>Ga0181358_1000233_pt1 | contig 25155 bp, 28 predicted proteins | sample Fa13VDMM110SD_FD_130096 | JGI IMG/M metagenome (GOLD analysis project Ga0181358, IMG submission 130096) | Freshwater viral communities from Lake Michigan, USA - Fa13.VD.MM110.S.D | ecosystem: Environmental > Aquatic > Freshwater > Lake | place: USA: Michigan | collected 2013-09-24 | reverse complement strand
GCCGGTCGGGCGCCGGGGCGGTCGGGCGCCGAGCTGCCGAGCTGCCGAGCTGCCGAGCTGCCGAGCTGCCGAGCTGCCGAGCTGCCGAGCTGCCGAGCTGCCGAGCTGCCGAGCTGTCGGGCGCCGGACATCGGGCGCGCACAGAATGCCCGGAAACAGCACCGGGAAGCGCGCCACGGGCAAAGCGGGGGCGCGGTAGGGGGTGGGCATAGGGGCACGGTCCGCGCGCCTTAGAACGCTTCCCAGCGCCCCTAAACGCGAACGGCCCCCGATCCGGTGGGATCGGGGGCCGCGGGAGCGGGAGCGGGGAGCGGGGAGCGCTACGCTTCGATCGTGCGGGCCGCGCGGCGCGTCGACGCGCCGTGTACGACGATCGTAGGGTCCGCGCGGAGGTTATCCGCGTTCAAAGACTTGTTCCCATCGCAAGCCCCGCACGTAGAGCAGGTGCGCCGGTAGCCGCCTTCCTCCGAAGCCGGACAAGCGAACGCGCCGAGCACCTGCTCTTCGGCCGTGAGGATTGTAAAGGCCCTGAAGCCCGCGCTACGCGCCCGAAGCCGATCCGCGGCGCCGTGCGCACTGGCCATAAGGAAGCCATACTGACCGGCCTTTGCCACGGCTTCGGGGCGCGTAGCGTAGCGTTCGCGCCACGCGTGAGTATAGCCGGGAGTCACTCCGCCAGCGGCCCGGACCGTGTCGACGATCGGGCGCCAGACCCCCGCGGGGGCCGCTGCGGGGTCACCCCACGATCCCGATCGGAATCCCTGGATACGACCCGCGCGGACATGCTCCGCGACGATCGCGCCGATCGTCGCGGGATCGGCGTCCGGGTAGATCCCCCGGTTATAGGCATCCGCGACGCTCCGCGGTGCCGTGTCGAGCCTAACGTAGCAGCCGCCGCCGTTAGCGGGCCGAAGGGGGCACAGTCCACACACGGCGCGATCGGCGCCGTACTTGGCGGCGACGTGCGGGAGAATCGCGTACCCTTCGGAGTCGATCGGCAGAACCCAGCTCTGAACGAGATAGCCCGTCTTCGCATTGCCCGACCGGCGTTTAACGCCGGTTACGACAACAGCGATCGTCGTATCGTCAAAGCGGCTCGGGCCGCGATAGATGACAAAGCCCGCGGGGAGGTTCTTGATCGTGAGATTGGCGCGCATTTCAGTTACCCCCGGTGGAAAGGGCGATCGTTTCAGCTTCCAGATAATCGAAGCCGCGATCGATCAGGATCGTACGGAAGAGAGACCGCGCGATCGCCATGGTATCAGGATCGGCCGCGAGAGATTCCAGCTTGCGCGCCGAATAACGCGGCGCCTCTTCCAACCAACGCCGGTAACCCTCACAGGGATCGTAATGATGGATCGTGCTGAAATCGATCCGTACGATCGTGGTGGGTTGAGCGGAGATACTGTATTCCCGACGAATACCGGGGATCGTCGGGTAGTGGACAGTGACGATTACGACGGTGTCGGGCGCGCCGGGAACGGGGAAAGAGGCGATCGTGCGGGAACGGTTATCCATGGTTGACTCCGAAGACCGGGGAAAGGGGGCCGGTCCCGATCCACCTAAACCGCCGCGGTATGACGCGCAAGGGCGAACGATCGAAGATTCGATCGTCCGATCGTCGCGCGGGCCGCCTAACACTTCCGCGTCACGACATGCCCCTAATGATTCCAGCCACTTAGGCCCCATCGGGCGCCGATCGGCGATCGCGCGTAGGGGCACTGGGAAGCGCTGTAGGCGCGATCGGGATCGGGGGTAGCCGCCCCTATGGCTCGACACGCGCGCGCGCCTCCTGGAGAGAAACCAACGCGCGCGCATCACGACGGCCCGGTCCGCTCGGTCGGTCCGCTCGGTCGCTCGGTCCGCTCGGTCCGCTCGGTCCGCTCGGTCGCTCCGGCGCTCGGTCGCCCCGGACGATCCGCCGGGCCGGCGGTCCGGCGGTCGGTCCGCGGTCGGTCGCCGGTCGCTCGGTCGGCCCGGTCGCTCGGTCGCCGGTCGCTCGGTCTCCGCCGGCGCAAGCTCCCCAACGCGCCGGACCGCCGGCCGCCGGCCGCCGCCGCCGACCGCGACGGGTGACGCAGCAACGACGCCGTTGATGATGACGACGAACAATGCACCCACCCGCCGGATCAGCGATGGGGACCCCAGAGCGAAGCAGTCTTCCGGAACGCGCGCATTTTCTCGAAACCCTATACCGCTACGGTAACCTTGTCGTTCCACCACAGCGGTGTTACGCTGCACCCATGATTCACGACCTTCCGTTGCCGCTCCGCCTCCGCAACGCGCTCGCCAAGGCGGGCTTCACCACCGAGCAGCAGCTCCTCGACTGGCTCAAGGAGGGCACGCCGCTCCCCGGCGTCGGCCCCACGGGCCTCGCTGCGCTACAAGCCTGGGCCGCGAAGCCCGCGGCGGTCGATGCGTCGAGCCGGTGGGCGCAAGGCCTGGAGATCCGTGAGATCAAGCGCCAGACCGCCGCCTTCGTCGCCGCCGGGGGCTCCATCGAGGCGGGGAATGGGCGCGGACTGCTGACGCTTCGGCTGGAAGCCGTAATCCAGGCACAGATCAGTGCTCTTATCCCTACTATCAAGGCGCTCCCGCATGTCAAGGAGCTGGGCGTCGAAGTGTCGGCGGAAACGGTGGGTCGGATGGCGCTGATCCGGGGCCTCGACGCGCTGGAACGCGCGCACAACGGCCAAAATCCGCCCGGAAAGGCCGAAACCAAGGCGAAAACGACCGATTCCAGCCCCGAAGACGTCGTTCCGATGCCCGATCCCGACACGGAGGTCCACCAAACGCCCCCTGGCTGGTCGAAATGCGGCCCGAACGACAAGATCCCGGTCCCCGAAGCCGTTCTTCACGACTACTACACCCAGAACAGCTGGTCCAGGTACTGGGGAATGGTCGATGGGACGCCGATCTACTTCTACTGGTGCCCTGAGAGGCGTCTCCAAGACCTCGATCCGTTCCCTGGCAGCGACAAGGGCGGCCGAAAGGTCGCGGTTCAGGACACTCCGTGGGGTCCGGGGCATGTCGTGCCCGTGAAGTGGGCCAACAGCTGACGGAGAGTGCCTCGGAGCGCCGTTTCGGCGGCACCCCGAGGCGCCACTACATCAGAACCCGGTGGCGTGGACGCGGTAGGAGACCTTCACCCGAAGAACGCCGGTTCCGGCGGTCGGGTTTCCGGTCGGCACGAAGAGCTGGATGCCCTTGCCGCCGGCGGCCGTCAAGACCACGTCGGTCGTGATGGGCTTGCAGCTCGACACCCGGTCGGCGGTGGCGAAGAGGAGCGTGTTCGCCACGGTCGTGGAGAGCACGGTCGCGCTCGTCTCTTCGATGACCTGGAGCGTCCCGTTCGTCGCGTACTGAACGCCGCCGTAGTCGAGCATCAGCGTGGCGCCGGCGAACGAGATGACCTTGCCGGCCTGTCCGGGCACCAGCATCACCGGGGTGGCGTTCATCGTGAGGATCGCCGCCGACGGGATGTCCACCGTCACGTACTGAATGACGTTCTCGTCCACCTTGGCGCTGAGAACCGCGCCGTTGGCGATCTTCGACGCGGTGATGGCCGAAGGAGCGAGGTGCTCCGTGATGATCTCCCCGTAGCGGATGAACTTTCGAGTGATGTAACCATAAGCAGCCATGACCAACCTCCACATTTCCAGTGTCGCGTGATTGCGTACACTTCACGGCGATGGTAGCATATCTCAAAATCGAGGCGATGATGCACGGTCCTGCGACGATTCTCATCATGGCGAAGAAGAAGGCCGGGGGTGGCGGCTACTTCGACCCCATGGCCGACGCCGAGATGGCGATGGGCCCCATGGAGTTCGAGGGTATGGGAGAGGAGCCCGACCTCAGCAAGATGAACTTCCGCGACGCGGCGGCCAAGCTCCGTGAGATCGCCGGCCAGCTGGAGAAGTCGTCCGTGATGCACGGCGAGCAGGCCAAAGCGCTCAAGGCCATCGTCGGCGGAGCCGAGGGCGGCGAGGAAGAGGAGGAAGAGGACGTCGAGGACGAGCCGTCCGGGGCCCCCGCCGAGCCTCCGAAGGCCAAGCGGTCCGCGCCGGCGTTCCTCAAGCCGAAGCCGATGAGGTACTGATGCCAGGGGCGACAGAGTCCGCGAAGCTCGCCGCGCAGGCCGAGGAGAAGCTGCGCTCTCTCATCGACGGCAAGCTCTCTGACGCAGACAAGGCTGCGCTGGACCGTCGGATGGAGACGGCGCTGACGCTGCTTCCGTTGCTCCAGCCCATCGCAGACAAGCACGGCATCCCCGTCTCGCAACTCATAGGGATTCATGTCGTCGAGACGCGGGGCGGTGAGAACCCGATGAGCCGCACCTCCAGCGCGGGGGCCACCGGGCCGTTCCAGCTCACGCCAGCCGCACGGAAGGACTACGCCCCCTCGGCGAAGTACGGCACGATCGTCGAGGCCGACGCCGACTCGGCGGCCCAGTACATCAAGGCCGCGCAGGCTGCCGGGTTCACGATGCCGGAAGCCATCGGCATGACCTACATCGGCGGCATCCGTGGCGTGAAGAACTGGGGCGGCGGCGCCGCGAACAACATCGGGGAGAACTCCCTGGTCTACGGACCGATGTTCAAGTACGCCATCGAGCAGGCCGAGAGCCGGGCGTCGAAGTACCTCAACGACATCGAGCGCCCTGCCAAGAAGGCGGGCAGCGATGCCATGCAGGCGACGTTCGGCGGCTACGAGATGCCGACGATACGCACGGGCCTCGGAGCGTTCCTCAATCCTTCGGAAGAGGAAGCGGCCGCAGCGCGCACGGGCCGCATGACGGCTGCCGAGCAGGCTCGACAGAGCGCCTACGACGCGGCGATGCCTGCCGTCGAAGCCCAGAAGAAAAAGAAGTACGAAGAAGCGGGGTACAAGTGAGCGACTACTACGACATCCTGAGCCGCCTCAAGAAGACCACCATCGACGCTCAGGCGGAGATGAACGGCGTTCCCGACAAGGCGAAGAAGCTGGACCTCTCCAAGCTCGTCCAGAAGCCCGTCGTCAAGGTCCAGGTCAAGGTCGGGCGCAAGTAGCTACAGCACGACGCGAAAGCTCGGGTCGACGCCGATTGCCTCCTGCATCGCGTTGCACAACTCCGCCGTCACGGCGTAGTAGTCCGCGTCGGACATGGAGTGCTCCAGCGCGTCGATGCGACAGGCGCGCGGGCGCTCGTCGTAGATGACGCACTTGTTGTCTGCGGACAGACAGGTACACGCACCGTCCGGACCAAGGGGCCAGCCCTCGATCCGCGGCGGAATGTAGACGCAGCATGCGCCGCACGCCGTGCAGGGAAAGGCCATCTGCGCTCCGTCGAGGGACCGCCAGGAAGAAGGTGCGTTCCCTGGCGGTCGGCTCGCAGCTATCAGCGACACCCACAGCTCGGGCCCATGTGATCCGTATCAAGTCACCGAAGAGGTGTCAACGGCGTGGGTTGTAAAACGCCGACTCGTCGGACTGAGCCATACGGCGCATGGAGTCCATGATCTCCTTGTAGGAGCGGTTCTCCGTCTGCGCCGTTCCGCCTGCACGGTTGGGGCCGAGGTTCATGAGGTTCATCGCCTCGGGCACGGGCTCCGGTGCCGGGGGAGGCGCAGCGCCGTACTTGGCGCGCACCATCGTGACGGCATCCTCGGGGTCGAGGCCGCCCGTGCAAAGGACGCAGAAGGCGTAGAACGCCTCGTCGCTCTCGTAGATGTCCGACGCCTCGGACTTCATCCAGTCCTCGACCTCGGTCACCGCCTGCTCGACCTGACGCTCCTCCGCCTGCCGGGCCTCGTGTTCGAACGACTCCAGCCGCTGGCGCAGCTCGTCGCGCTCGCGCTCGGCGGTCCCGTACTTGCCGGTCCACTCTTCCGAGGCCTTGTGGACGGACTGCTCGTACTCATCCCGAAGCGTCTGGAGAGCCGCGTCGTGCGCCGCCTTGAGGCGGTCGATCTCGGCCTGTTTCTCGGCCATCGGGTCGGCGTCGCCCGTGAGCCAGCGCTGGATACGCTGCTCGTCGGAGCGGAGCTTGGCTTCGCGGCGGTCGATCTCCTTGCGCCGCGAAGCCGTGTCCTGAAACGCCTTGGTGAAGCCGCGTTCGAAGTTCCGGTACTTCGATTCGAACCCGCGAACGAGGGTGTTGCGGAGGTTGTCGTCGCCGACGCGACTGAACCAGTCCGTCTTCGTCAGCGCATCCAGCTCGCCGTTCCAGTCGAAGACCGACGGGGCGGGCTCCGAAGACTCGAAGCTGGCATCAGCCTCTCCATCCTCGGTGCCCGTTTCGGTGACGGTCTCGGTCTCTTCGTTCTCGGGCTCAAACATTGGTCCTCCGGGCTACTTTTTCATCGGTCCAGGCGTCGGCTCCATCGGGGGCGGGGCCTTCATGCCCTCGGCCGACATCGCTCCACGCGCCATCGTGTCTTCGCCGGCGCCGATGTTCTTTTCGAGCTGCATGCGAAGGTTCATGTCCTTCTCCAGCATCATGGCGAGTTCGGCGGGGCTCTTGCCCGCGAGCTTCGGCATCATCTGCGCCGCGTCGTAGAGCGCCTGCGCCTTCTCGGGCGAGATGCCGAGCGTGTCGGCGAGGGCCGCCATCTCGTCGACGGCGTCGGCGGGGGCCGCGCCCATCGCATCGCCCCGCGCCGGGGCCTCGGGAGCCGCGCCTTCCGCGCCGCCCATCGACTTCGGAGGCGGACCGCCGCCCTGGTCGAGGATCGCCTGGATCTCGTCCGCCAGCGGCTTGATGTCGCGACGCGGAACGATACCACCCTCGGGCATCTTGTTCATCTCGGCCATGGAATCTCCTCTAACAAGGTTTAGGTAAACCGGGAAGGTAGAGAAAGAGCGCGACCCGGTTCGCTACTCTTCGTCAGGGGGTGGCGCCTCGTCTTCGAAGCCGGCCCCCGCAGGGACCAGCTCAAACGCGACGGCGGGAATCGCGGCCATCAACAACCACTTGTTCGGAACGCGCCGCCGTTCGCCGGTCAGCCGATCTTCCAGCACCGCGACGTCCTGATTGCCGGACAGGCCGACAACACGAACTTCCCGCCCGCGGCGCAGCGCCCGCAGGCGCGCCGCCTGGATGTCCGGCGTCATGCCGTTGCCGGCTTGGACATGATCTTCGTGGCCTTGCCCGCCTTCTCCGCTTCCGTCTCGACGGCGCGCTGGCGCAGCTCCGACTCCGTCACGCCGGCCCGCTTCTTCGTCTCGTACGAGCGCTGGCGCAGCCCGTCCACGCGCTCCTGCTTCTTGGCCTTCGACTCGCCTTCCAGCTCGATTCGGTGGCCGGGGAAGCGCTGCTGGATGACCGACACGGCACGGTCGTAGGCCTCCTTCGTCTCGGCCTTGCCCAGCACGCCCATGTCGATGGGCGTGAAGCTCCCGTAGCCGTGCCCGCGCACCGCCGGGCCCTGCCCGTGGCTCCAGTCGATCTTGGTCGCACCCCCGCAGTCGGCGCACTTCGGAAGGTCACCCACTACGACGAACTCGTCGCTGAAGATCGTATCACATTCAAGGCAGCGAATGTCGTGAATCGGCATCTTTTTTCCTACGCGACGGGAATGGGGGTGGGGCCCATGGCTTCCATGACATCGGACGGCACGTTCTGGGTCGCCGCGTCAACCGTCTCGGTCGAGGGCACCTCTGTGGGGACCGCGCCGGGCGGCAGCGAAGGACCGCCGGGGGCCGCGCCGGGAGCGCCGCCCATGGCACTCATCATCTGCATCATCATCTCCTGCTGGGCGGCCTGTTCCTGCTGCTCCATCTCTTCCCGAGGGATGAGCAGCTTCGTGGAGAGGCCCACGCCAGTGACCAGCTCCTCCAGCAGGGCGCGCTTGTTGATGTTCGGGTCCTGCGCGAGGATGGGGAACATCTTGAGCAGCGTCTCGGAGAGGACCGAAGGGTTCTGGCGGATGGGGTTGTAGGACACCATCGAGAAGTTCACATCGACATCGCGGATGTCGCTGAGCGACACCTCGCCCCAGCCCTCGTGGCCCGACACCTGGACGAGCTTCGGTTCCTTCATGTACTTCTTCGACAGGTAGAAGCACTTCTCGGCGACATCTTCGAGCGCGCCGTTGATGTGGCCTTCGCGCGTCGCGAGCCGGGTCCGCATCTGTGCGTCGATGATCGCCATCTCCGTGGCCGTGCGGGCGCCGGCGACTTGACCGCGGGCCGCCTCCGCGAGCGCCGAGATGAACGCAGCGTCGCCTTCCTGCCGCGCGATGAAGTTCTCAACGCCCACCGGCACCTGCGGCATCGGCATCTCGTAGAACAGCGTCGAGAGCGTGCGGAGGCCCTCGGCGTTCGTCGGGCTGATGGGCACGAAGCTGCCCGTCGCGGCCTCGACCGCCTTGTTGAGGTCTTCCTCGGTGATCAACTCGCTGTTGAACAGGATGCGCGGAATCATCAGGTAGACGATCTGCTTCATGTGCGTGAGCAGATCGTTGATGGTCTCCTGCTGGTTGAGGACGAGCTGCACCTCGGAGAGGCCCAGGCAGTCCACCGCAGACTGGTTCAGCGAGAACATGGAGTACGGGACGTAGTCCAACTCCTGCTCGAACACGACGGCGTCGGCCTGCCGCACATAGTGCGTGACCTTGTTCGTCTCGCGGTCGTAGTACTCCCAGACCGTGACCCACTCGAACGCATCGCGGAGCTGCCCGCTGTCCGTGTTCTTGTAGGTGTCACTGATCCACTTCGGGTAGCGATCAGGAACCACGTCCTCCATCTTCGGCGAGCGGTACGCGCCGCTCTTCACACGCCGCTGGAACTCCGTGTAGGGGATGACAGCCGCCTCCAGCCAGTAGCGGATGTCGTCAGGGTCGCGGACCGTCTGGTCGAAGAACACTGCACCGGGCTCCAGCACGCGCACCAGCGGCCGATCCTCCCCGGCGTTCCAGCCGGTCTTGAAGATGCCACGCTTGCAGAGCACTGCGTCGATGAGCGCGGTCGCCGCGCGCCGGCGCATCTTGTTCGAGTCGAAGACGTACTCCATCAACCCGTTGACCAGGGGAATCACCTCCTGGCTCTCCCGGTTGCGCGGGTTTGCCGCGACCTTGGGGTTGGGCCCGAGCAGCGCGCTCACTGCCGTGTCCGCGATGGCGTAGATCATGTTCTTCGAGCACAGGAAGCTCGGCACCGTCCCATCACTCAGACCCGCGTCGCTCCGCGATGCGTAGAAGTCTCCCCGGTAGTACCGGCGCGCCTTGTCGAAGTTCTTCTTCTCGACCTTCTCGTAGTAGCGCCGGTGACGGTCGATGAGCTGCGAAAGGTTCATGTCCACTCCCGATTGATGGGCTTGAAGGGGTTCCTTGCCGCAGCCCGCTCATGATGCTTGAATCGATCAAGGTCGGCAATCGTAACGCGCGACCCGTCCGGAGTCCCGAAATCCTGCGCCGGTTGCGCAGGCGCTTCGTCCGCCGTGAACCGGCGGCGCGACAAGACGTCCGCCGCCATGACGGCCGTGCGCGCGAGGTCGAAGTGGTGCGTCGTCCCATCGTTGTTCGCCGCGCGCTTCGTGCGATTTCCGTCGTAGTTCAGCAGCTGGTGCAACAGCGGCTTCGACTTGATGGTCAGCTCGCTGTCGCGAAGCATGCGAACGAGTCGCGCCTCGCCTTCCTGCACCCGCTTCTCCGTGGCGTACCAGCCAGGGTGGTTGCGGTCGGTCCACAGCAGGTTTCGGGCGCCCTTGTCCTTCAGCATGGCGATGCACGCAGCGGCGTTCGACTCGACCGCGAGCAGCGCATGGTTGTAGAACCGCTGGAGGTTCAGCAGCCGCTCTGCGAAGCGACCTGGGTCTTCTCGACCCTCCCACACCGCGACCTCGCGACGCTCGATGGCATCCCACACCGTCACGGCGCTGTTGTCGCCCGTGGAGCCGAATCCCGCAGGGTCCGCGCAGACGAGGTAGGCGCGGCCCTTGACGGGTCGCTCCAGCAGGCTCGCGCCCTTCGGCATCGGCTCCGGGGGCACGACCGAGCTGAGCAGGCAGTCCTTCAGCACATCGACAGGCATGATGGGCGCACCGCCACCCAGCCATCCGTCGTAGGGGTCGCTGGGGTACTTCGAGGTGAACAGGCGCTCGTCGTTCGCCATTTCGGTCTGGAGCGAGATGCGGCGGAACGCGAGGTTGTGGACGTCCATCCCCGGATGCCGCTTCATGTACTCCAGTTCGGTGTCCGTCGGACGGAACCCGACGGGGTCGACGCGGCAGCTCGGGTCAAGCCACCACTCCAGGAACACAGGGTGGAAGCGTCCCTTGCCCTCCAGCGCGTTGTGCCACATCGTCTCGTGGTGGCTACCCGACGCGCCGGGCGTGGACTCCAGGACAACACGCGCGTTCTGCCGCTTGTTGACGGCCGGGAAGATGTTCGCCGCCGCCTTACGCTGCCACTGCGCCTCACCGAACTCGGTGAGCAGCAGACGGTCGATGGAGCGACCGACCGCCGGCGAGCGCCCGCCAGCCGTCAGCACCTTGATGCCGCCACCGTGGACGAAGTGAATCTGCGTCGTGCCGGGCTTGCGGCCCGTCTCGACAGGAACGCGCACATCATCGGGGAGGTTCTTGTATGCGAAGAGGATTCTTTCGAAGATGTCTTCTGCCGTGTCTTGGCGCTCGGCGATGAGGACGCCCTTCACGCCTTCGAGGTACATGCAGTCGCGGAGCAGGAGCATCACGGACGGCGTCGTGATCTTCGCTTGGCGGAACTTGTCGCAGATGACCCAGCGATAGTCGGCGCACGCCTGCAAGAACTTCATCTGGATGTTCGTCGGTTCCAGATAGCCGATGGACTCGTCCTCCCGAACGATCTGGCACATCGACACAAACGCCCACGGCGTCGAGAAGAGCGCCCGCACCTTCCCCATGTGAAGACCCGGAATCTGCGCGATCTTCGCGCCTCCAGGTAGACTCGCCGGTGCGTTCACTATAAACTGCTCCTATAGCTATACTATCACGGTATGGCCCAGAGGTCTACCATGGCCGAGAAGTGGATCAAGGGCGCCATCAAGAATCCAGGTGCTCTTCGCGAGAAGATGGGCGCCAAGGAAGGCGAGACCATCCCGAAGGAGAAGCTCGCGGCCAAGGAGTCTCAGCTCCGAAAGGAAGGCGAAGGCGACAAGAAGCTGTCCTCGGCAAAGCGCACGCTGCTGAAGCAGATCGTGTTGGCGCGAACCCTCGGGAAGATGGGAGAATAGATGATTGGCAACGACGTTCAGAACACCACCCGCCCGGACCTCAAGCCGGCCAAGGCCGCACCCGCGTCGATGAAGCGCGATCTGCTCAAGCAGATCGTCATGAACCGGATGAAGAAGACCTATGGCGGCTGACGGAAAGTACGGCCACATCAGCTTCAAGCCGCCGCAGTCCGTGGCGGCGTCTGCCGTTCGCGGCCTCATGCTGCGCCGGGAGCAGTCGAAGTCCCAGAAGGCGGGCCTCGATGTCGCGCAGGCTGCGGCGCAGGGCATCGGTAGCGGCGTCCAGCGCGCAGCGAACCTCAAGAACCGCTCCGAGATGGACCCGTCCACGGTGAAGCGGATGAAGGCGTACTTCGACCGGCACGCCAGCAACTACCAGCTCGACCCCGGCAAAAGCCCCAAGGAAGACAAGGGGTACGTCGCCGGCCTCCTGTGGGGCGGGGACGCCGGGAAGTCGTGGTCGAACAAGGTCGTCCGCCAGATGGAGGCGGCCGACAAGCGAGGGAAGTGATGGATCGCCGCGCCGCGTTGAAGCAGGTCTACAGCAACCCCACCCTACGAGAGCGCATCAAGAAGCGCATCATGGCGGGCGATAAGGGCGGACGCCCCGGTCAGTGGTCTGCCCGCAAGGCGCAGATGACCGCCCAGCAGTACAAGAAGGCCGGAGGCGGCTACAAGAGCGGCCCGTCGAAGTCGCAGAAGAGCCTCAAGCGCTGGACGAAGCAGGAGTGGCGTACGCCGTCCGGCAAGCCCAGCGTCCAGGGGCCGAAGGCGACGGGCGAGGTCTACGCGCCGAAGCGCGCCATCGAGAAGCTCCGCTCTACCCCTGGCGGTATGGCGAAGCTCGCGCAGGCGACGGCCGAGAAGCGGGCCGCGACCCGCGAAGGGAAGCAGTTCGCGCGGCACGACCTCCACAAAGGCACGGACAGATAGCCCGCAGGCCCCCCACTCCCGTCTAATAACCCGAAATAAATCTACTGCAACCTCTTGCGCGAAGATACCCATAGCGGTATTCTACGCACGCACCCCTCATGAGTGTTTCGGGTAGCCCTTCGGGGTCCGTAGCTACGAAGAGCGGGCAGGCGCCGCACTGAACCAACAGTTCCTTCGACCCGCCGGTCGGAGCCGCGTATGCGTCTGCCTCGCCGGCTATGGAGTTTCAAATGGCGATCTCTACCGAAATCCTCAACACCACCTTTGCGGACCTCCGCGGCCCGCTCGTCAACTCCTTCGTCCGTTCCAACGAGCTGCTCAGCGCGCTCATGGACAAGGCCCGCATGCCCTCCGAGGGCGGCTCGCTCATCGAGCGTTCCTTCGCCGGCGGCGCTCCCGCCCGCGGCGTCGGCGTCTTCGTCGGCGACGAGCTGCTCAACATGACCCGCCGTCAGCAGACCAAGCGCTTCCAGGTCGAGCCGCACCGCATCGTGGCCGCGATCAACATCCCCAAGAAGGAGCTGCTCTTCAACAGCGGCAAGCTCGCCGTGATCCGGCTCATCGAGGAGTACCCGCAGACCACGCTCGAAGGCGCGAAGGCCGACCTCAACGCCTTCCTCCTCACCGGCGTGTCCCGCGGCCTCGTGTTCCAGACCGCCGACCTCGCCGGCTTCCTGAGCGTCAACGGCGAGTTCGCCGCCGGCTCCGGTACGGGCGTCACCAACGGCCTGCTCAAGTTCGCGACCCCCGCGACGCAGAACCAGAACGTGCAGAGCGTGCCGAAGTCCACCTCGTACTCGCACTTCAACCAGTACGGGGCGATCACGGCGTACGCCACCGACGGCCTCCCAACCCTCCGCAAGACCTACCGCCAGTGCGCCCACTACGCGGGCGGCATGGGCAAGGGCCCCGACCTCGTCGTCATGGACGACGACACCTACACCAACTTCGAGGACTCCCGCCTCTCCCTCGTCCGCGTGACGCTGGTCGAGGACAAGACCGAGAAGAGCAACATGCTCGGTCTCGACCTCGGCGTGGCGAAGGTGTACAGCTCCATCGACCTCGACCGCACCGCCTCCACCTTCTCGGGCACCCCCGCGCAGTTCGGCGTGACCTACATCCTGAACACCGACTACCTTGAGATGCCCCTCATGGAAGCCCCGTCCATCACGCCGTTCACCGAGCGCGTGGGCGACCAGGACGTGGTCACCGCCATCTTCTCGATGCAGGGCAACCTCATCTGCACGAAGACCCCGGCCCAGGGCTGCGTCTCCGGCGGCGCCATCTAAGGCGCGGCTCGACTACCTCAACTTCAAGGAGATTTCAATGTCCTTCGCGAACAATCAGGTCTTCGGCAACGACATCACCGTTGTCGATACCTCTCAGGTCTATCCCCTCGGCACCGAGCGCCTCGTTCTCGGCGCGCAGACGGGCTCCGGCATCGGCGATCAAGTCTGGCGCTACGTCAAGAACGACGAGGCGGCGAGCGCCTTCGCCGTCGGCAATCCCGTCATCCAGAAGACGGTCACCGCCAGCGCGGGCACCGCGGTCATCTCGACCGGCGCCTCCATCCCGCGCCTGCGCGTGCTGGGCGTCGCGCAGCACGCCATCGCGGCCCAGTCCTACGGCTGGGTTCTCGTGCGCGGTCGCGGAACGGTGCTCGCCACCGCTGCGGGTGTCGCGGCCGACACCGCGTTCGCTACGGACGCTGCGGCGGGCACGGTCGTCGCGGCTCCGAACACGGGCGTCGGCGCTGTCGCGGTCATCGGCGTGACGGACGTCGCCATCGGCGCCAGCGTCACCGGGACCGCGGTTATCGACTGCCGCTGATTCGGTAGCAACCCTGCTTCGGCAGGAATAGGAGGCGGGCATGGACACATCTCTCGGTGCGCTTCGTGCCCGCCTCTTCAGCTTTCGCTCGTGGGACAGCACGGGGACGACCCTCGACAATCGGATTCGAGAGGCGATGAACGCCGCTCTGGACCGGGTGTCGGGGGATGTCCCCGAAGCTGTCGTGCCGGACGATGAGCATGTCGTGCTCCTCGCCGATGTGGTCGGGGGAGACGCTGAGGTTCAAGCGAGGCTCGCGCCGACCTTGGACGCGCGCGTCCTCCTGTTCGTGACACCCGCCGGCGTTCCGCTGACCACGGGCGCGCCGTGGCTGCCGAACGTCACGGGGGTGCTCGACGGCGTCACGCACCTGGAGATCGTCGACCAGAACGGCCAAGTTCATCGGCGCCAGTCTCGCGAGTTCTGGTCGCAAGTCGTTGGGCTTAACCTCGTCTACTACGTGAGCCTCGACCGTCCGTGGGACACGGTGGCGGCCCCCGGTGCGATTCTCGACTTCCGGCTGCACCAGCCCGAGTTCTTCGTGTCCGACGATGTGACACGCGTTCTTGAGCCCGCGCGCATCTTCGACGAGACGCGCCAGCAGATCTGGGCCATCGACACAGGCGGCGCGATGCGCCAGGACATGGTGGATTATCGCGGCGACGACAAGGGCCGCCCATTCCGCCTCTGGCGGGGTCGCCACTTTCAGATCCCCGCGCCGACGAAAGCCCCGGTCATCGCGCCCGAGGACAAGAACCCGTGGACCGGACCCGAGTGGGAAGGCACCTTCACCTTCGTCTACACCTACGTGTGGGGCCGCAAGGACGCGGAGTGGCAAACGGCGCCGGGCGGTATCCGCGACCCGCAGTGGGAGAGCGCACCCTCCCCGCCGAGCGTGGTGTTCAGCCACACGGTGGAGCCCACGGACAGTATCTTCATCACGCCGACGAACATCGACGCGATGATGGACTTCGGCGTGTCCGGGACGCTCCGCTTCAGCCGCAGCGGCTTGCGCGTCCGCATCTATGTCGCGCGCACCTCCGTGCGCACCGCAGCCCCCTACGGTCCGGGGTTCGAGCGTGTCGAAACGGACGGCAAATACTACCTGCTCGGCGAAGTAGAGCCCACGGCGGGCGCGTTCCTGTGGCGGGGCGCCGTAACTCCCGACTACCAGCGGCCGTTGAAGCACAGCACCGGCTACTACGCCTACGGGGTCTTTCCGCACCAGGACCAGCGCTACGAGCTGGACGTGCGGGTGCAGCGGCTGCCGAAGAATCTCATCAACGACCAGGACACCGTCCCCATCCAGCGAGACGCCGTCTTGGCGTACCTGGAGCTGTGCCTGCACTACATGTGCTTGATGGACGGCGTCGATCAGACCGGCGCGAACCAGCACATCATGCGCTACAACGAGCTGTGCCGGCACTTTCGCAAGCGGTACGCCAATCCAGGGGGTGTCGTCGAACCAAGAGGTATTTCGGGGTATCAATCCCGGTATCGCTACGGGCGATACCGCGACACGACCTGAGCGTGTTATACCTTACCGGCAACCCGAGGACGTTCTCATCATGCCGCAGAGTCATTCATTTCTTCGCCCCGATCTGGGCGACATCTTCGTTCGCCGCAACTTGAACGGCAACGAAGAAGAAGCCATGATCGTGTCGGTCATGTACAACCCGAAGGCTTCGTTGTGGCAGGCGACCATGAACACGAAGAACGGGGTCGAGTTCGTCACCGGCGACAAGGAGTTCCGGAACATCCACGACTGGCGCCCGAAGCACTACGTCTTCGACGACCAGAACGGCAACTGGTACGCGCCCGCCGAGAAGGAGAAGCTCGACGCCGAGCGCGCCAAGGCGGAGGCGGCCAAGGCTGCGGCGGCCCAGGTGACGTCGGCTGAGAAGGACGAGTATCTCGTCGCGGACGCTGCCGAGGCGCCGAACGCGATCAAGAAGCGCGGCCTGCCGAAGGTCGGAGCGATTCCGTCCCTTCCGTCTCTCCGAGTATAACGCATGGCGGGCCCCGACAACCAGCAGACCAAGCAGTTCATCATCCCGTTCGGCGAGGCTACGGCCAGCTACACGCCGAACGAGCTGGCATCGAAGATCACCAACTTCGAGGCCACGGTAGAAGCGACGCTTGCGACGGTTCGGGGCCCGACCCTGTACGAGCCCCCGCGCCCGCAGGCGCCGGGCATCGCGTTCGGGGAGATGCACGGCATCTTCCACGCCAATCTCATGGGGGGAACGTCGGACACGCTGCTGGTGCGGTCCGGCCAGTACCTGTATCGCCACGCAGGCTGGACGCGCGGATGGGAGCAGATCTACTCCGGGCTTACGTCCGACACGCGCCCGAACTACCCCGACCAGTTCCTCGTCCTGAACGACAAGATCATCTGGACGAACGGAATCGACTACCCGCTCATCATCGACGGGCACGGATCGGTGCATCCGCTGGGCTTCTCGCAGGTTCCGAGCGCGCCCTCGGTCTACGGGCCGCAGTCGCTCCCGTCCAAGAGTTCGTTCTACCCCAACGCGGGCGGCTACTCCTGGCGCGGAGATGTCGGCACTCCGGGCGACGTCCTGAGCGGAGCACAGGGCGCGCTGCTCGATGGTGCGTGGGTGTACCACGTCCAGCTGGAAGACCTCTACGGAAATCTCTCCGCTCCATCTCCTGCGTCAAACACGGCTCTCGTAAAGACGCAGCAGGCGAACCCGGTCCTCCCCGACCCCGTGTTCGGGATCTCCAGCGCGGACAGCGTCGGTAGGACGCAGACCGGCGCCGAGATCGACGACCTGACGCGGCAGTTCTTGGTTCGTCTCACGAGCCAGGGGCCCAGCCACACGGTCGCGATGAACCTCTACCGCACGCCCGACACGATTCGGGGCAGCACAACGCCTCGGCTCGTTGTGCGGCTGTCGGGGCGCGACCGAATGGTGTTCGGCGACCGGAACGCGGACAACCACCTCGGGCCGGCGATGGAGCCCACGGTTTCGATGACCGTGTTTCGCACGATGTGCGCGCACCGTGGCTGCCTCGTTATCGCGAACACGCCGTCCGACCCAGGCATCGTTCGTCGCAGCTCGCCGGGCTTTCCAGGCACGCTGCCGAAGGACGAGTACGTCTACCCCGACACCGGAGGGGCCGAGGTCACCGCAGTCGCGTCGCACGCGAGCTACCTGTTGGCGTTCACCGAAACGGCGGTCTACGACATCAGCGACTTCGCGACCCCTGCGCTCATCGCGCAGGGTATCGGCTGCGTCGCGCCGCGCAGCATCAAGGCGCTCGCGGATGGGCGCCTCATCTGGCTCGCGCGAGACGGGTTCTACTCGATGGACCCGTCGCGTCGTATCATGCGGGTCAGCAACGCGATCCACGCGACGATTCGCTCTGACTTGAACACCTCGCGCTTACGGAAGGCAGTTGCCGTGCTCGACGCGCGCAGCTTGGAGTACCGCTGCGCCGTGCCTCCCGCAGGAGAGACGCGAAACTTCCGGGTTCTGGTGTTCGACGGGAGCTACTGGCGTCAGATCGAGCTGGGGATCGCCGTTGCCGACATCTGCCAGACCGACGACTATCGGCAGTACCTGCTGTTTGTCGGCCGCCGCCCCATCGACATCGTCACCCCCTCGGCGGTCAACGCCGTGTTTGTGATGGACCGAGAAACTGCGACGTACACGCCACCGACGCGCACGGCGGTGTACCGCAGCGGCTGGATGTACGCCGACGCGACAGGCATGACGCCCGTTCACATTCGGTCGCTGTATCTCGGCATGGTAGACGCCTTCGACGGCACCTTCACCATCCGCTTCTACCGGAACGGATCGTGGAAGCCCGTCATCGAGATGACGGATGTTCTCGCCATCGGCGTGGATGACGGGAGCGGCGTCGTGACCGATGTCGCGGGGACCGCCGTCGTCGGCACGGCGAAGGCCCACGACCCGCGACTGTTCTGGCGCATGGTGCCTGTCGGGCTGGAGACCGTTTACGGCTGGGCGTTTGAAATCGAAGTCGCTTCTCCCACACGACTGGAGCTGGCCGCGTTCGCGTTCGACCAGAGCGCCGCGTCCTCCGGTAACCTCCGCGGGCGTGTTCCGCTTAGGCAGGATCGATGAGCTACCTGTTCCCGAAGCGTGCGCTGCGTGCGGGTGATGTGCTGGACCCGACGGACCTGACCGAAGACATCGCGCCTGCGGCAGAGCGTGTAAGCGGGCGGCTCAACGCGCACAACATCAGCGAAACGATCAGCTCTTCGGTCGGGGTGGATGAGGAAGCGTATTACGCCATCTACCACTACGAAACCCTTGCGCAGTTTCGTTGGGCGACGACCACCCCAGGCAGCCTCGGGTGGCCTGACGATAATGGAAACGTCAGCTCGTTCGCGTCGTCTATCCAGAACAACTTCGAGTGGCAGTCTCTCGACAACGCGACCCGTGGTACGGTGCGCGTGTCCCCCACCACCGGGATGTCGGTCCTTTGGATCAACGCCTACGCGCAGTATCTCTGGTACGGTTTCGACCCGACGATCGGCGTGTACGGCGGGTCCTGGTACACTGCGAGACCTGGATCGCTCGACCCAGGCCAGCATAGAAACGGCGCGATGACGCGCCCGTGCGGGCTTCAGTTCGCGCTTCGCGTCGATGGAAACATCATTCCTGAGACGATCACGGGAATCGACGACACGACGTACCGGGCCTCGACGCCGATCAAGCCCACCAGCCAGCGCGTCGACACGGTCCTACTCACGCCGGGGCCCGCCGACATACGAGGAGAGCAGATCTGTTCTCTCGGGCCGCCGTGTCTTCCGATTCGCGTCGGTGCCTGCGTGCCCGTGTCTCCCGGCGACCATGTCGTGGAGCTGGTGGTTCGGCGCGTGCCCTTTGTGTTCAGCGCGGCCCGCGGCGCGGTGGACAACGGCGGAACGGCGGCATACGGGGGCTACGACAACCTCTACGTCCTCGCCCGCCAGCTGAACGTGATCGAGCTGAAGGCGCATCCCGTGGACAGCGTGGCCGCGTTTGAGGTGAGCGCACCGAGCTTCATCGAAGAAGAGGTTCTCTCCACCGCGGCAGTTTACACCGACCGCGTCCAGCCCGTGGTGGCCGCGTACAACGCGGTCGGAGAAGGCGCGCTCCAGCGCGGTGCGCTGGCACACTACCACCTCCCGTCGGCTCTTCTGGGGGCCGCGACCACGGAGCGTAGTTACGCAGGGTCGGGCCCTGTCTTCAACAACTGGATTCCATCCACCGAGCTGCTCGATACGGTCACGCTGACCGGGTACGCCGGAACGCCCGGCGTCGGCTGGAAGCTCATCGACGACTCGGGTGTAGACCCCATCAGCGTGACGAACTTCGATGTTCAAAGCCAGTGCAAGGTGCTGGTGCTCGTGAACATGCAGGTTCGCAACATCAAAGGGGGTAACGCGGTGTCTCTCGCCGGCGACTATGACAACCCCCAGACAGTCAGTGCGGGAGACATCCGTCAGTTCGCGTTGTTCAAGATCATGTATCAGCTCACGACCGCGACCAGCACGGACTGGGTGGGGGTCGACGAGAGCATCGGCATGGTCAACGACTTCGTTTGGTGGCCGAAGACGCCGCCCTCGGGATCTGCGGACCCGGTAGCAGAACCTGTGGCCGATGAGTACGGGTTGGAGCACGTAGAAATCCAGCTCATGGCGCTCCTGACGTTCAACGGGTTCTCACTGAACCGGCGCATCAACATCGGTGTGTTCGGCGGGGTCGCGAACAACGGCTGCACCTATCAGGTGGGCCGGGGCAACATCATCGCGCTGAAGCTCCGCGCCCCTTAGGAGAACGCATGGCGACCCTCATCCCGGCGACGACCTATCCGAACGGCGCGACCCTCAACGTCGCCGGCCACAACGCCAACATCTTCTCCACGACTTCTGGACAGGGCATCCAGTCAGAGCCGAATGGCGGTTTGATCGTCGCCAACCTCGATCCTGCGTTTCGTGTGCGCGACGAGCACGTCATGTCGGAAGAGGCGACATTCGGCCGCATGAACGGCACGACCGCTCCGATGGACGTCTACAACAACGCTTTCGGGCAGCGCGAGGACGAAGACCCGAACTACGTCGCGGTGGGCGGGCTCTGCGAGCGCGTTTACGTGCCCTACGACGTTGCGTTCGGTGTCTGGCAGTGGGCGTTTTACATGGTGCCCTGGCGGCCTTTCATCTACGAACAGGCCACGGAACTCGCGGACATTCCGGACATGGCGCTGCGCGTCTATCTGGACGGCGTCGAACTACCTGCGTTTCGGCGGTACATGTCAGTCTCGGCCGAGACCGAGGCGCAAACCTTCGGCTCGGTTCCAGGGTCAATCGCCGGCCCGAACCACGAACAGGTAACCCCGCTCTGGTTCGACATCTCGAAGCTCGCGACCTCCGTGTCCAAGGGGTTCCACGAGCTGTCGGTCAAGCTCTGGCTGCCGCGCGTCATCTTCGGCTCGACGACGTACGGCGCCGCAGAGGAGCTGGTCCTCGACGCACCAATCGGTGACTTCGCTGCGCTTGTTGGCGGAGTCGTCGCCGGCGGGGGTCAGGTCGAGGCGACCCTGCACACGCGGGTGACGTTCGGTACAAGAAACGTGCGCTTCGTGGCGTTCAAGTAACCTGTCGACTGAACGCGCGCAACGCGATATACTCGTCGCGAGGTTCAAATGATCCTTCCTCTTGCTCAGGCTGTGGCTGTAGGCGCAGGCACGGCAGCCGGTCCGCTCATGCAAGCGGCGGGGCAGGCGATTGCCTCAGCGGTTGATCCCGCCGCCCGCGCGTACCAGGGGCAGATCAAGCGGGACATCAGCGCGCTCCAGCGCGGCAAGCTGGGCCTCTCGGAGGCCGAGAAGCGCACCATGCTCGCGGGGACGCAGCGGGCGCTTCAGGCGCAGACCGCTGAGCTGGAGGCCAACCTTCGCCGTTCCGCTGCTGCGCAGGGTGGCTTCGGCCGCTCGGGCGCGCAGCAGCAGGCGCTTGGGACGCTCGCCGCAGGGCAGCGCGAAACCATGGCGGGCGCGACGGGGAAGGTCGACGCGCTCTCGCAAGAGGTCGCGCAGCGTCGGTTCGCGGATGTGATGAACCGTCTCTACCAGCAGCGCGTGGAAGCACGCCAGACGGGCGCGGCGATCGGCGGTGCGATTCCGGCCGGAGTCATCCAAGGTGCGGCGTCCTACGGCGATCTCTACAAGGCGGCGATGGAACAAAAGACGCGGCAGGCCGAGGCGGGTCTCAAGCTGGCGGAGATGGAAGCCGCCGGCGCGACGTCCGGCGTTGTCGCGCGATAAGGAGAGATCATGGCGACCGAGCAGTATATGAGCCCTCTCTACGCGGCGTTCCTCTCCGCCTACGACATCAACGACGACACCGCACCGACGACCGATCCCGACATGTTCAAGCAGTACGTCGTGCTGCGAAAGACGGCGCAGGACTACGCCAAGAGCTTCAATGTCTCGGTGCTTCGTCGCGAGACGGACATGGTCAAGTCTGCGCTCAAGGCGCAGGAGCAGTCGCAGAGCTACCACGCGAAGCTGGAAGGCATCAAGAGCGACGACCGGCAGGCCACCGTCAAGGCGCTCACCGACCGCGCCAACAACATCGACGACAACTACACCCGGCTGGCCGGGCAGATGTCGAAGTTCGACAGCCAGCTCTTTCTCCCCGCACGCAGCGCGTTCGACAACGCAGATAAGGACTCGGCTGCGGCGTGGGAGACGCTGTTCAACACTCTGAACAGCAAGGGCGGTCGTGCTGTCGGTAGCGATCCCGAGTCCGTCGGCCTCGCCACGCAGATGTTGAAGATGACGATGAATGTGTCGGATCTGAACGCCGTCACGCCAGACGAGGTCCAGGCCGCCGTCGCGAGAGACGGTAGCTCCGAGCTGGCGGCAAGGGCGGCTCAGTTCGTTCGTGAGGCCCAGCAGAAGAACACCGAGGTCATCACCACGCTCAAGTCTCTCGACGGATCTCGAAAGGAGCTGCGTGACATCTCGGCGATGGGCTTGATCTCGGACACCGAAATCCAGCGGGCGCAGCGCATCTCCGCCGAGGCCGAGGAAGTTCTCAAGAACAGCTTCGGTGGCACGCCGGAGGAGCTGAGCGAGCGGCTCGAAGACCTCCGCGCCCGCGACACCGAGTACCAGGGACTCCTCAACGACGCGCGGAAGGCGTTCGACCTCGCTGTGCAGCCGGGACAGGAGGGTCTGCGGACGCGCATGGGGCGGCTCCTCGCGAACGAGGACTTCGCGGCGTGGGCCCAGGACAACGGCTTCAAGAAACTCGGCCGGTCGAAGATCGACGAGAACGGCGAAGTCGTCTATGTGCAGGGCCTCGACGACGCGCAGGCCATCGCGCGCTACGCCTACCAGCTTCAGCATCCGGATCGGCACGGCCCGCTGTTCGGGCGTCGCGGCTCGACGAACCAGCTCGTGCGCATCACCGCGACCGACCCCGAACAGCGCGCCCAGATCCTGGAGCAGAACAAGCTGGACGACGGGCGGTACGCAGTGGACGCCGAGGGCGCGCTGCTCCCCCCTCTGCAATACGAGCAGCGTCGACAAGCGCAGGGGTTCGCTCCGCAGGGGTACGAGTACGCCGGCACGAGCGACAAGAGGGAGTACATCAAGACGCCTACGGGCGACGTGTACCTCGTCTCCGACAACAAGTACGTGAAGGTCGAGCCGCCCGAGGGGCTGAAGTTCAGGGCCGCCGTCGTCTTTGACAAAGACAACAACGTAGAGCGCTACATGACGGCGCAGGACTTCGCCGGCGGCAACGTGGCCGTCGGGTATCCGAACGCAGACGAGGCGGTGGCCATCGCGAAGAAGGACACGACGCGCGTCGTCAGCGCGGACCAGCTTCAGAGTGTCGGCGAAATCCAGGTCGTCGGCTACCGTGATCGACTGCATTCCGGAAAGGCGGCGCAGTACGGCTCGGGCGCGATCAGCATCAACGGCGGCAAGCACGTCTTCACGCGCGGCGTGAAGATCGAGGTGCTGGACGAGGACCGACCCGACCTCGGGGCCGGCGCGGCGCGCCTGTTGCCGGGCGAGGCCGGGCAGAAGGCACTGGCGGCTCGCGCGGAGACGCAGGAAGCGGGCCTGGATTACGAGCGGCTCACTGCCGAAGAGCTGCGGGATCTCCCTCCGGTTGTGCGCCCGCCGCCCCCTCCTCCGCCCGAGGTCATTCCGACTGCGCTCGACGTCGAGGCGGCTCGTTCGGGAAGCCGGGCGCTTCGTGCAGCCAGCCTTGATCTGACGGGAGTGGGTAGCACGCGGGGGGTCGCGGCTGCCGCAGACATGCTGGCGCAGCCTACCGCCGCCTCGGCCGTCATCCGCGCCACGGATGACGCCGGCTTCGAGTTTGAGATCGACGACAAAGCCGAGACGGTCAAGGTCGTCGGGGCCCCCGGAGGCGAGTCGTTGGAGGGGAAGAAGACGGTGTTCAGCTTCGCTGAGGCTGGCCGGCTCGGCATGATGAACAAGCTCAAGCGCGTCGAGACGCCCGCCCCCGCGCCGCCGGCAGAGAGGCCCCGCGGGCCTGTCTCGGTCACGAGCGCCCCCGCGCCGGTTGCCCCGTCATACACCCTGGGGGAGTTCGCGGGCAGCCGCACGGTGGAGTACGACAGCAAGAGGAAGCCCAGCGTCTTCGAGCGCCTCGCGACGGAGCGCGCGGCCAAGAAGGCGGAAGCCGTGCGCGGCGCCAAGCCCCAGGTTGTAGACGTAACGGAAGACATCGGTACGGCGGAGCCGGCCCCCGGCACGCCGACGCCGACGCTGCGCGACCGGAAGAAAGCCGCGAAGCGGCAGACGAGGATGGCGGCGGCCGTCGAGGGCGCGGAAGCCGGAGTTCCTGAGACTCGTCCGGTGGAAGTCGGCAGCATGATGGAAGCCCGGCGCGCTGGCATGAAGCCGCCCGGTGACTCGGACGAGGCGGGAACGGTCAAAGCGATGCTGGAGCTTGAAGCCTACAAAAGGAAGGAGGCCGCGAAGAAGGCGGCGGAGGAGGAGAAGGCGAAGAAGCAGCCGTCGGGGGACAAGCCCCTGGGCGCCTACCGCGCCATCCGGGACGCTGCGCGCCCGGCGAACCTTCTCAACGGAACCACGACTACGAGGAGCGCCTAATGCCGAGAGGAGGATCTACGGAAGAGCCTACGGCTCCCGCCCCTGCACCCGCCCCTGCACCCGTCCCTGCGCCCGCCACCGCCGCCAAGGCTCCAAGCAAGCCCACGAGCAGCACGCCGCGTCGGCCGGCTTCGCCCAAGGTAGCGGAGCCCGCCGGCCCGTCTTCCGGGACCCGCACTGGGAGGATGGTGTTCACCGCGCTCGGTTCGCCCCCCACGAAGGCCCAAAGCGACGCATACTACGCGGCGGCGAGCGACAGGGCGCCTTACCTCGAAGCCCTCGGCCGCGTCGAGGCGCTGCGCCGGGAAGGGCAGATCGGTGCGGTTACCCGACCCGCGCCGCCCGTCGAGTTCGCGCGGAAGCCCAAAGTCACGACCACGTACCCGTCCATGCAGCCGATGACCATCCCCGCAGCCAGCCGCCCGGTTCCGCAGGGAGCACCGCCCTCGCAGCGTGGACCGATGGTCGTGAGTCCGACGCAGACTCCGACTCCTCTGACCTCAGATGAGCTGCGCACGCAGACGCCCGCCCAGCTGGCTACACGCGCCATGGAAACCGGCCGGCAGTTCACCGACGCCATCAGCGCTTACCGGCAGGCGCGGAGAACAACCGACGCGGCCGTGCAGAGTCCGGATGTGGCGAAGTCGGCGTTCCCCGACCTCGCCGCAGAGCAGCGAAAGCGTCTGGAAGCGGTGCTCAGTCTCGCAGCCCAGATGCGTGAGTACGGGTTCGTGGGCTCAAACGAGGATCTGATGACGAGGTTCGCGCCGAAGTAGCCGTCTCGACAGCGCAGCCCCCACAACCGCGTCGTCAACATGATACGATGTGGGCAGGCGCTTGTGTGTCTGGTTAGGGCGCCATTCTCGGAGCGAGCAGCATGGCGACCCCTGAAGAAGAAGCGCGCAAGAAGCTCCTCGCCATTGAGGCGCAGCGCAGGCAGCCTACCGCGCAGCCCGAAGCGGCGCCTTCCGCGCCGGTCGAGTCGGACTTCGACCGTGTCATGCGGAAGATTCGCGCAGCTGGCGAAGCCGATGTCGCTGCTCAGGCAAAGAAGGCCGCACG
>Ga0181358_1000230_pt1 | contig 25495 bp, 23 predicted proteins | sample Fa13VDMM110SD_FD_130096 | JGI IMG/M metagenome (GOLD analysis project Ga0181358, IMG submission 130096) | Freshwater viral communities from Lake Michigan, USA - Fa13.VD.MM110.S.D | ecosystem: Environmental > Aquatic > Freshwater > Lake | place: USA: Michigan | collected 2013-09-24 | reverse complement strand
CTGGGCGTCTTTCTGGCATACGGAGATAATTAGATGCAACCCAAGGTTTGGATGCAATGTACATCTTGTAAGCAGTAAAAGTGTCAATTCTTTTGTCAAGTTTAAATTCATCGGGCATTGCTCTGGTAAATTCCACCACATCATTGTAAATCCAAAGACTCTCATTTGAATTTTGTAAGAAAATATCTTCCGCTATTAAAAGACTGTCAAAACAAGAATGAACTTTACCATATCTACGAGTGTATTCATTACAAAGAGCATGACCATGACGAATCAGCCAGGCAAGATTTTGATGGGTTTTTGCTGCCCATTGAGTGCATGGATGATTACGAAACGCACCCTTCTCTGTGCTATAGGGTAGACCGTCTTTCTTGGGTATTGTACCCCAATCATAGTACCATCTAGAAAAGACGATAGAGACCATCTGACAGGTCTCCAGGGGCATCTTTACGATGTGTTTGTCAGGAAGTGCCACTGCCGAAAGAACAGGGCAGGAATCAGTCACAAAGATGTTCAAAGTTGGTTTTCAGAATGATGAGGATTTCATTGATCGAGTCTAGCACACTTAACTCAGATCAGGCTTCCACAAACGAAGAATCTGGTTCAAGTGCAATATAGTACATGATATCCATATTTACATTTGTAAATTTAGAGATACCTTTAGTAGAAATAACGACATCATATTTACCTGGAATAATTTTAATATTTTCAACTTTATAGTTCATTGAGAATACTTTATCTGTAATTCCAACATCAATAGAATATTCATTTGATGATTTGTTATCTTTATCCATAACTACAAGACGAATATTTTCGCCATCACCGATTGCACAAAGATCAGATACCCCGTAGATAGATGATGCTTTAAGCAGCTGCTGAAGTTTATTAGAATCAAGTTGAAAACAGATATCTTGACTTGGTAATTGCATCTCTTTGTTAGGAGGACTTACAATTACATTTGGATTTGAAAAATAGTATTTTGTTTTGTTATTATTTTCGTCTTTAATCAAGACATAAGAGTCATTAGAAAAATCTAATTCTGCATCTTTATGAATACTGATTCCATTTATAAATTGATTGAGTTCATAAATTCCAAATTCTTTAGGAAATTCTTCATCAATCGTTGCTTCTGCAAGAATATTTTTCATTACCGACATAGTGGTAATCTTGTTTCCCTTGCGAAACAAAATAGATTGGTTGATAGTAGAAAAATTCTTAAAGATTGTAATAGTTTTGTCAGAGAGTTTCATGATTATTTTTAGTTCTATTTGAATTCATTTAGACCATTTTCTTGACGAGAATAATGCCCATCAAAGTGTAGAAGCAACATAGCGTAGTGAATAACTTTCAACAAATCACGCTTACTGCGACCATCTTTGTCCCCATAGCGACTACCATATTTGATGATATTCGCTTGGCAGAAGTCTGATGCTAACTCCTTTGCTGCCATCAAATCAATGGTTTGAATGTCCCGATATTTTTCGTTGTGCCCACAGTAATGACTTCCGTAGGTGCTAGTCACATAATCCTCAATATCTTTAATGATCTTATCTTCACTGTACCTGTAAAGATGATTTTGATTTTGACTCATTTTCAAGTTAGTAATTAAATGTTGTTCGTTTTCTGGTCCGTTCAAGTACATAGTGTCGTAAAGTAAACTCCAAGAATTAGTCATATCCTATCAGTAAATTGATCTTATGTCAAGTGAATACCATCTCAATCAATCGGCATCTCACTGATTACTTCTTTGGTTGTAATCATATCGACTTTATCATCGAAGGCAGCATAAAGTTGTAGGAACGATTGTTTGGTAGATTCATCAAACCGATTCACACACATTTCAATTGCTTTCATGCGATCACCAAAGATTGCAAAAGCACAAATAATATGAACCAGGCGACGAGTGCTGATGATCTCGTCAATTCCACCATCATAGAAAGTTTTACGAATACTTTCTGCCCAATCAGCAAGACGTTGAGTAAATTCAAAATCCACTACATTCAAATTATCTGCAATTTTGTTTAGGATCTGAACTTCAATTTTGCAGGAAGGGTAATCTTGCTCAAACGTCACAGGGAAACGCTCTAGGAATGCCTCATTGAGGACATTAGTGCCAATAAATCGACCATCATCACTACCCTTACCTTTAGTGTTTGCAGTAGCGAATACATTAAATCCAGAAGATGGTTTGACAAACTTACCAATTTTTTTAAGAAATACACCTTTACCTTCCAAGATTGATTGAAGACAAAGAATTTTATTGGAAGCAAGATCAACTTCGTCCAGCAAAAGAATTGCACCCCTCTGAAGTGCTTCAATTACAGGTCCGTTATGCCATACTGTTTCACCATTCATTAGACGAAACCCACCAATCAAGTCATCCTCATCGGTTTCAATGGTAATGTTGACCCGAATCAATTCCCGATTCAATTGAGCACATGCTTGTTCCACACTAAACGTTTTACCATTACCAGACAAACCAGTGATGAATGTGGGGTAAAATAAACGACTTGAAATAATTTTTTTAATATCTTTGAAATTGCCAAACTGCACAAAGGTATTATCTTTATCTGGAATCAGATTTTGTTGTAGAGTAGGTTCCGCCGCAGGAGCAGTGAAAGAATTTTCAATTTTAGCAATTGATTCTTTAGTCACTTCAAGATTCCATTTGCCGTATCCGATTTTGCAATTTTCCAATCGTTTAGTAACAGTTTGATATGATACATTATTCATGGCACAGTAAGCACGAACATCACCAGAGGTAATTTTATTACCATAAGTTGCTTTAAGATCAGCAATAATTTGGTCGTCAGTCATAATATTTTGGGGGGGTGTTGGAAGAATGTCAACAGAACCAATATACAGAAAAAAGGGGGGCTGTGAACCCCCCAGTGGACAGTTTGGAAAGTGTCTATTTACTAAACTCCTTGAAGATGTGAAGCAGCCTTATATGCTGGATCTCCTGCCTGTAATCTTTTATATGCCTCAGTACCTCCTTTTTGATCTGCACGAGTCACAACCTTTCTTGTATCTACAGGTGTATCAGTTGGTGCTGCAGATCCTGAAGGTCTGTAAGTTGCCTCAACAATACTCTCCCTCCAATCCTCACTCATATTGACCATAATTGCTTCTGCTGCTTGCTCAGTATCAGCATAACCTTCATCAATAAGGTGTGAGAGGATGATGTCGTAGAAGTCTACTTGTTCAATTACCGATTCGGTTGTATATTTTTTACCTTTAAATTCAAATTTATCTTTTCCAGATGTTTTAGCTTTTTTAAATGCAGCATCAAAATCTCCAGCGACACTACCAGTTCCCACAATCTTAGGTCCTACAATCTTAGGTCCCACTATTTTACGATCACGAATTCTTCCATCGGGATCTTTAGTGTTATAGACTCCAGTTTTAATTGGTTTTTTTTCTGATGATTTGGGCGACATGGCAGCGTTCAACCCAGCGGCAGCAAGACCTCCCGCAGCCGCTGGGGCTGCTCCATATCGAATACCCACTTCTAATGGTCCTGGTTTACCAAAACCCGCAGCAGGGCGAGCACTATTACGAGCACTAGTACGAGTTGCTGCTGCTTTATTAGAACTAAACTGTTGGGCAGATTTAAGGGCATCGCCAATTCCTGGAACAAAAGCACGGGCTTTTTGCTGGGCCTGGGTGGCGGCAGCTGCGTTCTCTGCATCCTTACCAGCCCTAGCGGAAGCAGATCTGTTTAGTTGTTGAAATCGCTGAGCATCCGCAGTCATCGAGTTTGGGGATCTAACCCCACTTTGAGATCTTTTTGTATTAAGCATATCGAGATATCTACCTGGTCCCTGAGGTTCAACAACAGGTCTTGCTCTTCTTGCAGATCTAATTGTTGTTGATGCCGCAGCTCCTCTGACTCGGTTAAAAACACCTTCTATTGATCTTCTACCTAAAGCAGTTCCTAGTTCTAAACCTGCTTTAACCCTTCCAGATTGACTGAGAGCATTAATAATTGCTCTAGTTCTTTCAAAAATATTAATTCCTGCGGTTTCCTCTAGATATTCGCTAATATCTAGATCATATGCTTCAACAATATCTCCTAAAAATTCAATTGAAAGATCTTCAAGAATCAATTGTTCAGCAAAATATTGACATTCTTCTACAGTGTCAAAAATCTCCTCAGATAAACAAATGGTCAAAAGATTTTCATACAACTCCTGATCAAATTCAGGTTTTGTATAAATGTTTAGATACGCTTCGGTGAGATTCATTTTTAAATTTATAGTCTATATACTACTTTTATTTATTAAGCAACCAATTTAATAAATTCATTAAGAAATTTTTTATTCATTTTTTTAGAGTTCAAGGACTTCTTAAAAGCATTTCTAATAGTTGCCTTTGTTGAGTCTTCTTCAACCTTAAATTCAACATCAGAAGAAATAGCACTAGAAGAAATACCAAAATAACGATGGTATCCAGATTCCGTGATGGAAAAACTTTTTTCCTTTTTCCATTCAGACATCAATGCATCAAAAAATTTTTCTGATTGATTGTTGATAAAATGCCTAACATCACGAGAAGCTATAATTCTAATCCCAATAAAGTTGACATCAGTAAAAGAATCTCTCAAATCACGAAGTAAAGTATTTGTAAACATAACATGACTATTAAACAGATTGTAAGACCTACCAGTTTTACGATTTCGAAGAACACAAGTGGAAGATATATTATTTACTCCCATAGTTGGGGCAGATTCAAAATTACGTTGAACTTCAACATGCCTCAAAAGAGGACTTGCATCTCCATCAGTCAAAATTACACATTGAATTTTTTGCACACCACAATCTTTTTTGAAATTTGGAATGATTTGATGTAGTGCAACTAGAGATTCATTTAGTGGAGTTCCAGATAATGACAGCTTGGGATGGCAATAATATGCACATGCGTACTTATCAAAACTATGAGCAATACGATATATATCTTTCATTTGAGATTCAAGATCGCGGGGTTTACTTTTACTAGTGAAAATATTTAATAGACTAAAATCACGATCAACTTTAAGTAAATTTGGTTTTTTCGTATAATGATCTTGAGGATAAATTGGTTTTTTATTCCACTCTTCTGTGAAACAATAAACCTCAAAAGGAATTGAAACTTTTTTACAAAACCAAATCAAATTAAACAATTGCTTAAGAGTATCTTTTAATACCAATTGCATAGATCCACTCCAGTCTAGAATAAAAATCAAACCGTGATTTTTTCCATCAGCAAAAGTTGTAATCTTTTTAAAGATATCTTCATTGAATTTGTAAGTATGAAGAGTTCCAGTATTTAAAATTCCAGTTCTTGATGTGGATGCTCTGGCATAAGAATCTGCTGCTTTGCGACATTCAAATTCTTTTATCAGATAACTAACTTCTTTTTGTGCAGATTGTTTGAATTCATTAAATTCTTGATCAACATCATTTAGTATATTAATTGGAATAGTGCCACTGTCTTTACACCCAAGTTCATAATTTTTAATTTGCTGATTCATATGACTCCTACACAGTTCATAAATTTTGGAATTTTTTACGATAATAGTATCCAAGTTTAATTTGGGAAGTTCTACATATACGTTCTCAGTACCGTCGTTTCTAATCAAATCTTTAATAGCATCATTAAAAGATTCCATGGTTTCGACCTTTGGTTCTTCATTAGAAGAATCTGGAACAGTATCTAATACAGGTGCTTCTTGTTTTTGATCAGATTCGGAATCTTTGGGTTCTGCATCTTTGGGGTTTGCATCTTCGGATTCTGCAAAAGTTTCAGATGATTGTTGATAATCAGAATCGGAAGATGTAGATTTTGATTCTGTTTTACTAAAAGTGGTATCTTTTTCTTTTTCAACATCTTTACAATAATTGTAAAGAGCTTCTGCTGCTTTCAAAGCATCTTCAAAAGTTTCTGCGTCAGCGATCATATTAACAATATGAATTTCTTTACGATCAATAGGAATGCTTGCAAAATTCCCAATTTTAAAATGTAGATTAGCACGATCCGCAAGATTATATTTTGTCAAATCTTTTTTAGATACACTGAAAAAATCTTCTTGATTAAGTTCAGAATAACCTTGATAAAAAGTTTTATTCAATCCACAATAACGCCGTTTCATTAATTTTTCAACGCGAGCATCTTCGGTCACGTTGATAAAGAGGGCAGGAATTTTAATCCTAGAATTCCAATCTTCTGGGGTGTATAGTGCATGTCCAACCTCATGGGCCACCAGAAGGTCGTAGATGGCGTCAGAAGCCCTGTCCCACATAGGAAGGGTCAATACCCTAGTATGAACATTAAAACATGCTGTAGAGACTTTCCTATGCTCTACAACAAGGTCTTCGGTGGCAAGCAATTTAGCAAGATTGCTTTTGACTTCATGATTGATTGGCATGGCGGTTGTTTGAACTGGACATATAATACGAAAAATGACTCACCAATTGGCAAGTCATTGTGACACTTTTTAAACTGTCCACCCCACTATTTATTTTTTGTAACTAAACCCTTTTACTTTGGAGAATTCAATTACATGTTCAAACTTATCGTGCATTTCAGATTTATGTGAAATAACAAATATGTTTGCATCAGTAATTACGAATCTAATGATTTTCAAGAAGTCATCCGTACCATTAATGTCAAGAGAACTATCAAACACTTCATCCAAAATTAATAGATTAGTGTTGACAGAATTTTTCATTCTTGCAATTTCTCTCCAAGTAAACACAAGTGCTAGATCTATTCTCTGCTTCTCTCCCTCACTAAATGATTCATATGAAAAATTTTCATGAATTGGAGTTTTGACCTTTTCATTAAATTCCTCATCAAATGTAAGATTGATATAGAAATCCATCATTTGAAGAAATCTATTTACTTGTTGATTAATGACTGGAAGATAATTTTTAATAATTTTTGATTTAACTCCACTATCTTTCAACAAAGAATATACAAAATCATGATACTGAATTTGTTCTGCCTTATGATTTAAAGTGGAAACTATGGATGTTTCTTCTATTTTAAAAATGTTTAATTTTTCAGTCTCCTCAACTTTATGATCTAAGTTATATTCAATCTCTAAAATTTCATCTTTGATGTCTTGAATAATTTGAGTATCATATTTTACCTTATTCATAATATCTCGAATCTGTTTGTTTAATTCAGATTGTTTTTGAGACAGATTAATAAGTTTTGTTTCTTCCTTTTGAATTTCATTAAGATGAATTTTGAGTTCATCAAGAGCATTAACTACATCAGAAATACTACCAGTGTGATCTTGAATTTTGGAATTTTTTAAATCGTCACTTATTATTTGACTACAAGTTGGGCAGGTTTCGTTATCAATAAAAAATGTTTGGTCTTTATTTAAACGATCTAATTTGTTTTGAAGTTTTCCCCGACAATCATGCAGTTTTTTAGATTTACTTGTTGCATTAGAATATTTCCCAATCTCTTCATCAAGACTTGATGAGGTTTCAACTAGTTCGGTATAATTGTTCTCAGCATTTTTAATTTTACCATTAATTTCGATAATTTTATTTTTCTTTCTTTCAATTTCAGATTGACCTTTAACATTCAATTCGTGAATAAAATTTTCCTGCATGGAAATTTTTTCTTGAATCGAATTTTTCTTATAAGTGCAATTCTTAATCTCTTCTTGAATTGATTTTATCTTATCTTTAACAATCAAATTCATAGTAGAAAAGATTTTGATATCTAAAAGATCTTCAATAATTTCCCTACGATTTGATAGAGTTAATTGCATGAATGGCACAAAAGTACTAGATCCAAGAATCACAATTTGAGTAAAAGATTTAAAATTTAATTTTAGAACTTTTGTTTCCAAAAATTTTTGATCATCCTTGATTTCAGCACTTTGTTGTAGTTGCGTACCATTCCTGTATATCTCAAATATATTTGGTTTCATTCCGCGACGAACTAACCATTCAATGGAGCCTACAGAAAATTCAACTTCAACAATACAATCTTTTTCATTACTAGAATTCAATAATTGAGGCTTATTAATTTTTCTAAAAGGTTTGTTAAAAAGTCCAAAAGTCAAAGCATCGAGAATCGTGCTTTTACCAGAACCATTTTTACCCACTATTAATGTGGTTGAATTTTGTTTAAAATCAACCTCAGTAAATTGAGCCCCTGTACTTAGAAAATTTTTCCATCTAATTTTTGTAAATTCAATCATCTTTTAAACTGGGGGGGATCACCAAATCATCTTCTTCTATTATAACATATGTGTAGTTATTTGCCTCGCAAATGGCAATTGTTGCATCTTCACGAACTTCTATAATCGATAGTTCAGGAAATCCATCAGCGTCTAACAACCCTACAAATCTTTCTGCATCATCCTCTTTTCTAAAAATATAAAGAACTTTATCTCCATCTTCGCTATCAACGCAATAAAGACCTTCCTTTGTTTTTCCTTTTAAAGCTAGAACATACATCATTCAACTTCCGAGGCTTCTTTGTAAATTGATTGCATAAGTGATTTAAGAGAATTTTTATTCAAATCAATTTCTGCATTTTCTATATATTTGTCAAGAATTGCAACAGTTCCCTCAGATTCAAAAACTTCAATTGAATGATCTTTAATTTCAACTTCATCAATTACTTTGAGTTCATGTGGTTCTGATTCAGATAATTTATTAAAAAACTTTTCAAATTGTTTAGGATTGGTTTTTTTCTTTACAATAAGCTTTACATACTTCTCAAAACATTGAGAGAAATCAAACATTTGGTAAGGAGTATCCTTATACTCTACAAGTTGAAACATTTCATATGAGTTTTGAATGAAAGTAAATTTTAAAGTTTCGGTATCAAAAATATGAAATCCACGATGATCATTTACGTCATTCCAATAAAGTTGATATGGATTACCTAGGTAGTACACTGTACCATTATTTGATTGTGTATGATAATGTCCAGACAAAACTAGTTTAAACTTATTAAAGATATCACTGTCCATACCGTCAACCATAATATGACCCTTATATGGTTGAAACCCATTTAACTCAAGATGCCCCATTACAACTTCACAAGTGCTGTATTTAATTTTGTTTAAACTGTCTTGAATATTTTCAGAATTAATCCAAGGAACAAACAAGATATTTAATCCACCAATTTCAACTTCACTTATTTCCGGATATACTTGAATATTATCATACTCTCTCATAAGCAAATCAACAGTATTCATAGAATTGGTATTTTTATAATACGCAGTATGATTTCCAACTATGGTATGAACTTCTATTCCAAGATTACTCAATATGTTATAGTAGTTTTGTTTTGCCCATTTAAGAGCCCACAGATCAATGGATTTGCGATTATCAAAAGTATCCCCCATGTCAATGACATGAGTTATTCCTTCTTGTTCTAAAGTTGGAAAAAATACATTGTCATAAAATTTCTTAAAATAATTATGAAATGCTTTATCTGATTTTCTAACTCCAAAATGCTGATCAGTGATGATAGCAATTTTCATATCAATGATTCATTTTAATTTGAATGTTGTTTTTAATAGTATTCATTTCTGAAGTAGATCCGCTTAAAACATTATCATCTGAAACAAAAACCTCATCGAATCCAGACTGATCTAGTATTTTATTTTTAATTTCAAGCTGTTTCTTTTCTTTTGCAATACGACGTAAAAATGCAAAGTAAACTATCTGAGTAAAATATGCAAAAGGGTTTGTAGATTTTTCTGGATTGAAATTGTTAATATATTGAACACAGTTTTCTATTCCATCTGAAACCATATCCTCCCTAAACATGTAATTGACAAAGTTTGGTTTGTATGATAGGTGTGTGGCAATCTTAAGAAAACACTCACCAATATATCTACTAATAATGGGTTTTGGCTGGTCTAATTCTTTAGCACTTGTCAATGCCATTTTATGTTGAATAATTGCATCAAGAAAATCCTTGTTATTCACATAATGTTCTGATTTTTTCTTTCTCTTCATCATTACTGTAAGCATTGTTCTTTTTCAAATCATACTACTAATTATAGCACATTAAAGGGGGGGTTGACAAGACCTCTGAAACGGTGTATAATAACACTGTGGGGTTTCAAGGGTACTTTAAGACTTATATAGATTCTCTAAGGTACTCTTGAATTCTTCTACAGTAGATATGAAACCCATAGTCTTTGAGGGCTCAATCCTTGAGCTACCATCACCTTTATAAGTATCCTTTACATACCTCTTATACATTTTAATAATTTCAAAGTCTGATACCTCAGTCATTGTTATGACTGCATTCATATCAATAAAAAATATATCATCATCAACAAGTTTAATCCAGGGTTCAACACTATAAGCACGAACACCTAGTTTACTTGTAAAAATATCTTTTATTACAATAGGTTGATTTAACATGAGAATCATTCTATCTCCTTCATCACATGGAGATACTTTAGAAATTAATTCTTCACCAGATGTAAGTTTTAATACTGAATAAAATTCTTCTTCCATATTACTTCGTTAGGTTTACATTAATAATACTGTAATTAAAATTCTCTTCATTATAAATTTTTATTCTTTCTATCAAGTGATTAAGAGTATAATTTTTTGAAGATTTTAATGAAATGTCATCAGCGATATCATACAGAACTGCTTTTACTTTATTATCTCCTTTTCGAAGGACTCTGCCTATACTCTGTAGATTTCTGATTCTTGATTTACTAGGAGAAGCAAATATAACATTATGTAAATTACGAATGTTAATACCAGTAGAAAAAGTACCATAAGAAGCAATGATAATTGCATTGTTTTCTTTTTCGGTAATTTCTCTTACTTTTTCTCTTTGCTCTACGTCCACTCCACCATGAATAAAGAAAACTTTTCTTTCTTCATTCTTTGAAGTATTTATAAGATCATAAAGCAACCTTCCATGAGTTTCTACTCTACTGTAAAGAACTAAACTATTTCCTTTGAGATCAAGAGTAATATTTCTAATGAATAAATTTCTCTTATCATTAGAAATAATATATTGAATTTCATCTTCATATGTTTCAAATTTCTTTCCAATATGCTTTAGTAATAAAACTTTAATGTCTAGTTTAGAGAGATGACCTTCATTGATTAATTTATGTGTTTGAGTTACTTTATATGAGGGACCAAACAGCCCCTCTAAGACCCACCTGTGCGTCTGTGAGCCGTCTAAAGTACCCGTGAACCCGAATCTATACTTACAGTCTAATAATTTAGTCATTATGTCTACAAGTGACTTAGATTTAAATTGATGAGCCTCATCTCCAATCACAACATCAAAATTATCAAACCATTTGATTGGTTCTTTATAAATGGATTGCCATGTTGTAATTATTACTGGTTCTTTTATATTATATCTTTCCTTACCTGAATAAATTCTATGACAATAATCTTCTGCATTCCAACCATAGTCTGCAAAATCTTTATACATCTGCTCCACTAAAGATGTAGTGGGAACAATAATTAATGTGGATAAGTTTTTTTCAGTATAATATCTTGTAATTGCGTAAATCATTAAAGACTTACCTGATGCAGTTGGAGATATTAAAAGTTTTCTATTGTGATATAATGCACCATGAATACCATCTAATTGATAATCTCTAGGTTCATGTATAGAAATTGACCTAACATAATCAATAACTCCTTCATATGAAATATTTTTATTAATCTCAAATGGTGTCCCATAAAACTTATTATCTAAAAACTCATATGTGTAGTTATATTGTTCAGAAAAACTTATAAGTTTATCTAAAAGACCAACATACAATTCTTTTTTTGGGAGATTAAATAATCTAATTTTTCCATCCCAATATTTACTTCTATACTGAGGCATGAATTTAGCGCCAGGAACTTCAAAGGTAAATCTGTCACTAAGCTCTTGACAAATATACGGTTCTGCTTCTATAGTTAAAAAAACTTCATTCTTCTTTACAATTTTAATATTACTCATAACCTGCAGTAAATTTCATAAATTCAATAGCATTTTTGATTTGATAAGTTCTATTATGAATAGATTTAATAATATCTTCTAAGTAACGAAGCATGGAATCTTGATAAGCTGTCTTTAAATGAATTCTAGAAAGTTCCTCATCAGAATCCATATACCTAGTCATTGACTCTTTATCTCTAACCTTAAATGGAAATGGTTCCTTCTCATAAACTTCTTGGGATCCTTTTCCGCTATAATATTCGTGTCTATCTTTTTTTAATTTATTTAAATCTTGAATCGTTCTTTTTTTTAAAAGAGTGATGTTGTTGTAAATATTATAATACTTAGCATGTAGTTGTGGAATTTTTAAAGATTCTAAATGTAAATTATCTGAATCTATTTGTGAATCTTCTTCCCATAATGTTTGAATTTCTTCAAGGTTCATAAATTCTATTTTGAGTATCAAGTATATTGTATATAGTGTATTTGAAAGTAACTCTCGCAGTAAAATAATCGTAATCTTTTTTAGTTGCATCAAAGTCCAATGCTGTTAATGCCGTCGGAAACATATCTTTAAAACGAATATTTACCTGTGGTTGATAATTACTATTTAAGATTTGAAGTGTACCATCAGAGTAAATATTTGATAAATTTCTTCCATCAGTGGAAGGGTTTACTTCATTTTTTGATCTGAATTCGTTAAATTGAGAAACATTTTCTGGATAGCCAAGACCAATCAACCAATTATAAATTTCTGCATAATTAACAAGATCTTCATCAACTAAAAAGTCTAAGGTCAAATCAGAATATTCTAATTTATCTCCTGGAATAGGAATATCTTTTAAGTACGTCGGTTGTATTGCAACTCCAAGATTGATTCCAGGAATTCCTGCTTTATTACAAAAAAAATCAACTTTGGGGAATCTTGCCAATAAAAATTTAAATCCAATTGGTGATAAAAAATTTCTATTGCTAACTTGTGATGCTGACATAATTAGAGTTTAATTATATTTAGATAAAAAAAAGGGATCTCTTACGAGACCCCCAGTAAATGTGTGAGTAAAACTCACATAAGATTTTTGACTTGTACTCTTCTGTAATAACGGTTGGAGTTAGTCTTAAGGCGACCAAGACCTTGACCGTCGGCTCTTGAACCCTCTGCGAATGGGTTTGCAACCATGCCGTAGCGGGTTTTAAAGCCAATCTTAGGTTGGAATGTATCCTGACCAACGGCGCGAACCATTTGAAGAGGAACATAAGGGCAATAGAATAGACCAGCATCATAAGGATTAGATCCTTTGAAACCGATAACATAATACTGCTGTGCAGAAATGTTTGCCGAATATGGGTCGATATAGACCTTATACTTGCCGTTAATAACACCAGCAAAGGTATTGCCAGTATCATCGACATTGAGCCCGATGTTAAGAGCGGGGGTGTAATCAAGAACACCAGCCATGGTGAGTGCCGAAGCAACGTCAGCAGAACAGATGATCGTGTTGCCTTTCCCTCTACGAGTTCTTTGAGCAATAGCGTTGGCATCTCTTTCGAGTTGGAAAAGAAGTCCTTTGAACTTCTCAACTGACCATCTACCGTTGGAATCAACGTCAAGGTCAAAAATACCAGCAGTAGCAACGTTTGCTTGAGCGCCAGGTTCAGCAATCTGATAGATTGTACGAACAACTTCTCTGTTGATTTCCGCAAGGATTTCAGTTGAGAGGATGTTAGCAAGTTCTGCCTCTGCATCAAGACCATGAATTGCCTTGAGGTCTTGTGCGAGTTCTAGCGAATACTCAGCCTTGAGTGCTCTTGATTTTGCAGCAACGGTAACTTTCTCAATCGAGAAGTTCATCTCGTTGAACATATTACCAGCAGCGTCTCCGAGTGCCTCAGAATTTGAGGTGGGCATTGCCTGTCCTACGTTGTAGGTGCCAGCGGATGCATCGTTAAGAACTGCAGGGTTAGAACCAGTTTGTGCAGCGGTGGTAGCAATACCGACAGATGCCTGAGCGGTATAATCGCTAGCAGCGATATCAAATCCATCATCTTGACCAGAGAATCTGGAATCGGGTTCGTTGAAGAATCCTTCAGTTCCACTACGGTTAGTTCCGTAGTTGGTTCTCATTGCAAAAATGAGTCCAGTAGGACCAGTCATTGGTTGGACACCACAAATATCATAAGCGATAAGTTGTGGCATTGAACGTCTGATCAATGAGATCAAGACGGGATCGAAACCTGCAACAGGGCCAGCAGCGGCAGCGGTTCCATATGTGCCTCCACCAAATCCGCCAGTGCCTCCCGACATGGTTGGGGTTTCTTGAAGAAATCCTCTTTCTTCTCTAAGTGCTCTTTCTTGGTTTTCGAGCAAGATAGCGGTAACAGCTCTACGATGATTGTCTTTGATTGAATCAAGACCTTCACAGTTTAAGAGAGGTGCCCACTTTTCTTGCAGACTTGCTGCATTGTACATTTGGAATGTTCTCCGTTAGTTAAAAAGTGTTTGAATTTATAATTTAAAAATCAATTAGAGTATTTTTGAGTTGCTCTAATATATGCATCCATTGATTCGGAAATCATTGTTGGTGCATCTGTGCCGAGCATTTCATTTTCATCAACTCTATTCTGAGTTGCGGATGCTCTAGAGAAATAAGATCCTCTAAGAACTGCCAACTTCTCACGATAGTCTGCCTCACTAATGAACTCAACACTTTCGGCAAGATTAGCAAGTTTTTCCTTTTGGGTTTCTGCAAGACCTCTAGCAACTTCATAGAAGATGCTTTCAGATACAGACTCGCTTAATCTGTGAGTTAACTGAACATTTCTTTCAATCTGTTCGTTGAGTTTCGATTCCATCTCATCAAGTTTGTCTACCATGCTCTCAAGTACATTATATTTTTCTTCAGGGATTTCTACATAATGTTCTTCAAAGAGTCCTTTGAGTCCAGTCATGAAGGACTCGGACAATTCTGACTTAAGACCGCGCTCAATTTGGAGTGCGTTCTCAGTCAACCACTCACTAGAAACATATTCAAGATATGAATCCACTCTTTCAATGAGTTCTGAGTGGATTGCTGATACGTTTTCTTCAAGGGCTTTCTCGTAACGAGCATAAATCATACCAGCAGCTTCTTGAACTTTTGATTTAAGTGCTGTCTCAAAAACTGTTTTTGCTCTTTCTTTGAACTCTTCGGAAAGATCTTCATTTCCGAAGAGTGCTTTAACGTCTTCTTCTACATCAAATTCAATTTCTTCCTCCTCTTCCTCTTCTTCAAAATCCTCTTCGGTTTCTTCTCCACTTTCCTCTACAATTTCCTCTTCATATTCCAACTCTTCTTCTTCTGCTGTCATTGCCTTAGCATTGACGATATCTCTAACAGTTGCAATATTTGGATTGGCAAGTTTGGCCGAATCGTCGGTAGATCTATAATTATCTGGTGTTGGGCCACCAAGATCAGTGATAGATTGTCCTGGAGTAGCGGAAACAAATCCCGCACTGTTCATCATCGGATCTCCAGGTTGTGCTGTAGCATTTACCGCCGATTTTGTGGATTTAGTTGCTTTAGTTGAGGCAGACATTGGTGCAGCACCCATTTCTTGTAAATTACCAGTTGACATTTAGATCTCTCCGAATAAAATTAGCTATATCTTTATTCTATTATTTATTTATAAATTAAAGATTTCTTAGATAGTTATTGAACAGTCCCAAAAGTTTTTGTTCATTTAATTTTTTATCTGGACTCATTTTCATTGTTAGAAGTCCATTTAAAGTTTGTTCAGCAAGTCTTCCGTTTTGCCAAACCCATTCCTTCCCTTCCATAATACCTTGTACAAAGGCATCAGGGGCAGAAGGATCTGATACAATATCAGCAGCTGTGGATAACATAAAGTCATCACCAACGTATTTAACACCATTGCGTTCAATAAGAGATCCGACACCTCTAGATGAAACGCCAAGTTTTACTCCCTCGTCAAGAAGAGATTTAGCAATATTTCCCATTGGGGTATCAAGAATTTTTGCTTTACCAATGAAGTTATTGCCCTCAGATTTTAAACTTGTAATCATGTGAGACACGCGATCCAAATTTACAGTAGGTCCATCTGGATGACCCAACTCTCCCAATGCTCTACCACAGGTTATATACTTATCAGTATACTTTTTAACTTCTCTTTCTAAAATTGGAAAGGGATAACAACGACCATTTCTATTTGTAACTTCAGCTTGAAGAAATGGTCCAGTAATATACAAATTAGTTTTACCGTTTTTTTCTTCCTTAATTACTTTAATAGATTCAATCTGTTCTGTGATTAGTTTCATGATTATGCCTGGGAGGTGATTTGAACTTGTGAAATTTGTGCATAACCAGATGAATTTCCAAAAGTATTAACTACCACAGATCTTCTTGCATCAGCATTTCCAGTAAACGCTGCAGCTGCAGAAGTATCGAATGAAACTGTAATTGATTCTGAACCTGGAGTTGCATTTAATGTCGTAATCAATTTGTGACTACAGTTATAATTAGCAACCGAAGATCCAGTAACTGTTACAAAATCACCAACGAGAAATGGATTTCCAGCGTTTCCACTGAAAGTATAAACAGTTGATGCGCCTGTGGTTGCAGCACTCACTTGATTTGATGCAACTCTGTCTTTTAAAATTGCAACATCAGATGTCGGAACAAAATAATCATTTCTGGATGCTGTTGCAGTTGCTGTAGATGCAATTCCAACATGAGATGCAACTGAGGTTGCAATTCTTAAAAATCCAGTTTGTAATGAAATGGGAATAGATGTTGATCCAGCCCCTGCTAAAATTGCAACCGTAGTTCCTGTTCCTACTGTTTTATGTGCCATTACTCTTCGTCTACCTCTAGTTGTGATGGGTCAAACATTTGTGCCGCAACATAGGGGCGGATTTCATCAATCATACTCACAGATTTATCAAACAACATTTGTTTAATATTGTTTGAAAGATCATTAGGTGATGCATCCGACATAATCATATCAATAAATTCAGAAGTTTCCATAAAATTCATAGTTTTTAATTATTTATAATTTTTCTGCTTTGGTTTTTTTAATCTCAGGTGCCTCAGTTGCTTTTCCCGATTTATCAGTATCTGGATCCTTTGTTCCCTTTCCTAATCCAATCTCAAGATCTTTTGCATTTTGAGATTGAGTTTTCTTAATCAGTTTGGATCCAGTATCCTTAACATAATCCATGGTCATGCCAGTTGCTGTATCAATCTCTGGTGCAGGTGGTGGTATGAGACCAATAGATTTTTCATATTCCATTCGTTTATCCATTTCAACAATTTCTTGATCTGTTTGATGTAAAACATTTCTACGAATATAATCCATAGAATAATATTTACCAATATATGGTTCCATTAATGGGAGAAGATTTATTCTTTCACCTAACAATTCATTTTGTTTTAATTCTGCAAAATGATTATCATACAAGTAATCATATTGAATATGATCACTCATTTGCTCCCATTCTTCGGGAGTAATAATATTTTTTAGAATTAACTGAGTTCTCAGCATATCATGAAAAAGAGCACTAAATCTTTTTCTTAATCTTCCAACAAATCTTGAGAATTGAATTTCATCTCTAAGAATTTCTGAAGATCTTCCAAGATTAAACCCGCTGTCTGCACCAATTCTAGATTCTGGAATTCCTAATGCACGATATAGTTTCTTTTGGAAGTATTCAACGTCAGCAAGTTCTCCTAGATTCTGTCCCCCAGGAAGTGTAGTGATTTCTGTCCCACGACCACCCTCTCTACGTGGCAACCAGAAATCTTCAAGCATACTCATATGCTTTTTGTCATCACGAATTTCTCCAGTACTAGCATCGTAAACTAACTTATTACGATAGCGAGACATCACTTCTTTTAGATATTGTTCCGCCTTTACTTTAGGAAGATTGCCTACATCGATATAGAAAATTCTTCTTTCTGGAGCACGAGACATTCTATAAATTACAAGACTATCTTCAATCATACGAAGTTGATTGAGTGCTTTAATTGATTTATGTAAATATGACAGAACATTCTGTTTGTTTCGATCTACAAGACCAGAACTTACATACGCAATTGCGTCTTTAGCAATTTTAACACCTTTTCCATAACCTCCACCACCAGAGTTTCCTGCCGACGACGAAGAATACCCAGTCAACGTAGGAGTATAAACAAAATACTCTTCAATATCAGGAAAATCGAAAGATGTAGCATCTGTTTTTCCAAAAATATTATTAATGGACGAGGTATTTGAAATATTAACCGCAGATGCGTATCCATCTTTCTTCTTAAGTTCACGAATGAACCTAATTTTCATAGCGTCAATATATCTAATTTCCTTTATTCCTTCTTGAGGATTATCGAGATCAATAACCTTGTGATAATAAAGTCTGCCATCTACATACCAATTTCTAAAAATCTCATGGCATTTTTTATCAAAGTCCATAAGATCTTTGATATATTGAAACTCGTTCCTGATGATTGATTTTATATCTTCACTAATTGGAAGATTTGATAATTCAATTTGAACTGGAGAATCATTTAGGTCTGCAACAATTGCTTCACTAACAACGTCCTCAATAGCACGATCACATTCTGGATGCAATGCCATTTCACGATATCTTTTCAATAAGTCATATTCACTTTTGTAGACACCTTCAATGTCCACATACTGACCATAAAACCCACTACTAACATAATAATCAGCCCCATCCTCATTTGATTGAGCAACAGGACTGATTTGTTTTTTAGGTTTAGGGGTAGAATCAGTTATAGAAAACCCAAATAATCCAGCCATATTATAAGATTTAAATAGTTAGTATCTAACTATTTATCACTACTGGACTTGGACGTTTCTGCTTCCATCATATGCTTCCCAATATTGAACTTGAAGATCTACAGTAAATTCTTCAATACTGCTGTTATCAGCATAGGAAAGTGGAATTGCTGAAACATTAGTTGGGAATAATCCATACATGTGATATGCTCTAAGCACAGGGATAGTTTCCCCACTATCAATAGCAGTTTGCATTGGAGCCCGTCCAAGTTGATACACCCAGGCATCGCGTTGATAATTTGCTGGATTTACTTCACCAGCATTGTCCAAACTTTTACTCATAAAGTTAATCCATCTTTCAAATGCACCTCTAACAATGAAGTCCGTATCATTAATTACAGTGATAGACCAAGGATCAAATGTTCTATCCCCAGCAATTTTAAGTTCTCTTCCTCTAAAAGGAACAGAAATTGGAGCAATTGTTGATGCTGGGAGTGTTGCCGATTTTGCTAAAAATTTAATTCTATCTGTCAAGGTAGACTCAGAAACTCCACTAGGAATAACAATATCTGGGAAAGCAATTTCGCATTCAAATAAATTAGCGCGAACCCCTCCCCCACTTAATCTACCTTTAAAGTTGTCGAGGAATCTACCCTCGCCCCCAGTATTTGGAACTTGTTGAAAAGATGCCATTTTGTTCTCCGATGTTTATAGGTTAATTTATAATTTAAACTCTTCCAATGACTTCTTCGAATGATACTCCAGTTCTGGTAGCAACGAAGGTAAGTCCAATGAAATTAATACTACGAGCAGGCTTGACATAAATGTCTGCTATAAACTCATTGGCATCAATCACAGCTGGAGTGTTGTTAGTTTCATCGCAAATTACGATGAAATCTTGAATTCCACGTTTTGCTTTAACATCACGGAGAAATGGTTCAACAATATTAACAAAATTTGTTCTGGTAAGAGCATCATTAAATTCAAATAGTGATGCTCTTGATGCCCTTTCAATTGAATCTTCAATGGTAATGAATAGTCTACGAACATTAATCCTATCAAATGCAGATCCTACTGCAAGTCCAGTCTTATCACCAAATAGAATAATTCCAGATCCAGGTGTAAAAATCACAGGGTTGATTCTTCTAGGATAAAGAAGATCTCTTTCAGTTTGGGATGGATTGTATGCAAGTTTAACTGCGTTATTAATGACGCCTCTTCTTATGCCAGCAGGAGAGAACCAAGTGAAATCAGTGATTCCAGTTCTTGCCATACAGCCAGCAATGTCAGCATTCAGTGGAATGTATCTAAACTTATTAGAGAATCTATCATACTGGTACTTATACCCACTATCAAACACTGCATATGAAGATGAAGATAGGGCATCAAAGAATGAAATTACATTTGTAGTTTGAGTTGAGGTATTTGCAATTGGAGATGGAGATGAACCACCAGCACCAGGATCAACAAGAACTGCAGATCTCTGTGGAGAAATACATGCGATACAATCTTTTCTTAATTCTGCAATTTGAATTAGTTTGTTTGCTTTTGCTTGAGTTTGTTCTTTAGTACCAAATCCAGGACCTTGAATTAGAAAATTAATTGGATATTCTCTTTTATTTGAAAATAAATCATATCCAGCAATTAAGTCACCTAAAGTTGTTTCGAATCTTGGATCAGCAGAATCATTTGCCACATAGTTATTGCCACCAGTGAGAGCAAAAGTTTGTGCTCCTGAAGCATGGAATGTTACGCCCTGAGCGTTTAATCCTGCTTGTCCCGCTGCAGTAGTTATAGTCGTAATGCCAGAACTAAATCCTGTTGGATTTCCTAACTCAGAATCTCCAGCATATATGTATGCTGAGTTATCTGCTATAAAATCTTTATAATAGATTGGTCCTGAAGTTGATGATGTTGCGTCTTTTGCTTTTGAAAGACCAACAAATTTTTCAAGAATAGTTCCTGGAGTTCCAGAAATAGTTCCAGTGTCATCAACTACAACAACGTGAAATTCATCATTCTTCGAACTTCTTGTACGAGCAAAATTGCTTGTTTTTGGTTTGTCAGCAACTTCTTTCCAGAAGAGGTTTGAGTTTACTAAGTTTAAAGATTGCTCATTATACCAATCTGTTACTGAGGTTGCACTAAATTGTGATCCAACTCCAATACTACTGAAGGTAACCGCTGTACCAATACCAAGAACAGAACCAACAGTAGATGCTGCTCCGATTTGTACAAAAGTAGCTCCAACAGATACCACAGGTCGTGTTGTCATTGTTCCAGGACCAACAACACTGATTGAACTTCCTACGGAAACTCCGGTGGTGCTGGTAACAAAAATAATGGTAGAACCAATAGCAACAGTATTGCTAATAGTAGTTATTAAGAAATTAACAGCTGGAAATACAGTGGATCCAATATTTAAAGTATTTACAGTAAATGCATACGCACCATTTTCTGAATAAGTAACTGCAGTTTCTGTATTCCCCGATGATACTTGACTTACAACTTTTACTGATACATTAGATTCGCCTATTTCAGTAACAATTCCTTTTAGAAATCCGGTAAGTACTGATGTTGTTCCTACTCCTGCAACAACAGTAGTATTTGCTTGAGTGATTGCAGCTCCTACTACAATATTAGCGTTGGCGGTGTTAACTCCACTAATAATCTGATCTGCTAATGAGTCAACTACACAAACTTTAATTCCGTTGGCCCAAGACCCAGGATCTTTTGCTGCCCAATACCAAGTACCGGCAGTAGTATAATTACTTTGGTAATCATCATAATTTTTTATTGATAAAGTTACTGATGTTGCAGCAATACCAACGTTGGCATTGTTTAAGTTACCATCGTCAACTCTAACTACTTGTAAAATTCCACCATAAGTCAAATAGTTTGATGCAGATAACCAATACTCATATTGATTATCATTTTCTGATGGTTTCCCAAAAATATCAATTAATTTTTGCTCACTATCAATAAGTGTAGGTTCTTCTACTGGACCCCTTGCAAAGGGCGCTACGATAGCTCCTGTGGTAGTAGTTACACTATCAATGCGTCCTTGCGTTAAATCAACTTCTCTAACCTTTGTTCCAGGCGATACTAACCCTGTAGGCATTTTAATCCCTCTGATGAATCATCATTGCTCTAAAAGATATTTATAAATTAATCTATTTAAACATAGTCCCACATATAACTGCGATCTCCATATTCATCTACATTCCAATCATTTGGTTTAGCAGATACCCATCTATCCCCAGTATGTTTATCTACAATGACAATATCATCATCCAATCCATCTAAAATAAAACCAAATGGTGCCATGTCTTGATCAATCTGATTCTTTTGCTCATCATATATTCTTTTACGCACATCATTGTCAGTCATCTCCTTAAAATATGGTTGAACAACTAACCAAGCAAATATCACAAGACACATTGCCAAATCATCATTTGCTCCCTGTTCAGCTTCAAATGATTGATTTCTTTGAATGAATGTGGTAAGTTCTGAAATAATATCATAATCACTAAAAATTAATTTATCATCTTCAATCAAAGTTTTTAAATTGGAACATCCAATTTTTTTAACAGTCTTGGACATTTTAATTCCAAGTTGAGATTTGCTGCCAGAGAATCCTTGACCAACGATTTGTCCTGCTCTACCACGCATAGCACACATCAAAACATTATCATATTCCAAATCAAAATGTAGAATATTTGATACTTGTTCTCCAATGTCATTTATTTCAACAAGAACATATGATTTATTATATGCATTTGCCACTTCATTAATAATGCTTGGGAAGAGCATTGGTTTAATTTGATTGTTTTTATATTTGCCAACAATTCTCCAAGGAAATTCTGTAATATCAAAAATAACAAATGCCGAATAATCATTCTCTGTTCCTCTTGCTACATCAACTGTAATGAAGTAACTTCGGTCTTCTTTTGGCTCATCGTAAATATCGAGTCCTTTATTTTTCTTAATAGGATCTTCGAATGTAAGAGATTTTAATTTAGAGCTGGAAATTAGAGTATCTGATGATCCAAGAAAATCACATTCGAATTCTTGTTGAAACTGTTGTGCCGATGTATTGGAAATAGTTTGCGCTTTCCATGTTGCATCACGTCCTGGAACCTCTGACCAATGAACTTCTGTGGGAATATATTCATTTCTTCCTCTTTCAGAATCATGCCACAATCGGTAAAAGTGATTCATACCCTTTGGGGTAGATACAATAACTACTTTAGTTGTCTTACCTGAGGAAATTGTAGGATATACTGAACTAAAAAATTCATCTGCAATATGATTTGGAATGAACGCAAATTCATCCAAGAAGATAATATTAAATGACATACCACGAACTGCGGATGCAGATGTAGATGCTGCAATAATTTTAGAACCGTTTTCTAATTCTAAAGATGCTTTGTTCCATACTTGGACACCTTGTTGCATCCATTTGGGAAGATTTTCATAAGATTTTTGTAATCTACCAAGAAGATCTTTTGCAGTAGATGCCTTGTTTGCAAGAATGCCCACATTTACATTATCATTAAAAACCACATAATGTAGAAGATATGAAACTACCGTAGTTGATTTTCCCGACTGTCGGGGCATCTTACAAATATTAAATCTATTGTTATGAAAATTATTGATTAATTTTTCTTGAAATGGGTATATGTCAAAAGAAACTAATCCCTCATCAAGAGAAACAATTTTTATATATTTTTTAGTAAAATAAATTGGATCTTCCTGACACTTTACAAATTCTTGAATTTGTTCAGGAGTAAACTCAATGTCTACATTTGACCTTTTTAATAACGGATTACCTAAGTATAGATCATCATTTCTCATAGTAATTTACTCAATTAACAATTCCATTTACGAAGCGCCAGCGCCTTTCTAGTTGGGCGGCCCTTATCGTCCTTCATAGGACCATCAACGCCTCCCATGCGAGCACAGAATGACTTTCTTCTATTTGCAGATTTTGATCCAGGTTTTAATTTTGAGGGTGGGGTTGTTACTGCCATCGAGAGTTTTGATCCCGGATTTTCTCTTCTGTAAGAAGCAATTCCGGCTTTATTTAAACCCCCCTCAGGATTCTTTCCTTCCTTTCTTTGCCATGCCGCAGTTTCATCAATGTTCATTTTTTTTCTCTTATTAATATATGTTTCAATTACAGATTCATCACTCATACTATCTTCATTTGCAAAAATGAATGGTTTTGTTGGGTCATTAATTGCTGGGGTATACATGTAAAGAACTGCACCAGGATAAATTTTATCTATTGCTGCTTGAACTTCTTCTTTGGTAGGTCTTTGTTGTGTAGGAAAGAAAAATTTAATATTAATTACTTTGGTTCTCCAATTTAAAACAACTGAGTAAGTTTGACCTACACTGTAAATTGTTTTTGGTGCCTCATCAATTTGAGTCCCTTCTGGTTCGTAATGTGCTAATTGAGTTCCTTTGTTCTCTTTTTTAGCAAGTGGTAAATTGATTCCTTTTCTAATTTCTTTATATTTACCATCTATTTTTTCAGCAGCACCAGGATTTCCTAGTTTTAGACGTTCAACATCTCCTGGTGTCATTCCTCCTATACCAGTTGTTTTTTTACCCCCAACTTCAAAACTGGGTGCTTCAGTTATTTTTTTAACACAATTTGGATATTTTTTACCAAACATTTTTTTCATTCCTTTTTTTTCATATCCCGCCCAACATGCTTCCTCCACACTCCCTTTAGGTACACAATTTGGAACCATTCTGTTCCCCTTTTTTTTGAGACCTTTTTGAATATAACTTTTCCAACATGCTTCTACTATTTTTTCTACCATATCTGAATTTATAGATTCAGATTTATTTCCCCAATTTGCAGCACCAACTTTACGACATTTTACAAGTGCTCCCGAAGCGTATGCACTCGGCCAAACACTGTAACGAGATTTTACTTTAGTATAACATGCATCTTTTGTACCACTACCTTTTCCTTTCTTGTCAGATTCTTCGTTCATTTTTGGTTTATCTGTTGAAACGTAAGTTGGTTTTGCAGCACCAGATTTTCCTTGTTGTCCTGGATCTGCTGATTTCTTTCTTGCTGATGCAGAAAGTCTTTGAGCTTTTGTCATACTTGATCTTTTTGAGGATGAGACACATTTAGGTGTTCCCTCTCCTGGCTCATCACTAGCACAAGTTCCCCCAGTTACAACATTTACCCAACCAGACTTTCCATCCTTTGATTTAGAATTACCAAACCAGGCACGAAGACCTTCTTCATTCACCTTTCTGAGTTTCTTTTTAGCAGGTTGTTCTGGTTTTCTTGCAATTGGTTTTGCATGAGAACATCCACAATCTTCTTTCATTTTGAATGGTAATTTATAAACTTATTTATCTCTAAATAAGTTATAATATCCAAATAGAAAAATGAAAGGATTATTTTTAATCTCTTCGTTATTCTTTATTACTCCTGTAGGTGCTGCTGAAATCACATCAAAGATTACTGATTCTGTTCAACTTAGCGTACAGGGTGCTGCGGTACAGTCAACAAGAATCGGGGCATCTTATGGTGTGTCGGGAACAAATATCACATCATCTGCATTTGGCGGAACATCTGGTGCTGGAACTTATGCTATCAACACATCAGGTCAAGCATTTACTTTCTCCGAAAGCTTTACTGCTTCCGATGCTTTAGTTACCAACCAATCTTGGTCTGCTGGAGCTGTTGCTTCTCCTAATCTTTATGGAGATAGTGTTACTCAGTTAGCAG
>Ga0181358_1000226_pt1 | contig 25653 bp, 29 predicted proteins | sample Fa13VDMM110SD_FD_130096 | JGI IMG/M metagenome (GOLD analysis project Ga0181358, IMG submission 130096) | Freshwater viral communities from Lake Michigan, USA - Fa13.VD.MM110.S.D | ecosystem: Environmental > Aquatic > Freshwater > Lake | place: USA: Michigan | collected 2013-09-24 | reverse complement strand
TTCGCTTTTTAATAATAATCGTTTGGTTTATATTCCAGAGAGTAAGGTTTTAGAATTTAAAAGTAAGCTATCTAAAGAATATAAATTAATTTATGCTCGTGCTAGTGTAAAAGATACTGTGGAATGGTTTCGTGCTGAATATGAAACAGAAATAGATTATCATTTTACCTGTAAAAGATTTAGTATAAAAAAGTTATCCCAAAGTGTGGATGAACCTTGTTATATAATGTCCTGCAATTACGAAGAGTTTACATCATTCGAAGCTCCCAAATCTCATATTGAAACACTACCCGACCAAAAACGAAGAAGTTTTCAAAAAATATCATATTATAGATTTGAAGAATCTGACTTCGACCAAATGTGTGAAAATCCACAAATCCTTTTAGATTATTTGGAAAAAAATTTAGATAATACCCCTATCAATGAATCTTTATTCGATGATATACCAGAACCAGAACTAATGGATGTAAATGAATGGGATGATGAAGTAACTAATGCACAAGAAATCGCCTTCACTCAAAAAGAAAAAGAGCTTTTCATTAGTTTAAGTGATACAATCAGTGTAAAAAACAAAATAAGGAGTATGCCAGACATTGGCAAATTTTATTTATATTTCCAATTGATTAATGGGGATTTAAATCCCAAATTAAGAGAAACAACTCCTATAAGTAATATTTCAATCTACAAAAATGATGATGAATTTTATTTTGTAGCACTCTGGACAGGCGATGGTTTGTTTGCGGAAAGGGAACTTTGGGCTGGAGGAGAAAAGTTATATCGTTGTGATGGTTATGAATGTTGGGAAAAACTTTTAAGAGAAACATTCCAAGAATATAGAGAATTGATTGGTCAAAATAAAACCAATGAATCATATTTTGATGAAGTACCAGAACCAGAACTAATGGATTATAATGAGTGGGATGATGAAGTAACTAATGCTAAAGAAGTTGATTTCACACAAAAAGAAAAGGAATTATTAATAGCTTTGAGTGATACGATACTCGTGAAACATAAAATAGATGCGCTAGAAATTGGAGATTCACATCTAAGTTTCAGTATGGTGAACGGAGAGGATAGAATTTATCCTAATCTTAGATCTACAACTGTGATAAGAAGCATCACATCATATAAGAATGATGATGAATTTTATTATGTGAGTGTTTGGGAAGGAGACGATATTGATGGTGGGACAAAGTCACATCATCAATATCGTTGTGATAGGTATAAATGTTGGGAAAAGTTTTTAAAAGAAATATTCCAAGGATATAGAGAATTGATTGGTCAAAATAAAACTAATGAATCATATTTTGATGATATACCAGAACCAGAACTAATGGACGAAAATGAATGGGAGAAAGAAGTAGTTGATGCTAAAGAAGTTGATTTCACTCAAAGAGAAAAAGAATTATTCATTTCTTTGAGTGATACAATCAGTGTGAAACATAAAATAGATATAGATGCGCTAGAAATTGGAGATTCACAGCTAAGTTTCAGTATGGCGAATGGACATGATGGAATTTATCCAAATCTTAGATCTACGAATGTGATAAGAAGCATAACATCATATAAGAATGATGATGAATACTACTATGTGAATGTTTGGGGAGACGATAGCCAAAGTGTGCTTGCCTTCCAGTGTAATTGGGAAACAAAATCATATCGTTGTGATGGATATAAATGTTGGGAAAAGTTTTTAAAAGAGATATTTGCTGGTTATAGAGATTTGATTAATAACAAAACTAAAACTAATGAATCTTTTTTTGATGAAGTACCAGAACCAAGAAGTCTTTTGGATGAAAATGGAGATTATATTCCGGGGTCATCAAAAGACCGTGTGAATAACCGTGAACATTTCAATCAAAAAGAAAAGTTGTTTATTAATAACCTCGTTGATACATTAAATGAAGAGTATGTTAGTACTAACTTTAGTGATTTGACTGAATTCAGATTAAATATGGGGGAGATGGGGGAAGCCACACACGGCATGAGAGTGGTTAAATTAACAGATGATTACTATGAGGTTCAGTATAACAATTTTGTTGACTCTGATGATGAATACATATTTTGTGAGTGTGATGGATTTAAATGTTTATCTAAACTTCTAATTGAACTTTTTGAAAAGATTAACAAGGATTACGATTATGAGGGTAATTAGGAATTTATTTAAGAAGAGTTTATCAAAGGATGGTATAGATTAATATTTAAATGGAAATTTTTTCTTTTCATAGTTATCAATTAACATTCCCAATATTTCTAACTCATCACCTTCTTTGGTTCCCCTTTTTGCGTCAAAAATTAACTCAAGTCTTTCAAGTGCTTTTTCGTAATCTTTTTTTGTCTTAATTGGTTTTAAATCGATATTCATGGGTTAATATATTAACTTAGTAAACTTTCCACTCACTAATCACAAAGATACACATTTTTTATTTAAAAAATTAAATATTAATATATAGATAGATGAAATATCTAAAAATATTTGAGGAGTTTGACACCTGGGAAGAAATCTCACCAAAAGAGTGGTTTAGTTCTAATAATAATATGGAGAATCAACCGTTCAATGAAACTGAATATGATACATTAGTAAATTTATGTGTTGATAATGCCAATTATAAAAAGGGTGGGAATAAATATGAATTAGATTATGACTATATTAACCCAAATAAAATGGGTTATGGAAGTAATGATCCCAGGCCAAACAATGGTGGAAGAGATTGGAAATTTACTATTCTAAAATATGAGCTTGGTGGATTTAGAAGCGGTATTGAATATAATAAAGTAGATCACACTACATTAATTTTATTTAAGAAGAAAGAATCCAAAGATAGTAATAGTTTATATTTTCTAAGCTGTGAGGACCACAATTATTCTAAAGAGTTATACTTTGAATGTGATAGATTCGAAGATTTATTTGGTTTAATTAAAAAACATTTGGAGTTATGAAATATCTAAAAAAGTTTGAAAGTATATTTGAACCTGATGAGCCAAAACAAATAAATCAAAGGGAATGGGTTGCGAAAATCAAATCATCGGGTAGAGATTTCTTTTCTAAAACTGAAATGAAAACTCTAGTTGATTTAATGGAAAAGAGTGGTCGTGAACATATGGAAGAGGAAGAATGGGAAAATCTTGGTTGGAGTGAAAAGATGGATAATTTCCATATGGGTCTTACCTATTTAAGTTTTTATATTAAGTCTGATGATGATAATCCAAACCCATATGGGGTAGACATTATAAAATGTGAAGATGAATGGTTTATGGTTAGTTTTTATCAAGAAGATTGGGATGGACATCAACCATATCAAGGTGAAGAAGGTTATGAAGAATATTATGAATGTGATGGGTTTGATTGTTTATTAAATCTTTTAAAAAAAGAAGCTAAACTTAAATGAAATACTTAAAGTTATTTGAAAGTTTATTTGGACCTGCTGAACCTGAGAGAGTTTCTTTTGCGGAGTTCCATTCACAAAAAAAACCAATTGATTCTTTTACTGAAAAAGAACTTTTATATTTAGAAGCTGTATTTGATAAGAGTAGAAAAAAAATAGAATCTGTAGAATATAACAATGGTCACGAGTTTATATACAACAAATTTACTTTAGATAAAGAAATTATTCCAAATATTTTCTCGGTTTTCCTTTATTCAAATAGTAAAAATGGTCAACCAATCTATATTGGGTGTTACAAACATATTGATCATTGGTATGATGTTGTTATTTCTCAAGATGAGGATCAAGACTATAATTATAATATAAGACCAGGTTTTTCTCAATATTGGAGATGTGATGAATTTGATTCACTTAAAATTTTACTTAGTAAATGGTTATGAAATACTTAAAAAGATTTAACGAAAATGTTTCATTCTATGACTATCTAGAACCAGGCAAACTTTGGACTTCTATAGGTGCCTCATCTTATGAGAAAATGGAATATTGGGGTAATCAAGAAAATATTACATCTTCTGAAGATAAGATATTAGATGAACTTGTTAATAAACACATTGTTTCTTTGGGTTTAAAGTTGAAAAGTGTTGATAAACAAAAGTATGAAATGGAACATAGACCAGGTCGTCTTACTGATTATAGGAGAGAATATGTATTTAATTCTAGTATAACTTTTCCATACGATATCAAATTTCTAAAGTATGAAGATGATTTGTGGTTGATTGAATCTTTTATACCAAGAGAAGAAATATATGTCTCATCAAGATTATGGATTTGTGATACTATTGAGGGGGTAAAAGATTGTATTGAAAATAATTTTGTAAAATGAAATATTTAGAAAGTTTTGATTTATTTGGTGGTGAATATGAGAGAATGACAAGAAGCCGTTTTATGGCAGAGATGGATAAAATGGGAAGTGTAGATCTCAGTGAAGAACAGAGGATAAAGCTATCTAAACTACTTCAAGGTTCGAGTGTTGAATTACGTTGGAGGCCGAGGATTGATGGAAGATTCCTCCTTCCAACCGATAGACACCCTCACGAAGATCTTTTCTTTTGTCAACGAACTGAAGATAAATGTTTTTTTATATTCCCATTTGATGATGATTGGTATTTCATAGAAATATTCAATAAACAAACTATCAGAGGAGAATATTATAAATGTGATGGTATAGAAGGAATTGAAAAAATGTTAAGTGATACATTTGATGAAGTCTTAGAAAGTTTTGATTTATTTGGTGGTGGTGATTATAAACAAATCCACAGAGGTTTATTCCAAGATAAATGGGCTAAAAGCCCAGGTGGCAAATTAACAGAAAAGGAAGCCTTAAAGCTTGATAGGTTATTTATGAAATATTTTGGACCTGGTTTAAAAACTGAACTTTATGGTGACCAAGATACAAATATGGATATGATGAACTCAAGAACTCCATTTTATTTTTATGGTGAAGTTAAGGGTAAAGATAAAACATTTCCAAAACCTGATGAGCCAAAACCTGATAAACAAGATTTTTTTATATTTGTTTATGAAGATGATTGGTATGTGGTTGAGATTTACGAAGATATAGATGATGATTTAACTTCAAGATATTTTGAGTGTGATGGATTTGGTGGTATTGAAAAGTTGTTTGAGGATTTATCTAAAATAAATGAAGCAAGTATAGCAGATCTAATAAAAGACCTACCTAAAGAATTAACTCCACCACCTGCAGGACCAGATGCTAAGTTAGTAAGTCAACACACTTGTAAACAAAGGTGGAATGGTAAAAAGTTATTGTTTAAAATAAAGTGGTATAATACAGCAGAACATGACTTAACTAAAAGAATTTCAGAAAGAAGTTCATTTCAATCTGTTAGACATTTTAATGAAATATTTAAAGGGTTTTTAGATATGATATTTCCATCTATGATTGGAAAAGAAATTTTAGTATCTGGTAGATATTCATTTTATTTTGAGGAGTATAATGTTTCCATAATTATTGTTATTGATGTAGATAATATAATGAAGAATAATAACAATGAAATTTTAGTGATTACAATACTATCCGGAGATGTTGGAATAAATGTTGTAAAAACTATTGTGATTCCAGAATTATAATTGTATCTTTGTATTATGAATCAGATAGAAAAATTCGAAAAACTTTGTACCCAAATATTCTTTCACAAAGGTGAATTCAATTTCCCATTTGATGGTATTCAACATAACAAAAATTTTGTTGGTATTATTCAAGACACTGATTATCCAATCTTTGAATCTAAAATGGAAAACCTTCTTAAACTCATCAATGAGGATATGACTAAGATTAATCTTGATACTAAAGATTTGTGGGAGGTTATTTAATCTACTTCCAAAAGATTTGAATAAGTAAAATAATTGAGGCTAATCCTAAACTAACAATAGTTTTAAGATTAAATTCTTCTTTAATTATAAAATGTGATAGAAGAGCAAAAACTATTGCACCAATAGAAAATCCAATCAATCTACCAGGCCAAACTTCACCATTAAAAGCAGCGGCGCAATATTTAGTAAATTTTATATAAATATAGGAAATAGGTAATCCAAGTAAAACCATAAAAATAATATTTTTCTTAGCCCAGGGAAAAATAAATTGTCCTTGTAATTGGAAATAAGCCAATATTTGAGCAATAAAAACCAATATAAGAGATATAATCAGATTAGTGTTTAGGTTCATAGCTCAATAATCATAAACATTTCTGATTTTCCACAAAGAGACTTAATATTTTTAAGATTTTCATTGGTAATTTTATTTGGTTTTATTACAGTTTATATATCGCCTATTGAAATAGACTTATTTCTAATATTGTCTTATTGTTAAAATTATCTAATATAGTCATTCAATCTTGGATAAATTCCAACAGCAAAAAGCATACAACAAATCATACTCAGAGCAGTTCCAAATGCTCCTATTTGTTTACCAGACAAAAAGGTATATTCCCAAGAAATAATAATTGGACAAACAAAAGCAATAAATAGACAAATCAGTATTGGTAATATATTTTTCATATTTTTTTATATATTTTACAAATAGAAAGTTTTTTTATTTATAAATAGTTGAATGACTACTTCTATATTTGAATCAATCGTTAAAATATTTGCCATAATTGCTAAGTCAGATGGTGTTGCACATCAAGAATTAGTTGGATTTGATAAGTTCCTTTCCTCTCAATTTGATGGGGTAAAGTTTGAACATTATAAAAAATTCTTCAATGATTTCCTAGATAAAATAGATGGTACTCCTGATGAAATGCGGATATATGCTTCTGAAGTAGCTGCTGAATTAGAAATTGAACAAAGACTTCTTATATATGTTAGGATTTGTGAGATTGTTAAGTCTGATGGTATAAGAAGTAATGAAGAAATATCTTTATTAAAAGTATTAACAAATATATTTCACTTAGATGTTAGTTTTGTAAATATCGTTGAATCATTTGTATTTACTGATGATGATAGTTTATTAGAATTTGAAAATATTGGTTATATTCAAGAAGGACATATTTTTTTCAATAATAATAAAATTCCTATTCAATTCAATACTGATTCTAAAATTGCTTTTTCCTTTATAAAGGAGGTAGGATTTTTTATAATTAAAATTCTATGGGCTAATGAAGATTTATATTTTAACAATCAAATACTTACCAAAGGTAATACATTTTTCCTTTATCCTGGTTCTGTTATAATGACTATGAACTTAGATCCAGTTCAAGGTGTTTTTATGGGTTTAGTTGTGTTTGGTGAAGTTGAGAATAATGGTTCTCAATTACACTTCTCAAAACTTTGGTCTATTGTAAATTACTCATTAAACAAAGATAAGAACTTATTTATTTGTGATAAACTAGAATATTACCATCCAAATGGAGCTAAAGGACTATTAGAATTCAATTTTAAAGCTCAATCAGGAGATTTAATTGCTTTAATGGGTTCATCTGGTTCTGGTAAATCAACACTTTTAAACATTCTAAATGGTAATTTAGAACCTTCTTCTGGTAGAGTTCTTTTTAATGGTATTAATATACACAAAGAAGAAGAATATGTTAAGCCTTATTTTGGTTATGTACCACAAGATGATTTATTAATTGAGGATTTAACTGTATTTGAGAATTTATATTTTTCAGCTAGTTTAAGTGTACCAAATATAACAAAGAGTGAGGTTTCTAAAAAGGTAATTGAACTTTTAAAAGAGGTTGGACTTTACGAGGTAAAAGATATTAAAGTAGGAAATCCTTTATCTAAAACAATATCTGGTGGTCAGAGAAAAAGATTGAACATTTGTTTAGAATTAATTAGAAATCCACAAGTTTTATTTATGGATGAACCAACTTCTGGTCTTTCATCTAGGGATTCTGAGAATATAATGAACTTATTAAGGAAATTAAGTTTTAGAGGAACTTTAATTTTTATAGTTATACACCAACCAAGTTCTGGTATTTATAAATTGTTTGATCAATTAATTCTTTTAGACATTGGTGGTTATCCAATTTATACTGGTGATCCTGTTGATGCTGTTTCTTATTTTAAAAGATGTATAAGCCACATATCAAGTAATGTTACTTCTTGCCCTGCTTGTGGTAATATAAACCCAGAGATTATATTTGATATTGTTGAGAATGAAATAATAGATGATGTTGGTGATAGGAAAGATGAAAGAAAAACTTCACCTAGTACTTGGTTCACTAGATTTAGATTGAGTGCTACTGAGGTTGAGGAAGAGGAAATTGTAGTTGAGAAACCACCTTTAGTTAAGAATAAAAACATAATGAAACAATTTATGGTTTTCTTAAAAAGGGATTTCATTAGTAAGTTATCTAATAAACAATATTTACTTATAACTTTAATAGAACCTTTTATTTTATCATTTTTACTTTCATTTGTAGTAAGATTTTATCCTTTCTTTTCTGATAATAATTTACTTTATGTTTTTTCAGAGAATGAGAATTTACCTTCTTTTATTTTTATATCTATAATAGTATCAATATTTATGGGTTTAAGTTTATCCGCTGAGGAAATATTTAAAGACTTAAAGATTTTAAAAAGAGAGGAATTTCTTTCTTTATCAAGATTTGGTTATTTAGGATCAAAGGTAAGTATTCAATTTCTTATATCTTTTATACAGACTATAATATTCTTATTACCATCTTGTTTTATAATTGGTAACTTCAATATGTTTTTTGAACACTTTCTTATATTATTTACCTGTGCTTGTTTTGGAAATATACTAGCTTTAAATATATCATCATCACTTTCAACCATTGGAACTATTTATATCTTAATTCCAATTTTATTGATTCCACAATTAATACTTGGTGGTATTATTGTTAGTTTTGATAAGATGAATCCATCTATAACAAACAGGGATAAGGTGCCCGTTATAGGGGATTTCATGGCTTCAAGGTGGGCATTTGAGGCTGCTTGTGTATCTCAATTTAGAGACAATAGATATAATAAAATCTTTTACCCAATAGATAAAGAAATATCGAAATACACTTATAAAACCATCTATTGGATTCCTCAAGTTGAGAACAGGATAGATGAAATACCATTTTTAATTCAAAAAGGTGATAATATTTCTATATTTAATGCCAATGAGAAGTTAAAAGTTGTTAGAAATGAAATTAATAAAGAAAATGAGATAAATGGTTTAAACAAATTTGATACTAGTTTATTGAGTATAGATAAAATAAACTTTAAAAATTTAGAAGAATTAAAAAAACACTTATTATTCTTAGAAACATCTTATAAAGATAGGTTATTTTTATTTAGGGATAAAAAGAATGATTTATATAATAGCATATCCAAACTAAAGGGTGATAAATATTTAAGTGACTTACAGAGTAATAATCATAACAAATCTTTAGAAGAGTTAGTTGCTAAAAAAGATGGTGTTGATAGGATTGTTGAGATAGATAATGAATTAGTTCAGATTATAGATCCTATTTATAATGATACTTATGTTCAAAAGTATCAGATGGATTGTAGAAGTAACTTTTTTTCACCAGTTAAATATTTATTTGGTATAAAAATAAATACTTATTGGTTTAATTTAGGAGTAATATGGATGATGATTGTGACATTATTTGGGTCACTATATTATAATGTCTTAAAGAAAATTTTATCTATTTCCATTAGGAAGGATTAATAACTAACCCTTTTTTCTCTTTGACGATTATAATCTTTGCATGATTTACCAACTTTAGTAGTAAATCTAGCATCAAGGTTGGTATCCCTTTTAATAAGCTCCCTCTTTATAGTCTTATAATTTACAGTTTTCATACTACAAAGATAATTAAAAAATAATTAACCTCCAAATATTCCGTTATAAGAAGACCCGGAATTTGGGTTTGAATTATTATTCACATTAACGGTGCCCCCAACCTGATTGATTCTACTATCAGATTTTCTCCTTGTTCTTTTTTCTTGCATTTTAATTCCAGATTTAGAAAGGTGGTCTTTTAATTCTGGCTTATCATCTTGTGGTGCTGGTGTATTACTCATAACATATATATTAAATATGTATTTTATGTAAAAGGTAACAATAAAATCTCCAAGCTAATTTAGCATCTTCGAAAGTATCACATTCCTCAACTATATTTTTATCTTTTGATGTTAATAGTGGACCAAATTGAAATCCAAATTCATCATCTTTCCAAACAAACCATTTTACATCACCCAACATTTATTTTATAGAATTGAAAAAAATTAAGTTGTTTTTTAATAAAATTGACTGTGTAGTAATATTCTATTAGTGGTAAAAAATATATAATATAAAATAAATATATTTATGAAAAATTTATTCTTGATATTATCATTAATTTTTATTTCTTCTTGTGCTAATGTAGTTTTGAAGAACACTATAACAAATACAGTTCATACTGCTAAAGTAAATGATTTATATGAACTTGGTGACACTCTTTTCTATGATGATGTAAAATTAGAAATTGTAAGGAAGAAACTAAAAAATGGTAATATTACCAGAAAAGAACCTTATATAAAAACAAACTTAAAAGAAGTTTTTCCAATTACACAACCTGTTAAGGAAGTAACCAAAGAAGCTGTTAAAAAATCAAGTTTTTAGCTTTATTTTTTTTTATATATACATTATGAGAAACTTAAAAACATTTGAAGATTATTCTGATCTTGATAAACAAGATGAAGAAAAAGCTAAAAGAAATCAAATTTCTAACTTCCCTCATAGTGCTAAAGAAGATGCTAAGAAGAAAGAGAAAAAAGAAAAGAGAGCTCGTAAAGAAGATCCAGACGGAATGTATCCAAGAGATGGTAAACGTTATGATGATAGCAGTAGTAGTCACCAAGGTGGATGGCAAGATGGTATGGGGAAACCTTCATGGTTAGAATAAAAAAATATGGAGTTGAAATTCCAAAAAAAGTGGGAAGATCTACTATAAAGGAATCAAAGAAACCTTAATTATATAAGTTGGTAAACATCTTGGTAATTTCTACCATATCCATCATAATCTAATCCATAACCAACAATAAATTTATTTGGTATATCAAAACCAGTATATTTAATATAAAGTTTTGTTTCGTGTGAATCTGGTTTAGAAAAAAGTGTTACTACTTCAATAGAAGATGGATCCATCTTGGATATTTCATTTAAAAGGTGGGTTATAGTATTGCCAGTATCAACAATATCTTCAATAATAACAACGTGTCTATCTGTGACGCTTTGACCAATGCCAATCATTTCTTTAATTAAACCGGTTGATTCTACACCATCATAAGAGTTTACTTTAATAAAAGTAAGTTCTGATTTTAAATCTACTTGTTTCATTAGGTCTGAGGCAAACATAAAAGAACTATTTAAAACTGCAATAAATAAGGGATTTTTATTCTCATAGTCTTGGTTAATTTTTATACCAATTTCTTTTATCCTTTCAAGGATATCGGTGTGTGTAACATAGGGAATAAATTCGAGATCTTTGATTGTGATTGTGTCAGATAAACTTGTCATTTTTTTTTATGTTAGGAATTGTTTTATTAATAATTTGGTACTTGTTTAATATTTTGAGTAGAAAAATTTACCACATCTGCAACACTGATAAACTCTTTTATTTCTCCTTCTTGAAAACCCTGCAACATCTTTTATAGTATGACTACAAAATAATTTTCTGAAAAATCTTCTAATTATCCTTTTGAGATCCATAAAAGTTCATTATTTTTTTAATATATAAGATTACTATGAAAAGATTACAAAGATACGAAGAATTTCACAATAATCAAGTCCAAGAAGAAATCGATTGGAAAAATTTAGCCGCGGCTGGTTTAGCAACTATAGGTTCGATAGTAGGTTCTCCACAAAAAGCAAGTGGACAAACCAAAAAACCAACTGAAATTGTTCAGAGTATTGGTGTTGATAAAAAAGATTTATTGGGTAGAACTTTGACTAAATCTCCTTCTACGAAAGCTGAAAACTTAGGTAAGGGTAAGAGTTTACAAACTACAAAGCAAGTAAATCCTAGTGAGAAAAGACTTAAAGAGTTAAAGGCTAAGGGTTGGCAAATTGTTTGGACTGAAAGTGATAGCTCCACAACTTGGGGTTTACAAGGTGGTCAGAAAAAGCCTGGTGTTGAATTCAAAAATGATAATGATAAATTCTTCGAACTTGGTGGTTATAAATTAACTGAGGAAATTAAAACAAAGATTAAAGGTCAAATAGAGCAGATGGGTGGTGTTGATAGTATTCGGATTGAATCTTCCACTGATAAAACTCCATTAACTCCAAGATTAAAAGCAGATTTAGAGTCAAAGGGGTATAGTGGTGATAATAAAGGTTTATCAAAAGCTAGATCTAATGCTATTAAAGACTTCTTAACGAGTTTAGGTATAAATCCTGATAATGTTATAGTAGTTAACTTAGCTGATGAGGGCAAAGAAGGTGGTTATGACCCAAGTGCTAGATATGTTAAGTTAATACTTGTAGAGAAAGATGATAACACTGGTGGTCGTTCTGAATACTTTGAGCCAGGTAAAGAGATAATATGGTTACAACTTATAACGGGTGGACAACAGAAAAAACCACCTGGTGGATCTAGTGGTGGTGGTGTTGATTGTGAAGGTGGTCACTGTCCTATTTATCGTTAAGAAGTTATAGAAGTATCTGATATACACTGAGTAGCTCCTGAAACAGTATTAGAGTAATTTGTCATAGTATAAATTACTTGACCTGATCCTGACATTGTGCTTGCATCAGTAAGTATTTTACATCTTTCGATTTGTCCACCACTTAAAAACATAGCATCATCCCTACCAATCATGTTTATTCTAGAATTTGTTAACTTTGCAACAAATTGTTTACTTCTTAAATCGTAACCAAAACAATTTCCAGTAACATCTAATTTATTAAATTTAGAACCTGCACTTACAATAGCACTTCCACCACCAGTTCCTGGATCAAAAATTGTACTAACAGTTCCAACAAATAAATTATCCACATTTACTGTTATAGGAGATAAACTACTACCACCATAAAACATAGTTCCAGTACAAGATCCAACTTCTATATTAGAATATGTTCCTGTTATTCCTAAATCTGCAAGAAAAGCATTTCCAGTTACAGAACCAACTTTAACATTTTTATATGTTCCACCTAATGCATCACCACTATCAATAAAATTTCCTGATGTGACTTTACCTACTTCAATATTCTCAACTAATGCTGGGGACATTGGTCCAAGTGTATTTCCTACTGTAAAAAATGAAGTACAAGAACCAACTTTTATATTTTTATAAGTTCCTGTTGTTATCTCACTGAATATAAACTGAGAGGAAGTCCCTATTGTAATACCATCATAATAACCACTAACACCAGCACCACTACTAGCAAATGATCTACCACAATTTCCAATTTCTATATTACTAAATGTACCAGTGAATATACCACCTGAATAGAATGTATAAGTACCACTACTACCAATATAAATATTATCAAATATACCATTTATATCACTACTATCAGTACAAAAGAAACCATCAACAGCACTCTTCACAGATATTTTTTTAAATACCCCTAATATCAAATTTGGTCCATAAAATGCATATGTTACAACATCACCAGATTTTATATTTTCAAAAGTCCCACTTAGGTCACTAGCAGATGTAAAAAAACTCGATCCACCATTACCAACTGTAATGTTTTTAAATGTACCTGATATATTCCCACCATTGGTAGTAAAACAAGAACCACCATCAACATCACCAATAATTATATTTTCATAGGTTCCTGTCAAATCAGTATTTGATAAAAAAATTGAACCAACATTACCAACTTTAATATCTTTAAAAGACCCTGTTAGATTTGAATCACCCTGAAAACTTGTACCCACATTACCTATCTCAATATTAGAGAAAGTTCCTGACATATCAGATGATAGTAAAGATTGATTGCAGTTTCCAATTTTTATATTTTTAAAAACAGAAGACATTGAACTAGAAGGATAAAAAACATCAGCAGTGTTTGTATCTGAGATTTCAATATCTTCATAGATAGCATTTGAAGTAGCTGATGTAAAACTATTTCCTGGAAACCCAAAGATTTTTATGTTCTTATAATATCCTGTCACATCTCCACCAGAAGAGAAAGATATACTAGCACTTGATCCAATAGTTATATTTTCAAAAGTGCCACTAATATTTCCACCAGAAGAGAAAGAATATTCAGTACAATTGTTTATTGAGATGTCTTTGAAGGTTCCACTCAAATTACCAATATTAGAATAAAAATCCCTATCGACAGAACCAATTTTAATATTCTTATATGTACCACTTATTGAATTAGAAGCTACTGCAAAATAACAACCATCTAAAACTGTTATATTTTCAAATTCACCATCTAAATCATAAAAGGAATAGAAAGAAGTGCCAGATGAATAAAATCCATTTCCACTTAAAACAACATTTTTCATTCTTAGATATGTACTTCCACTTCCACCATCATGAAAAACTACTTGTTGGTCAATTCCACCAGATCTAAGGTCAATATTATAAATGCCAAAGTCATGATTTCCATCAAATATTATTGTTGAAAAAGTACCACTAGCTCTAATTATTGTATCCAAAGGATTTTGACTAATCCCAACTACATCTATGTAAGAAGTGTCAATACTTAATTGATTAGCGCCAAAATTATAATCACCAGGTGTCAATAATATACTAAATCTATTGTCTATTCCAGGTGTTCCAATATTAAATAATGTAGCAACATCTATATAAGCATCCTTTAACTTAACACCATTAGCAAGTGCATCACCAGTAGCTTCAACTATAATATAATTATAACCAGATCTTTGCACTAAACCAGCAGAACCACCAGATGCAACTACATCTATGAATGATGTACTACCACCACTCATTCCAATTGCTTGTGAGTTACTTCCAGTATTTCCTGTGATTTTAAATTGTCCTAATAGGTTTATTTCATCTATTCTCATGGGTTTATGTTATATTTGGATTATCTATGTTTAGTGGTGTTCCTATATCATTTGTAATACTACTAGTTATTCCATAATTTGTTATGGTGAATGATATTTGAGCATTTAATGGACCTGTTGAGTTAATTGTGGGTATATCAGCATCTGATAAAAATTTACATCTTTCAACTATACCTTCTGTAATTAAAGTTATTGCTGACTGGGTTAATCCCCTAGCATCAATTGTTGAATTAAAAATTCTTGAAGATGACATATACATGACTCCCTTAAAATTAAGATTTTCAAATGTCAAGTCGTAAATACTTATTCCAAAGTTTGCGACATTTTCAAAAGTACAATTTTTAACTGATCCACTAAAATCAGAAGCAGTTTGAAATACATATGTCACATTCAAACCTGTTATATTTGAATAAGTACCAAATATGTTGGCTCCATCTGAATTAAATAAAATTGAACAATTTAATAATTTAATATTATCAAAAATACCATCAATATTGCCATTAGCAAAAAAAGCATAATTTGTCACATTCCCCATTTTAATGTTCTTGTAAGTACCATATAAATAATCATTAGCTGAGAATATAGAATCACTAACATCACCAATTTCAATTGTATCAAAATAAGCATTTATATCTGAGGTAGTTGAAACAAAAGCATTTGAAACATTTCCAATTTTTATATTTTCATATCTACCATTTAATGAATTTGAAGAGAATGCTAAGGATAGAACTTCTCCTATTTTAACATTTTCAACATTCGCTGATAAGTTATTAGTTGAAACAAAACAAGAACCACCTATATTCCCAATTTCAATATTGCTGAATGTAGCACTCATAGTACCATTGCCTAAAAAGAACGCATCGTTACCAACATTTCCTATTTCTATATTCTTAAAAGTTCCTTCGGTATTTTGATTAGCATTAAAAAAAATCTCCGAAACATCTAAAAATTTCACATCTTCAAATGTGCCTATCAAATTATTATATACATAAAAACAAGTACCCAAAATATTTTTTGTTTTTATATTACTAAAAGTACCTGAGATATTACCAGAAAAAGTACCACCAGCTGAAAATATAGAATCACTAACATCACCATCAACTTCTATGTTTTTGAATATACCAGATATATTACCTGAGGGAGTGTAAAAAATACTTTCAGCTATATTTTTACATTTAATATTTTCAAATGTTCCAGATATATTTCCATTATCAGTGGATAAAAAGAAAGAGCTCAAATCACCAGATTCTATATCATTGAAACTACCAGAAACCGTACCGGAACCAGAACAGTATAAAAAATTATTGCCAGTTCCTATTTTAATATTACTATAAGTTCCTGTTAAATTCGCACTAGTTGTTACGAATGCATCAACTGTAATATTTCCTATTGTTATATTTTCAAATGTCCCACCCAAAGCACCAACACTAGATAAAATTGAACTACCAACATCACCAATTTCAATATTCCTGAATACTCCATTAATTCCATATGCAGTAAATATATTATTTATATTTCCAGATTTTATATTTTTAAAATTTGCAATTATTTCATCACCCCCTGTATTAAAGATTGAGCCTAAAGTACCACTAAGTGTTATGTTACTATAAGTTCCAAGTAAAAATCCACCATTTGAATAAAATCCATAGGTAATATCAGTTAGTTCGATATTGTCATATATACCATCAATATTACCATTTAATGTATAAAAGGCATATGGCGAACTATACACTTTTATATTTTTGAAATCCCCATTCAAATCAGTATAACTAAGATTGTCATCAGTGAAGATATTTCCAGTCGCAATAACATTATCCCATCTTAGATAACAACTACTAGTTCCAGAGTTATCAAAAGAATATAGACTAGCAGTTGCTAAAGTAACATTACAAAGAGCAGTGTCTGTATTACTATTAATTATTTGTAGAACATAATCACCACTTCCCCTTAATATAACATCAGAAGCATCTGAACTTATACCAATTAAATCAACTTTGGTAGTTGTTAATTGAAGTGGTGTTGCATCAAAATCATAATCACCAGGTGTAATCAAAACTGATACTCTATTACTTACATATAAAGCAGAAGCGGTAGCATAAGCAGATTTTAATCTATTACCATTTTCAATTGCATCTGGTCCAGGATTTCCAGTATTAACACTTTGACAAATAACATAATCAGTACCTGTTAATCCAACAGCATCTATAACTGAAGAAGCTGAAACTGTAATCCAAGTAAAATCACTACCACTTAGTCCTAATGCTTGGCCTGGACTACCAGTTAATCCATTTATTTTGAATTCTCCTATTATGTCTATTTCATCAAATCTCATCTTTAGTATTTATTTTATGTTAAACCAACGTCTGTTATGTTGAAGTTTGGTGTCATAAGAGTATCTCCAGGTGGAGTGTCGATGCCATTAAATCCACCATTTGTGGCTGTATACAAAACTTGTACATCAGTAACTGAACCACCATTTATAGAAGTTATTGAAAACTCATTACCATCATTTATCAATTTACAATTTTCAACAATAGGGATTGGGAAAACTGAAACATCGATTAATAAATTCCAAGGATTCGCAGAATCAATAATAGTGGAATTTATCAATCTTCCACTTAATACAGCAGTAAATCCATTAACTGCATTTAAATTATCAATTGTAGTACCAACCGGTATACTAGATCCTTCAAATACTGCTCCTCCAGAAATACCATCATCACAAGCACCTATTGTTATATCTTTATAATATCCAGATATATTTTCAAGAGAGGTAAATGCAGATCCAAAACCATCTCCAATTTTTATATTACTAAAAGTTCCTGATATATTACCAGCATCACTTACAAATATGTCATAAGAACTGTTACCATTACCAACTTCTATATTTTCAAAAGTTCCGCTTAAAGCAGTAGCACCTGAGTAAACAACATCACCAGTAATTCCGGATAAATCACCCAATTTGATATTTTTAAATGTTCCAGACAAATTGTTTAGACCGTAGAACACCAATCCTGCGGCACTGGAAATTTCAATATTCTCAAATATTCCTATTAAATCAGTATTTGACCTGAAAAAATCTGTTTGTTGTGATAAAGTTTTTATATTACTATAGGTTCCCAAAATTGAACCAGAATTGGTTCTAAAAGCAGCATATGTGGAACTAAATTCAATATTTTCAAATGTTCCATTTAAATCATAAGTTGATTCGAATAAAACTGACGTAGATCCGCTTTTAATATTTTTATATGATCCTATAATTGATTCATTGATAGTTCTAAAACTACTAATACCAGATGTTGCCCATTCCGAAGCATCACCTATTTCTATATTACTAAAAGTTCCACTCATAGTTGCTCCAGAAGAGAAAAAATATCCAGTTGTAGAAGCAATATTACCTATTTTTATTTCATCAAAGGTTCCTAAAATCTGACCCGAAGCACCTTCAGCATAAAAAGCATTATTATTTGTTATATCACCTATTGTGATATTTTTAAAAGAACCTGATATATTATCTGTTACTTTAAAAGCATTATTACCAACATTACCAATTGTTATGTTTTCGAATGTGCCATCAAGTCTGAGTCCAGTGAATGAGTCTCCACTAACATCACCAACTTCAATATTTTTAAAAGACCCAGACAAAGGACTACCCACAAACACATATTGTGAACTATTGCCACCAATCTTTATATTTTCAAACACACCAGACATAGTACCAGCAGAATTGAAGGCGACATTCGTTAAATTATCGATCTCTATATTTCTGTAAGTTCCATAAATGCCTTGATCGATACTTCTAAACACCGTATCAGCATCTAATATTTTAATGTATTCATATGTACCAGATATATCACCATTCGAACTAGCATTGAATATAACCAAACCACTACCACCAACTTTGATGTTTTTAAATGTACCATTCAATGAGTATGCTTGAAATATACCACCACTTCCATCAACCACATTTATATTTTCATAATATCCTGATAATAATCCTACTACATAAAAACATAAACCTGGTACATTGAAGTTTATGTTACTAAATGTGCCAGTTAAGGTTGAACCAGGTGTTACTTGACCAGCAAATATCAATTGAGAATAATTTGTACCAAGGGCTTCTATATTATCAAATATTCCATCAATATCGGTGCCAGAGGTAAAATAATAAGAACCATCTAATAATTTAATATTTTTAAATTCACCATAAATATTAGAAAATCCAAAAGTTGTTCCATCTGAAAATAAATAACCTTTTAGTAATAGATTCTCCCACCTTAAATATGAACCATCTCCATTACCACCATCATCATCCACCAAATATGTACCACCAGCACCTGAGTTATATAAGTAAACATTTTTCAAAGCAGAATCAACTGGATTTGTATATTGAATAATATAATTCTGAGTAGAAGACCTTAATTTAATATTATAAGGGTTCGTACTAATGCCAACTATATCAATGAAAGAAGTATCTAATTGAAATTGTCCAGTATCTCCTAAATCATAATCACCAGGCATCAATAAAACAACAACTCTATTTGTTGCCGATTTAGTACCAACATCTAATGTTTTAGCTACATTATAAGCATTTTGTAGATTAGTTCCATTTGTTAAAGCATCTGTTCCAGGATTATTAGTATTTACAGTTTCACAAATAACGTAATTATATCCAGAAGTCTTAAAGTAAGAACTTGTTGGACCACCACTCCCACCTGAAGCAGTTCCCCAATCAAATCCACCATCATTTCCATATGTTAAAATCTGACCTTCTGAACCAGTAGAACCACTAATTAGTATGTTGCCGTATAAGTCAATTTCATCGATTCTCATACCATATATATAAAAATCATATTACACGCAAATACATAGGAGTATTGAAATATTCTGTTTCAATAGACAGTGCGTATCTCATGATTTTTGTCATGATTTTATTACCTGTCTTAACATCAATAGAATAAGCTTTCATAATCGAATAAATAACTTGTAGTGATTGATACCTTGATATGCCAGCATTTATATTTCCATTAGTATCAGTTCCACCCTTTGATACTTTTACTATACTCAATAATCCGTTAAGTGTGGGATTAGAATTTGATAACTTTATAATGTCATCTGATATCTTCCTGATTTCATCCTGTAATTTTTGATTTGGATCTCTTTGTTTACTTAAATTAGATTTAATTTCAGCATGGGTTTTTATATTTATACCACCCATACTTCTAATTTTCCCTTTTAATACACTACTGATACTTCTAACAATATAGTTAAGTGATATTTTTCCGTGTTTTGAACTTGAGCCTTCAACTTCACCATCAATATTTACAGGTTTAGATGTATCAGAAGAATCAAAGTTAATAACTCTATCTTTTTCAGTAAATTTTTTACCCATATATTTCCACTCTGATTGTGTGTATATTTTAGAGCCTATGCCCATAGAATCAGCATTTATTCTAAACTTAACTATTTCAAACTCTGGTAAGTTTGCACCTCTACCACCATTTGTAATAATACTAAATTCACCACCTTGCTTTACTTTCTTTAGGGAAATTGGAATAAATTGTTTAGGAATAAAAAATCTTTCAACTACATTAACAAGATCATAAATATTAGTAACTTTTGATATTTCAATGTTAATATTAGGTTCTTCTTCTTTTTGACCTGATGAAGTGATTAATTTTTTATCAACAAGATAAATATCAGCAGGACACCATTTAGAATAATCAATGTTAGTAAATATACCTTTTTTAATTCCACCATTTCCTGATTTTGCTAACTCTTTATATTTTTTTAACAAGTTAACATATGGTGAATCCGCTCCTTTATATCCTGTATGATAAGTTATGTATTTTATATCTGGATCAATATATTTTTTTACATCATCACCTTCAATCCATAATCTATTTGGAACTTCACAAAAAGTACTAACCCAATGTTTATCAGATAAATACTTTTCTAAAGTGTTATAGTCTATCTGAATGTTAGGACTCAATTTAACATCTTCAAGTCCACCATCATCAATAAACTTCTTATATGAATGTTTGATATTCCCATCTGATTTTTTTAAGAAATCACTTGGGTCATAAATCTTATTTCCATCCGAAGGTTTTAAAACAGTAAGTGGATCATCAACTTTTATTCCTATAAAAATAGCTTGAATAGATTCAAAATTTATTGTATCTCCACCAGGTCCTCTTGAACCAAAATCTTTAGATTTAAATATCTGGTCTAACTTAAACTCAAAATCATCTTTATCTTTAAATACAGGTCTGTATTTATTCTTATACTTGAAATATTTATCAGCTTTATTTGGATCATAAGCTCCGCTTGGTTGGATTATTTGTGAAACTCCTTCTTCTGGTTCTACCCAACTAGCCGATACCCCAGTTGGAGTATCTATAAACTGAGCCATTTTATCAACTACTACCTTTTTAGTACCTACTTGTAACTCTTCATGATCTTTTAATTTTTTAACAAGTATATTACCTCTTGCTGGCATACCACGTTTTGGGTCTCTTAATTCAGGAAGGTCAATATTTGCTTCGAGGAACTTTTTAAAAGTATAAATATTCATACTCTTTATATATTATTTTCAATAGAGCACTTTTTTTAGTCTATAATCTCTCAATTCATCCTTAAAAAAATTACCTTCATCATACTTACATTTGAAATCATAATCAGTTGAGATAGTTTCATAAACTGAAACACCAATTTTACCACTTAATGTAAAATGTAATCCACTAATGATATAAATATTTACATGTAATAAAACTCTATCTTCACCTTTATAATTAATAATATAATTATTTTGGATTGGTTTAAAAGTTATATAAGAATCTAAATCCCAATCTTTAGGGAAATCATAAATCATCTTCAAACCAATTGATTCAAAAAACTCTTTTATAATTTCAATTTTATCTAAGACTTCTTGGTGTTGCATTTTTTTACTTTTTCTTCAAACTTCTTAACCATATCTAATTTTCTACACCAGTGATTAAGATCTAATTCTTTCTTGCAATAAATGCAAATACGTTTTTCAATTTTTTCAGACATAATAGATATATATCATTTATAAGTCGATTAGGGCAACAAAGTTTTACAGGTTTTTCAATAAAAAAAACATCACCTAACCTCCTATTTTTAGGATCATAGTCTTCAGTTCTAACTTTATAAAGTTTAACTTTAGACCTTCTACAATATGGACACAAACCAGACATAATACAAAGATAATATTTTTTTCAATATAAAAACCATTTATTTATTTTTTACTATAAATGATATGCAAATTTCAAGATTAAAAGCTGTTCGTCTTCATTATGAAGCAAAAGCAGCAGAAGCGGAAGAAACCATTAAGGTTTATCTAACAAACGCGGTTGGTATAGGAGAACATCCACAAGTTATGGAAGAACTCAGAGGACAAATTGAAATCCTAACTAACGCAAAAGATGTAATTTTAGTGATTGATGAACTAATTGAAAAGTTCACGGATTTCTCAAATGGAAAAGGTGTCAATTAAGACACCTTTTTTTATACCTTATAAAAAGTGAAAACCAAGAGTAGCGAGTTCTTGGTTTCCTTATAGCCGAAACTATAACCGGTCCTAAATTGTGACACTCAAGTCACCGGTACAAACTTATATATTATTCTTCAAATCCTTTATCTCTAACTAAGTTAATGGCAACTGCTCTTTCTTGTCCATTTTGGGGGTCCACATCATTTATTAAATATCTCACACCTCTTTCGATGCCCATAATAAGATTGTCATAAGGAACATCTGCCTCAATCAATTCTTTAATAGTGTGGGTTAACATATATTGGGGTCTAGCAGTTGTTAAGACAATCATATGACCTAAAGAAGATTGTTCTTTTAAATATTCTAATGTTGATTTGATTACTTCTGGCTCGGTTTCTGTATAGGTTTCAAATTTTCTATACTTAAATATAGTTCCGTCTATATCACAGAAGATAGTGTTTTTCTTTTCCATATAACTCTTTTAAAGATTTTCTTTACAAAAGTTTTTAACTTGTTCAAAATCATCAGCCACATAAAGCTTAACTAAACCTTGTTCCCTTTGTTCTCTTTCCGGTAAGGTATCATTTGTACTAAATCTTATTAAATAAAAAGGAGCATCATCTTTAGGTGTAAAATACACAACATATAAATGTTTAGTGTTTGGTTTTCTTCCGTGCATCTGAATAGAACCACCTTCTCTGGTTGGTAAGTATCTTTCATCACGATCAATAGCAACAATTTCTCTACAAAGGTAAGGAGGTATTGGAGAGTTTTTAATTATTTCTCCATATTGATCTTTTACTGTTATTTGTAATTCATTCCACTGTTGTGAAGTGATTTCTTCTGGCATTCCACCACTAAAAAAATTTTCAAATACTTGAAGATGATTCATTAAGTATATATTAAATCATGTAACATCATGATATATTATTATTAATTTTGTGTATTTCCGCTTGTATAACTCTCGCAATAATTCCCCAGAAACAACCAAACCCAGCTGCTGATGCTTCTTGGACTGATGACTCTGAAAATTTTAGTCCTACTATAATAAATAAAAAGGCTAGGATTAATGATATAACCATTAATATTTGTAATAAAATTTTCATATTAATTCACTTAATTTTTTAGATCTCTTAAGAGATTTACTTTTTTCTGAAATTTGCTCACAGATAGATTCACATTCCTCAGTTACAAACTCCATATCTCTATACACTCTTTTATCACCATAGATGTCTTGGTTGGTATAGAATGGTTGAAGATCATCAAAATGAGCACAATCAAATCCAATAACCCAGTTAGGTCCTTGATTAGAAGTATATGTTAAACCACCATGGCAATTCACTGGAATATCATCATATTCTTTTCCGAAGAAATCATTATCAGTAGTTAATGTAACATAACCACAAAGATGACCACTATGTTGGACTCTTCTAACGAAGCATTCAAACTCTAATCCATTTTCACAGGTATATAACCATTGTTTATGGTTGCCTTCTAACTTTACCAGTTCTAAAATATCTTTCATTAATCTTTTATAACTGTAAAAATAATAAAAGTTATTTGTTTTTGATATGAATTTTATCAAAAATTAAATAAGTTGTTATATGTGTAATCATTAGAAAAATAAAAAAATCAAACCCATCTAATATAGATGATTTTCCAGGTGGTGTATTAAGAATTAATGTATCTAATAATGATCCAATCATATAGAATAAACCAAAAACTACCAAATAGGTAATTGAATATTTTACTAATTCATTTCTTTTTCCAAACATAAATTAATCAAAATTTTTAAAAAAGTCAGTCACTCTTCACTGTTCTGGGCCAACAGGACTGACTTTTAGGGTTTATATATATTAAATCCCAAAAATGTATCTTCAATTTATCACCCAAGAGCTAGTGAGTTCAGTAACCATCTATTGAAGAGCTATTTCAGGACTGTCAAATTATAAAACCATAGTTACTTGGTATCTTGCTGACCGACAACAGCAACCGTTATAAGTATGTCCAACTCCTATAACTTACATTTTTATTTTTTATACTCCTTAAATCTGCAACATTGGAGGGTTATTATATATTAAAGAAATCTTTTTGTTCTCATTGGTTTATTTTAATATATAAAAAAAACTATTTAATAAATTGTCTAATAAGATTTTTCAAATTGTACCTAACACTATTCCAAGATTGGTACAAGTTGTAGATAATCAGTTTTATGATGGAGATGGAAACTTACTAGCAGATATTACTGGTTTAGCTGGTGGTGGAGGTGCTCAAGGTCCACAAGGACCTGGTGGTGTTCCTGTAATATTAAATGGTACATTTAGTTCTACTAATACATTAACAATAACCCATAGTTTTGGGTATTATCCTGTTGTTCAAGTTTTAGATGGTAGTTTCCAAGAAATAACAACATATACTTTAACACACAATAGTACTGATGATTATACACTTATTTTTGCTACTACTACAAGTGGATTAGTTATAACCGGTGCTGGTACAGAAGGACCACAAGGTGTTACTGGTGAACAAGGAGTTCAAGGTCCACAAGGAAACACTGGTGCTCAGGGTCCTTTGGGTGGTGGTACTGGTAATCAAGGCAATACTGGCAATCAAGGCAATACTGGTCCACAGGGAAACACTGGTTCACAAGGATTTCAAGGTATTCAAGGTTCTTTGGGTGGTGGTACCGGTAATCAAGGAAACACTGGTCCACAAGGAAATCAAGGGTTTCAAGGAGACCAAGGATTTCAAGGTGTTGTGGGTAATACTGGGTCACAAGGAAACCAGGGTCAGCAAGGTTTTCAGGGAGTTCAGGGTCCTCAAGGAAATCAAGGTGTTACAGGCCCACAAGGTCCACAAGGATTTCAAGGTATAACAGGTCCACAAGGTAGTGGTGGTGGTTCAACAGGTCCACAAGGATTTCAAGGTTTAGAAGGTCCTCAAGGTTTAGAAGGTCCGCAAGGTTTAGAAGGTCCACAAGGTCTAGAAGGTCCTCAAGGTTTAGAAGGTCCTCAAGGTTTAGAAGGTCCGCAAGGTTTAGAAGGTCCACAAGGTCTAGAAGGTCCTCAAGGTTTAGAAGGTCCGCAGGGTCTAGAAGGTCCGCAAGGTTTAGAAGGTCCTCAAGGTTTAGAAGGTCCACAGGGTTTAGAAGGTCCTCAAGGTTTAGAAGGTCCACAGGGTTTAGAAGGTCCACAAGGTTTAGAAGGTCCGCAAGGTTTAGAAGGTCCACAAGGTTTAG
>Ga0181358_1000224_pt1 | contig 25690 bp, 27 predicted proteins | sample Fa13VDMM110SD_FD_130096 | JGI IMG/M metagenome (GOLD analysis project Ga0181358, IMG submission 130096) | Freshwater viral communities from Lake Michigan, USA - Fa13.VD.MM110.S.D | ecosystem: Environmental > Aquatic > Freshwater > Lake | place: USA: Michigan | collected 2013-09-24 | reverse complement strand
GGGAGAGCGGCCCAAAAAAATTTTCGGTGCGCCCATGAGAAAGCCCCCGAGCCGCTCCATAGCGACCCGGGGGCGAGTGGCGCCGTCTAGGGTCTAGACCTTACTGGCCCTTGCCCTTGCGAATCGAGGCAGCGCGAGCGGCGATGGTCGCGGGATCCGGGTCGCCCTTCGCGGGCTTCTCGCTAGCCTCGACCTGCTGGGCCTCGACTGCCTCGATCGCCCCCCGCAGGAATGCGCTGGCCTTCGCGTGATCGCCCTTCGCACACTTCAAGGCGAGGTCGGCCAATTGAGCCGTAGCGGGCTTCGCGTTAGCACCGTCCTTGCCCGCTGCGTAGCGGAGTTCCGACACGGTGGGCTTCCCGGGCTTCGCGGCGGTCCGCTTGGCAGAGTCGAGGGCGGCGACGATCGCGACCTTGCGGTCCGCTTCGGGCAGGTCCTTGCCGACACTCGCGAGATGCCGAAGCCCGTCCGCGGGCAAGCCCTCGATGGCTTCGGGACCAGCAGCCCACCCGACGAGTGCGATCCGGGCGGAAGCGTCCGCACTAGCGCGGGCGATGCCCTGTGAGGTCAGGGCTTGCGTGAGGTAGGGGAGGGCTTCGACCTTCAGGAACGAGTGACATCCAGCGTCAAGGGCGGCGATGGCGGCGATGCCGAATGCCCGCATCGATCCGGAGAGCGTCGAGGCTGCGCCCATGAGGGCATCGTGCAGGGGCCGCATCCGCTTCGGCATGGTCATCGCGTCGGGCTTCACGGCGGGGGCTTCGGTGGTGGCGTTTTGAGTGGTCTTCACGGTTCAATCCTCTTTCGATTCAAGGCACTAGGTCCGGCTCTTCCACATGGAGAGAGCATCGGCCATGAGTGAAGAGTAGTCGAAAGAACGGGCCGTGTCAAGTCCCACTTGAGGAAACGAAACGGCGAGGGAGAGACAAGCGTCTAGACCCTAGACAACCCGCTCCACAATCCCGCCGCGTTTCCATCGGTTCACCCATGAGCCCACGATTGGATCCATTCAAGTCTCGCGCCCGTTTCCGACCTAGTCAAAGCGTGGGGATAGCGTCGAGCGGCCACGGGTACCCACGGGGGGTAGCGGGCGGACTGAATATCAATTAAAGCCTTTCACATTTTTTTCCCAAAATCAGCCCTACACCACCCCAGCCACCTATCGCCTACCCCCATCACCCCCTAGGCACCCGTTTGCAGCCCCTAGAAGCCCGTCTGTGACCTTCTAAGCCTTGGGGGGTACCTCTGGGGCCTCTGCCCTACCCGGGCCCTGTAATGCCATTCCCAGACTGGTCACGACACCCGGGTTCTGACACATCAGTTGCATCAGGGATGTCTCTAGGATCCTGATCTTAGTCTCAGATAGACCTAGTTCATAGACCCCATTCACCATCTCTAGTAGTTCATGTACTAGTGTACTGTAGTAGGGTATACCCCTTAGGTCCTTAGAGATGTGTATCTCAGGAGTAGGGTAGTAGAAGAACTGACCAAATTCATCCTTGGGCATCTCAACAGGGTTCACTTTGATAACATAGGGTGACCACTTGATGTCCATGGATGGGTCCTTTCTAGTGCTTGGCCCGGTTAACTGATCGGTGAACGATCCTTAGATTTGACCTACGGTTATCCCGGGGATTTCCGTTCTTGTGGTCAATATCCTTGCCGTCGCCCTTACGAACCTTGCCTTCCCGGATCATCATCCGTCGAACCTTATTTCGATGAGCCCGGTCCTTCTTGTATCGTTCAGTACCGTGGTACTCTCGATATTCCTTTTTGTAGTCCCGATCAGACATCACTTGGCCTTCTTCTTGACCTTGAGTCGGTTCTTGACTTGTCCATAGGCAATGGCATAAGCCTTGTCCTTGGACATCCCCTTACGCATCAAGGCTTCAACAACTTTCTTTGGCATTATCGCTTACCTCCGCCACCACCCTGTGCGCCCTGACTGCTGACCTGAGTCTTCAGGGCACCAATGTTACCAATGGTCATCCCACTCTTACCAGCAGCAACAACACCCATATTAGGCTTTGGTCCGTGCTTGGTCTTACCCGGGGTAACGCGGCGACCCTTGGATCCCTTGGTCTTAATCTTGAGTTCAGGAGCAATAAACTTGTTTAGCATCGACATGATTACCTCTTTGCAGGGGACACTTTGGGACCAGATGCACCACGCATCCCGATCTTCATCTTTTCACGCTTCTTAGAAGCCAGTTCAGACTTGGACATTTCGCCCACAGTCTTGGGGGTCTTTTTGCTGATCTTGCGGCTGGGGCGGCAATACTCGTTCTTACCCCCTCCACCACAGGGCTTACTAGTACGGGTATCGACCCACTTTTCATCGGTCCAACGCTTCAGGTTGGCTCCTGCTTCGCCCTTACGGACATCGCCCTTGGCCTTCCGGCACTTGGCGGTAGCCTGAGCAGCCCTTGCGGACCACTTGCCGTACGACCGCATGACCTTACGATAACACGCATCTTTGGGCATAGATCACCACGCCCTGCACGACCAGTATCGTGCCTTGGTCTTTGGACCCGGGTTGTCGCAGTTGTGTCGAGCCCTAAAGTTGGCCCTGCGACCCGGAATGTGCTTCTTGATCTTCATCTTGGGGTCGCCAAAGCGGACCACCTTCGTCTTCTCTCCGTCCTTGACGCACACGGCGGACTTCTTGTTTCCACCCGGGGTACGCCACGGAGTATTCAGTTTCTTGCCATTACACGGGCTTGCCATTTGCCATCTCCAGTAATTCCTTGGGCAGGGCTTCGCGCAACTCACGCATAGCCTTAGCCAACTTGGTTGATGCCTTAAGAGAGCGTTCGCTCCTTAGATGATCCTCATAAGAAAGCAGGGCTCTGCAAGCCTTATGGGTCAGGTTCAAAGACCACTCAGTCACAGGCTCATCCATGTGTCACCTCTGGGCCTACGCCCGACAGCGTGTTCCATAAACCGTTCCAGTTCACGATCCAGTTCTTCTTCTTTACGGGAAGCAATCTTACGGTTGGCATCCTGTGCCATTACCTCAGACCAGAACCCGATAGCCATAGCCAAGACATCCAGTCGGTCATCATAAGCCAAGGCTTTCTTGGTCCTAGTAATCCGGGACATCTGCCACATAAGTGAATATTGGAGAGCCTTCTCCGTGGCATACATTTTGGTGGATTCGTAATCGTTTCGGATGACCCCAGCGTCAATTACCAGTCGATGCTGGTTCATAACGGGCTCTAGGGTGTCCACAATCCGGCGTTCCTTCTGGATGTTATGCCGGACTTCTTCGACTGTGCAGGGGTAACTGTTCCGTAGATACGGCTTCAGCAGTTCCGAGAACATACCGTCACCAAAGTTCGACTCGACAATGATCTTGTTGACGGCCTGACCCTTGGCAATGGACACCAGTTTGTCCATAGTTGCCTGCTCGTAGCCTCCCTGTAGACCACCCGCAGCAGTCACATACAGGAACCCATTCAGCATCTTGACCACAGCGTAGGCGGTTTCGTTATCGCCACGACCGCTGGGGTCAATTGCCATAATGGATCCTTCATAGGGAATCCACTTACCGATGATGTCCATGGGCCCGTAATACCGATCCCCATTAAAGCCCACGCAAGGGATGTCCTTGACAATGTTGCTGGGATTAGCCGCCCAAACAGGCTTCTCAGGAGCGTTCTCTGGGTTCAATCCAAAGACCAACAGGTCGCTCAACTTGAGCGGATACCTGTCAGCGTCACTCAGGGTGCTGTCCAACATGAACTGGAGGGCAAACCCGGTACGCCCGTAGGACGCTTCACGCTCCATCAGGTCAATGGCATTAAACCGCCTAGGATCCGTTGGGTCGCCTTCTGATCCATCCCGCAGCATGGGAGCCAGTTTCTCCCCAAAGGCCGTCTTCAGGCGGCTATCGGGATACCTAGCAGGCCAGATCTTCGTGTCATACCCCTTCTCATGGAAGGCATGGTAAATCGACTGCTCTGTCTGAGGGGTGCCCAGATAAATCACCTCCCCTCCGGGCTTAAGTACTGCTTCAAACTCAGCCACAGCAGACTGCAACTTGTCCCGCATCAGGAAGGTTGCAGAGTTATTCAGCGACTCAACATCGTCAGCAATGATCAGGTCAGCACGGCTACCCGTAATCTGACTGGTGATTCCCTTAGAAACAACACTAGGGGCTTGCGAAGCCGGAGCAGGACCAACATCGAACGCAATCTTGGAGTTTCTCTGGTCTTCCCTAGGCTTTAGGTGTTGGCAAATCGGAATCTCGTTGATCAATCTCAAAGTAAAAGTACTGAAGTCATCTGCTCGTTGCTTAGATGCAGAGACCACCAGCACATTCAACTTGGGATCATGCAGCAACCTGAAGACCACATAGGCACTAGTAAGCCAACTCTTGCCTACCCCACGGAATGCCTGTACGACACGCCTACGGGGCCCCTTCTGGAGATACTTGGCAATGTCCAACTGGATAGGGGTGGGCTCTGGTAGCCCAAGATGGTCCCACGCCAGATAAACGAAGTTCCTGAAGTCTTTCAGTTTGCGTTCTAGTTCACTCAAGCGGCTTCTTCTTCGTCAAAGGGCATGATCTTGGCAAGATTCAGCATGGGCTGCGAGGCATCAGGAGCCGCGTCAATGCCGTTGTCCTTGAGGAACTGACGGGCAACGCTAAGATCCGAGGGGGTCGCATCCCCGTTCTGGATCTTTCGCAGCAACTCTTGAGCAAGAGCCGAGTGGATTGCTTCAAGGATGTCTTTGTTCATGGTTTACTCACACATAACTACAAACAGCACTAATCATAGCGGTTGCCACAGCATCATAGCCGTTTGATTGGTCGTTAAACCCACGAAGGTGGGCTTGACCAGCAGCATCATACATGGTGGAACCAGACACACCGCCAGTTAACAGATCCTGTGCGCTGTAAAACTGAGCAACATCGACAGCAACAACGCCCTTTGAAGCGTTATTTGTAGCCACAGTAGCCGCTGCCGCGACCGTGGTTGCCCTATCAGCAGCCCAAGTAGAAACAGCAGGAGCAGGGTGACTTGCGCTAATAATGAATGCAAGGTTGTTGGCGTTATTACCAACAGCCTCCCAGCGTTCAATCAACTTATTAATGCAAGCCGTAATGTTGGTGATGAATGAGGCTCCTGATTCTGGCCCATTGATTCCCACATTTATCCACACAATAGCACGGCCAGAGCCGCTTGCTGCAATTTGACGCGCGGCAATTTCTTTCAAGTACGAGTCAAGAACTCCACCGTTACTTTCCAATCGGTTTCGGAGATGAATGCTCTGTGCGCCGCCTTGGTAAATGTAGTTATTAACTGCGTAACCCTTAGAATTGAGGCGACAAATTGAGTGCCACAGTCCTGCAAAAGGCCCAACAACCGGATCTCCTTGACTGATATTATCCCAAGAAGCGCACACATCACTAGCAGCAACTCCATTGGTAACCGTAGGACCAGTAAAAGTTACCGTAGAAGTTCCATACCAGTTGTTTGCAGATCCGCCGCTGGTCTGAGTAATAGATCCTTCAGTTGCAACAAAGCCAGTCAAAATAAGCCCAGTCGTGCGAAAAGTTCCAGAACCGGAAGCAAACTTACCATACACGCAGCGGTACTGAAGGCTTGGCTGACTTTGAGCATTGAGAATAGGACTAGATGCCTTTAAGTAAACAAAATTCTTGGTTCCGTCGCTGGTATAGGTGTTACCCGCTGCCACAAAAGCACCATCCCAAAGGAATCCGGTAAAGCGTGGAAGCAACTTTCCAAAGCCTTCATCCGGATTGTCTGTTGCCGTGGAGTAACCAAGATTTGTCTTCAAAGCAATAGCGTTTGCGTCGCTCTGCCCCACACGGTGTTCCAAGCGTGATACAGGACCCGTTGCTCCGGCTACTCCGCTATCGGCTGTACCCGGCCACTCACACTTAACATTGGTACCCAACGGGTTCACGCCAACAATGGGATCACCACGGCCAAAACCCGAAGAACTTCCAGATTCAAGAGCGGTTGGAATAAGTGCCGTAGCATACATAGGAATCCCCATAAAGCAGCCGAGGGCCCGATGAAGACCGCAGGTGTAGCCATAAGCGTAGGCTGCACTACCCGGAACTCCACCACTTTGGAAACCGGTATTGCTGTCCCCAATCGTAATAATGTCTACTGAATCGGTTCCATTGACCGCATCACGCAGAAACACTCCAGCACGGGTACTTCCATTTACTCCAGCCATTGGAACTGAAGACACAGATGCGCCAGTCTTCTTAAAAATCACAGTAGTCTTTGAACGCTTTGCCATGTATTTGGTTTCCTGTTGTTGGTATCTTGGAGTTATTTACTCGGAAATCCAAGCATTAAAGGTGTTGTTGCCACCATTAACCAAGCGAATGCGCATATAGGGGGCAAGAGCAACAACCTTGTTCCACGAGTTCAGGGGATTCCCAGTATCAATTTCGCCCGTAGCAGCGGCGTATTCAGGATCTTCAATCTTCAGGACATCAATAACAAACCAAGTGGTGTTATCGATAGAACCTTCAATGGTGCCCTTGAAACCGCTAGTGATCTTGGAACCGCCATGGCGCACCGAGACCACGCCAAACTGATCGGGACGCTCACGGGCAATGTAAGTAGTTGAGACAACAGCCGTAGCACCGACAGTACCGTTAATGACCTGAGTGGAGAACATTATGTTTATCCTTGTGGAAAGAGTTTAAAAAGAGCGTGAGTGAGGAGCGAGGCAATAGCACCCACGGTGGCTGCAATGCCCATTGTAAAAGACTTAGAATGTTCTAGTTCCCGAAGACGGCCTTCGTGATTCTTGAGTTGATCTTCCTGCATACGCTGCATCTGTAGTAGCGCATCCACTTTGCCCTCAAGACGGCCAATCGCCAACATAATTTCCGGGGTGTCATGGTGGTGCATTAGGCGATCCTCTGAGCAAGTCCCATTCGGTTAATTCCTGAGGCGGGTTGATCGCCAATTCCACGCATCACCCATACTCCAGTAAGAGATGTGTAATTAGCCGCCGGAGTCGATGGGTTGGTGTAAACCCGGTACTCGCCATGCAAAGGACTGATGGCGGTAGTGTTAAGCCTAATATCCCACGCCACGGTAGTTACTGCGCCTGCGTTGTAGACATTGTTTGAAGCGTTGCTTGCCACATTTAAAACTGGAGTCACACCAACAGGACCAAATGTAAAAAATGTAGTACTTGATTGACCCTCGACAAATAGATAGGTTCCGACTGGAAAGTTGAGAACATCCCGGCCAGTCGTAGGAATCCCGCCACCAACCGTATCCACATAGTCTTTAGTGGCGGCATCGGTCGATGCGGTCGGATTTGCCAATCCCGTGATCTTCTTCCCGTTCATTGCCAAGTCGGTGGCAGGAGCGGAAAGGGTCGCCACGGTTACGCTGGTAGCCAACTTACCAACGCTGATGGTGTTATCTTCAATCTTGATATTGGTCACAGCCCCGGTTGCCAACTGATCCGTATCAACCGCGCCAATACCGATCTTTGCGTTTGTTACTGCTCCATTGCTGATATTGGCTTCCTCAACAGCCAACGATCCCAACTTAGCGTTTGTGACCGCCCCGTTGTCAATTTTGGCTGTAGTAACCGCTAGGTTGTTGATCTTTACGGTGGTAACCGCGTTAGCAGCAATCTTTACTGGAGTTACTGAATCGGTTGCAAGGTAGACATCGGTAATAGATCCCGGAGTAAGCGCGTCGGCTACAGCCCGAGCCACCCCAAAGTTTCGGATTACCACAGCGTCCCCAGCACTAAGGCCGCTGTCGAAGACCAGAGTAATCGAACCCTTGGCCCCACCGAATGAGTAATCTTCTGGAGAGTACAGAACGCCGTCCACAATGACCAGATACATATCGGCCACGGTGCCTGCGGGTTCAGGACCAAGGGTACTCAGGTTAAAAGTGGTCTGACCAGCGGTAGCCGTAAACTCCCAAGTCTGTGGAACCGTCTGAGCCTTGCCGTATAGGGCCAAGGTATCGACATAGTTCTTCGTAGCGGCATCTCCGGGTTCTGAAGGAGCCGTGATGCTCTTGATTTGCTTGCTGTCGGCATCCCATGCGGTACCATCCAAGGTCGGCCCAAGTGCTCCAGAGCCTGTATCAGCCCCTTCCTGAGCAATGTGCAGTAGACCAACCACCGCGTTATCCAGATCCTGAGCAGTCAGGACTGAAGCATCCTGAAAGTCCACCACACCACTCTGGAATCCGCTGGTCGTGCTTGGCGTTTCGCGGTAGATCCGAACAATGCTTCCAGTAGTTGGAGCAGCGTTTAGAACAATCGTTGGAACGCCGTTGATCGTTTGAAGGCTATAGGCACTAGACTGCTGAAAGTTTCCATCGATTTTGACTTTCAAAAATGAAGGACTCAGCCAACCGTCAATCGTACTGATGTTGTAGTTGACTTGGCCTGCGGTGGAAGTGTATTGGACATAACTAGCCATGACTTTGCTCCTTAGATTCAGTTTGAAGACCGGGGTTGACGGCGGTTCAGGTTGTACTCATCCGAAATTTCCTCTTCCAGAATGTTCAGGTACTGTTTGATACCCGGCATATTCTGGAGCGGCAACAGCATACGGCCCATGTGGACCGTCTTACTGGTTATCTGTCGTTCAATATCCAGCCCAAGTGGCTTGCCAATCAAGGTACCCTTGGCATCATTGATAACCCCTACAGCGTTCCTGATGGTGGTTTCGCCGGGGAAGCCAAAGGCACTAAGACCCGAATAACGATAGGGGGCAAACAGGGGGTCCTTATCGACCAGACCCCACATAGCATCGGCCCCCTTGGTCAACAGGTACATTTCTGAAGGCCCAGAGAACGATCCACGAACCACCCCCTCAAGGGTCAACAGTTCTTCGCGCTTCTTGGCTTCCTCGTAGTTCCTAGCCTGCTTGAAGGACCACCAGTCGGCGTAGTTGCGCCCGTAGCCAATCAGGGCAGCAAGCATGGCGGTAGCCGTAATTTCCTTGGCTACCTGAAGCCCGCCACCCTGCTTGACTCGTCCAGCATTCTGGATCAGGAAGTTGTCGATGCCCTTCAGATTGAAGGTGGAGAACTGAGTGACCAGACGGCCCCACCAAGTGAACGCCATCTTGTGGAAGTCACCCCGGGTTGGAACATCCTGAATTCGGGTGCGGACCATGCGATCCACAAACTTCTTCAGTTGATCCATCTCGACAGCATCCATATTCTTCAGGCCAACGACCCGCTTGCCCAAGAATCCGTCCTTGAGTTCCGCATTGGCGGCGACCCACTCAGCCAACTTCTTGTATTCGTCGGGCTCAAGACCTAGGCTACGGATGGCCCCAACATCCAGACCCTTCTTGATGGCTCCAGAACCAAACTCAAACAGATGCTGGAGGGTCGTAGCCGCCGTCAACTGCTGGGTAAAACTGGTGATCGGGGCCAGACCAGAGATGTCCGACATCAGGTTTGTAGCCCCACGCATGGCGTTCTGGAAGGGTCCGGTGTACTCAGTAGAGCCCAACGGGTCCATAAAGGTTCGCCGCAGACGGTCGGTGGATGGTGAAAACCACGAATCCAAAAGGGATGCAAAGTTCTGAGCAGGACGATCAAGGTTCTTGTAGTTGGCAATCATTTCAGCCAACACAGGCAACTGCGTAAAGGTCCTACGGACTCCAAAAGTTCCGACAAGACGCGAAATTTCGTTAATGGCTGCAAGGCCGAACTGACCACCAGTAGTTAGGTACCCATACTGCATGAACAAGGACATGGCCTTGTCACCAAACTTGGGGGCTCCTGAGTAGATAGGTTCATACCGCAGGGCGGCAATAACTTCCTTCAGGCCCTCAAGATGTCCGTCTTCGATCGCACCACCAAGTTTACGAGCCGTATCCAGCATCTCATTGATGGTGCTGACCTTCAGCGGCTCTTGAACCTCGACCCCATCAACCACCTTCTTGGGTCCCTTGAAGCCGTTTGCAGCCAAGTAGTCGTTGAATCCGTTGATCAACCGACGCTCGTTGACGGCCCCCATGACTGAAGTGATGTACTTCTTGAACACCTTGGGCAGATCGTCATCAAACAGGTCCGCCAGAGACAGGTTGTTTCGACCGTTACCCAACAGGTCCCCAGTAGTGGTGATCTCAGCCGACTCGTCCAGCAGAATACGGGCACGGCCAAAGGGAGTCCTGCTGCCCGTCTTAGCCTTCAGGGGGCCAAGAAGATCCCCAAGGGCCTCCACCAGTTCCTGATCCTGCTCGGTCATAGGAGCATTCTCGGTGGACTTGGCAATGCTGATCAGACGCTCCGTGAAGACCTTGGCAGCAGCCTTGACATCTCCAGTAAAGGTTTCTTCGACTCCGTTAATAACAACCTTGCGTCCGTTCTTGGCAATGGCCTGCTCAATCAGACCAGTCAAGGCTTCAGTACCTTCACTAGTGGTAGCCAAGCGTCGAATCATGTCGAACCGCCACAGACGGGGAACATAATTCACAACAGCAGACTTGGTGAATCCAGCCACCCCAGCCTCAAAGGCGATGTTGTGGATCTTCTCAAAGATCTCCTTGAAGCCTCGGGCAGCGTCATTTACAGCCGACACCGTGTCATCAAAGTTACCAGAACGCATCTGCTTCATAATCCGGCGGTTGAACTGAAGCCGAAGATCCTTGTTGCCAAAGGCATACTTCCAGTTATCCAGCAGCGTACCAGCGTCTTCAGCAATATCCTCAGTCCCACGACCCATGGCAAATCGCACAAATGAGTTGCGGTATCCACGCATGAAGGTAAACATGGTGGAGTGCAGGATCTGACTGCCAGCCTCAAAGATGGTGTACTTGGTAGCCGATTCAGTCGCTCGACGGGCATTGAAGGCCAGCGAAGCGATCAACCGAACGGCACCGTTCTCCGACTCCATGGCCCTAGCCGCTTGATTCAGCAGGGGAGAAATCAGAGGAATGCGTTCGGTAAACCAAGTTGACAATCGCTTAGGCACCCCGTCAAAGGTTCCCGGGGTGCTGGTAATCGTCGGAGGCGAACCTCCGGTGCCGGGACCTCCAGCCACAGCAGCCGCCCTGACTGCCTTACTGGTGGTGGTGGCTGACAGACGCTTCAGGACGCTTTCTGGAAGATCAATCGGCTTTGTAGTACGACCCTTACGACGGGCCACAGTACTTGCACTACCGACATCAACAGCCCCAGTTCGCTTGTTGATGATTTCGATTACCGCAGCCTTACGGCCATAGGTATCGACAACTACTCGACCCTTGGCGTTAGTCCGGGTAGGGGGATTCTTAGCCAGTTCACGAAGGTCGTTCACCACCTCATTGACAACCTGACGAGTTACTGTACCACCACGGGATCGAATCTCGTCCAGAACACGGAAGACCAGAGAGTTAGGTGCGTCTTGAACTGAACGCCACCGACCCGTGTTAAACAGGGACCACACATCGTCAACAAGGAACTCCCGTTCATACAGGGAATCGAAGCGTTTGTCTGCTCCGTTAATCACCGACCGCTGTTGAAGAGGACGGAACTTAGAAGCGACCTCCTCACCAAGTTCGTCACTCAGGGCTTCCCAGAATCGCTTGTTGAACGCGAAGCCGCCACCTCGACTAGTACGAGCCGCTGTGACCATGGCGCGACCAATCGCCTTAAAAGTGTCAACGGTCGGTTGGACTCCAGTAGCCAAGGACACTTCAAAGGCTGCTCGTTGAGCCCCCGTAAACATCGAAGAGGACTGTACAGGCCGTGTTACAGGCTTGAGAACATCAACCACAGACGGCTTTGGTGTCACAACGGGCTTTGCAGCGTCCGTATTTGCAATCGGCTTGAGCGGCTGGCTTTCCTGTGCCGCAGGAGCAACCTTGGCTGTCTTTGCGCCAGCCCGCCGTTCAAATCGAATACCTCGTTCCGTAGTAGTCGGCCTATCAACATCAAATACTGGTGCCAGTTGTTCTCGGAACTTATTGGCTGTTTTTTCATCGGCAAAGACCACAGCGCGGACATTGCCAACAAGGCTTCTATCTACGATAAATTCTCGTCCTATCGCCCCCTCAAGAACCTTTGCTTTATTGGGATTTCCATTTACAAGGCTTGGGTCAAGTTCCAACACCACACCGCGCCCGCCTTGTCCAAGCGCGAGATCAATATTGTCTGAAACAAACAACCCTTCGTGCCTACGCTGACCGCCTTCCAGCCGCTGAAGGAGTGCCGGAAAGTTTTTAGACGATGTTTCGTGGTAAACGCGGTCGCCCCGTAGATTCAATTCCGCCAAAGATGTTTGCGTAACAGGTCGGTCAAGATTTGGGTTATTGAATGTTCCTTCCATCCGCACCGCTGGTGCTGTTTCAAACCTAGGATCATTCTTTGAAACCAAAACTCGAATTACCATGAACGCTCTATTGCGTTGCTCTGAAGTACTAATTTGTTCAAGCGGCTTACCTTCTGGAACCGCTTCGCCTACCGCTTTCTGTGCTGTTTCCGTAACACCTTGATCAGTAGGAGTAATGGAGCCAGCATCGAATCTAGTTCCTACAACTCCAGAAGAAGTCGGAAGTTCTTGTGGAAGTTCATTCCATTCTTTGAGCCCCGCTTCAGCACTTTCCTGCAAGGCTTCATCAGCAGTACGGCCTCCAGCACTAGCAAGAGCCTGATCCGCATAGGCGGCAGATTGGAAAGCAAAGGGCGTATAGTTGATCTCAAAGCCGCCCGGGAGAATCGCCTGCCCTTGACGGTAGAAACCCTGCGCCGCCTCCTCAATCTGGTCTGCCACAAAGCGACGACCAAAGGCTACGCCACCGATCAAGCCAGCAGCAGACCCTGACAGGACCATGTTCTGGACAACCTCGCCAAAGGAAGGGTCGTATAGCGGATCAATGCCCTGTCGGGCAAACTGGTAAACGACCTCTTCACCGACACCCACAGCCGTATACCTTGCTCCAAGACTCAGGCGGGATACAGCATTGGCTGCTTCTGCGGCAGCGGCAGCAACAGGTTGGGCACCATACGATCCAAACGACCGTGAAGCCACCTTGCCAGCCATCGTAGTGCGGGTACCAAGACCAGCCAAAGCAATAGGCTCTGCAAGGTACCCACCCAAGGTCATAATTCCAATGTCGGCCACAAGGCCCGTAGCGAGGCCAATAGTGGACGCTTGAGCCTGTGGCATACCACGGCGGACAAACTCAAGGCGGTCCTGATACTCGTTGTAACTGGAAGCCGACAGGACATACTGCCAATGCTTTGCCGGAATGGTGTCCAGATCCTTTTGCAGTCCCTCCTTGTTGTTACCCATCGAATAGGTAACAGGGGAGCCGGGGCCGACTTCGTTGATGCTTGAAAAGTTCAGGGGGTCCTTTGTTTCGCCCGAGAACCAATCGTAGGCCCCCTCTACCGTCTGGTAGATCGCACTACCCATACCCGATTGAACAGCCCCTGACAAGAACCGTTCACGGGCATCTGAAGTCAGCATCTCAAAGTTGGGGTCATAGATCCCATCACGATTGAGAATGGCTCGTTCAGCCGCCATCTCTTCGGCACTCTGAGTAAAGATTGGACTTGAGAAAGTTAGTTCAGCCATGGTTTATAGTTGTTTGCTTTACCGCGTAAGAATACCAGATTTTTCTTCGTACAGCCAAGCATCCAGCCATGCGGGAAGCGGAGAGCGGTGTCCTCTGGTTTTAATCAACAAGGGAGGAAGTTTTGGTGCGTTCTTTCCTCTCAGCATATCATTAACAGTCTGAGCAAACAGGGCATCATCCATCTTGATGTCTTGAGCCCTGATAAGACCGCTAGTGACGGCCTTTCCGTTTTCACGCACGGCCATCAAGACCTGATCTGCCCCCGGGGGCGACACGACAACCAAGGTTGCATTGGGGTTGCCGGGGTACTTGGCCCGGAGCCACACTTCAAGGTACAGTTCATCCTGATTAGGACCAAGGTTCCGCTTAGGAAGCAGAGAGCCACGGATGAGCACATTCTCTTCTATGACCTTGTCCATAGCGACCTTGTGGGCACTACGAGATGCCATGGGGTTGTTACTTACTTCCGTTGCGTAGTGCCTACGGTATTCGTAGTCGAGATAGGTACCAGCATCGGGCTCAAAGGCTCCAGAACGGGAAGTAGCCGCAACAGCCTCCCTAAGTTCTGCGTATGATACCCGAATGTTTTCCCTAGTCTGTTGATCAGATCCATCAGTATCCATCCACTTGACAGGATTGATCTTATCGAAGTAGTCGATCTTGGACACGCCGCCGAAAGACATCAACCTAGAGACATCCCGAGCCACATCTCCGATCTTTTCTCCAGCCCGAATACGGTCCACAGCATAGTCCAGTTGAGCAATCAGGGCCTTACCGTTTTCCCCGCCGGGTAGAATCGTGGACAGATTTTGGTTGTTGTCATTAGCCAACATATAAGCCATCACCATGTCTTCGGTGTATGGCAACGCTCCAACCTCACCCGATCCAGCCCGTTCCACAACCTGTGGATTCATTTCGCTCAGGAGCCCTCTAAAGGCCGGAGCGACATCCCGAGCATCCTCAAACTCAGTCGCAAGATTCATACGCATGGCGAGGAATCGCTGCCTAACTGATGCGGCTTCTTCGCGGGTAGCGGCCTTCTGAAGGTACACAGTTTCGTACTGCTTCAGAGCATCCCGCATCTTCGTATACGCTTGAGTAAGCCCCTTCTTGTACTTAGTGTCGTTAGGATCAGTAAGGCCGAGGGTCTGAGTCAGGTAGGTATCGTACTGCTGACGGGCTTCAGCAAATCCGGGAACAAAGTTGCTGTTTGGCTCAAAGGACTCACGAACTTCCCGGTCCAGAGTGGGCAGGATCCCGTCGCCATTCCCAGTACCGTTCCAGAGAATCGTGGTGGCGTTATTGATGTTCCTAATGGACTGGGCTTCAAAGGTATCGTCTTGAACCTTTGCAAACATCTCTTCAGCCTTAAACCGCTGCTCAGGAGCCAATCCGAGAGTCTCAATACGATCCTTATACTTCTTAAGTGCCGCAGAAGCCTCTTCGTCACTTTGTGCATTCTTGGCATCTAGGGCCAACTGATAAAGTTCGTTGGTTTGAGCGTCTGCCGTAGCCAGTACACGATCTTTCTTTGCTTGTTCGGTAATCCGATCCAGCAATTCCCGGCCCCTATACAACTGCTCAGGGTCTAGACCAATAGCCCCAACACGCTGCTTGAGTTCTCCAAGCCGTGTATCAAGGTCCTCAACACCATCGGTATCCGCTGCAAGGGTAACCAGTTCCCAGAAAGCGTTGTTCTGTTCTGTCTTTACTTGGACCTCACGCTCACGAATAGCAGCCGCGCTGAAAGAACGCAGGTAGCCAATCTTGGACTCTTGTTCGTTGGCATTGATCCGCACCTTGCCCTGAGCAAAGTCTTCCCGAAGGGCTTCTTCGGCCTGCTCCACAGTTATTGCACCAGACACGATTTGTGGAGTCAGATCCTTTTCAATCCTCGCTGCCAAAACTTTCGATTCTTCGGCAGACATCCGGAGGTCGTTGGCTTGGATCTTAGAGGCGTTCATCGCCATCTGAGTCTTGGCATACTGAGTGCTGGACAGAGAACCAGTACCAGACTTAATGGAATTGAACATCTCCCGAGCAGCCCGGGGGTCATCCGAGGTCGCCATCAGTTCAACCAACGCATCCACAGCAGCGTTGTTGACACGGTTAGAGGCGACACCCTGATTGACCATCTCATCAAGGCGGGTCTGAAGCGTTCCTAGAGCCTGCTGGCTGACCGTTGGGTTTGGACTGGTCCAATCCTGCGCCGCCCGCTGGACCTCTGAAGCCACCCCCGTCAGGATCTTCTGGGTGTTGTGTTCAATGACGCGGCCTTCATGCTTGGCCTGCATCGTCCCCATGAAAGGGTTGAACGACTCGTAGAAGGCCCTGCTCATGTACGACGCATCGCCCATGAACTGGTTGACATTCTGCGTGTACTGGTAGGCGAAGGCATCGAAGCCCCGGGGGTCATCAAGGAACGACGGGTCTTCGGCAACCTTCTGCTCCAGCAGGCTCTCAAAGTTAACCCGGGCCTTCATGGCCTCAATAGAGCCGCTGGCCTTCTGGGCACCAACGGCAAACCACGGGTTCTCCGTGGGCTTGATCTCACCAGACTGAACCAGTTGCTGGTAAGACTTCCGGCTCTTGTTGACCAGATCCATACCCTGCTGGACCTGTTCTTCGTTCCATTCCTGCTTCAGGCCCCCAGCAAGACGAGCCGCGCTCACCGACAGGTTGCTGAAGGCTTCGGCAAACTGAAGAGCGTTCTGGACCGTCTGCTGGTCATACAACTCCGCAGCCACCGCATTCTGGTTGGGCTGGATAAAGGTGCTGACTGGTTGGGCAGTTACGCCAAGATTAGGTCGTGCTTTAGCCATGATTATGGTCCGGGAGGAACGCTGCGAACCCCGGGAATAAGCCCACTAGGGGGTGGAGGGGTTACTGTCTGGTTTGCCTGAGCCCCCACACCATTCGGAGTACGGAATGACTGGAGGGCACTATAGGTACTGATACCCGTGGTAACACCGTTGATCAGCGGGAGCCATGGGCTGGGGTTAGCAGCAGGCGGCAGCGGCGCAGGGTAGCCACCATTGATGGCACTCTGACCGCGGGCGTAGATAGCCTGAATCTCCATACCCATTTGCGTCCGCATATTACTGAGGTTTCGGACCGCAGCAGATTCAAACTCCAAGACATCGCGGTCAAACTCAGCATGGAGGAGATCAACACTACGACCTTCAACCCCAGCAGCAGCAGTCACCGTAGTCGCCGTAGCCTTGGCCTGACGGGCGTTACGAGAGATCCCCTCTAGTTCCTGCCGAACCGCAGAAGAGCGTTCGATGTTCTGGCGGACAGTCTGATCGACCTGTGAGCCCACATCCCGGATGACTGACTCAGCATTCTGGAGATACTGCTTGTTACCTGAGACTCCAAGGCGGGACCTATAAGCGTTCTGCTCTTTAGCCGCTTTGTTCTGTGCCGCCAGTTGCGCTCCAGAGGAGGCTGCTCCGATTGCCGCTGCTACTCCTAGTTCCCATGTACACATTTCGACACCTCACAAACTCAATGAATGGAAGTCCCTGCACCCCATAGTGGGGAACAGTTCGGACAAATTTGAAATCAAGCCATTGCAGCCACCTGATATGCACGGTGTTGCGCTGGTCAATTAGGTTGTAAAGTAGGGGGCTTTGCTGCTGCAAATAGTCCACCCACTTGCGAGACTTTTTTAGGAAGTCCCACTTGTAATCAAACAGGTGATCAGATCCCAACATCCAGACCCGAGCCCCAATTGGATCCAGAAGATACCCAAACATAGCCAAGGGTAGCCCATTGCTCTGGGCCTCAACCGTAAAGCACTCCGTAGACAGCCTGTAGCCCATTTCCAGAGCCTCTTGAGGAGGTAAGCCGTTACAAGCCGCTACTTCGTCCCGGTCAGCCTGACGCATATCGTGGGCCACTATGGCCGCATCGGTTGATCGTGAAAGGCGGACATCAACGAGCATCTTCGCGGAATCGTGTGAACTCACCTTCAATTTCAGCACTCAAGAACTTGGATGGGAGGTGAGAACTGTTCCTGATCTTCAGAATCTGTGCGTCGTTTCGACCGTAGATGGGAACCTTGAAAGTACCCGTAGTCAGGTTCAGAGTTCCAAGAACAGCACTCCCTACAACTTCTCCTGTGAACGGGTATGAGAACTGGTTCTCAGTACCCAGCGTAGAGACTACTTCAAAGTACCCAGTATCCGCAAACTGAAGAACAAGATATTTCAGTTGATACCGACCATTGATCAGCGCGGATGGAGTAGTTCCTTGGGAGCCCGATCTCAGATATTGAGTCGAGAACTGGTACTCCATGGTGTACGGCAGTCCGATCCAAACATCCTTGTTGCTGTAATTACCTTCAACCACCACCTTACCCGGATCGCCCGTATTGGGGGAGTTGTAGGGATTCCCGCCGATCACCTTGGCGATATAGCCGTCCTTGGTAACTACTGAGATCTTTCCAGTAGCGAATGAGACGGGGGCTGGCAGGGTGAACGCAGTACTATTAGTTGCGGTCGTATAGACCCCTTGATTGGCACTTCCAGAAGCATAGTACTTACGGGCATCAAGGTGGGTAATCCAGTTCTTACCGCTGGTGACGATGTCATTCAGACCAGCACCCATGCGGATCTTCTCAATGGTCAGGTAGCCAGTACTGGCGGTGGCTCCCGTTCGCATGAACACGACATAAAGATCCGACTCGACAAAGGTACACCACAGGGGCTTGCAGTAGTTACCCGTGATTCCCGAAGAGTCAGCAAAGGTGAACTTGAACCAAGCCGATTGGACCCGAGTATCACCCCTAGTCAAGTACCGATAGCAATACAACTCGTCGTTTGCAATCAGCACGACAATGTTGTCGTGTGAGGTGGCAGCGATGTGCTTGGGGGTTCCTACGATGTACCGGGAGACATTGTCGGTCAGATCGTTGGCAATGTAAGAACCATCGATATTTGCCTGTGGGATCAGTTCACGAACACCCGAATAGCCGCCGTTGTTGTAGGTGAAGAAGATCGAAGAGGCCGTGGCAATGGGATTGACTAGGTTGCTTTGGTTCTCAAAGTCACCCGTAGTCAGGATGGCAACATTCTTGGGACTGAAGACATCGCCACTACGCATCACCATTTGGTTCGTAGGGGTGAACAAGATCAGGTCCCGGTTGAATGGAATTGCAGAGGCAATCACGCCAACCTTGGATGCCGACGAGGCCACATCAATCGTATCGGTGTCCAGCAGATCAAGGACCGTGGTTCGCCAGAAGTTAAAGAACTCTGAGGTTTCGCTGAAGATCAGGTTTTCCCCAGCCATGAACCCAAGCCGACTCTGGTAGTACACCATGTCGTTGATCTTGGTGCCGATGAATGATGGGTCCGGGTTGGTTTCCTCATCACCAGCCTGACGATTAGACCACTTGAAGTCGTTATACAGGGTTGCCGAACTACCCGTTGGAAGACCGTCGCCAACCGTGGGAGTGGTTCCATTAGCGTCCTTCAGCATGAAGGTGCCATCAGACTGCCGGATCAAGATCTTCGGCATCGTGGCGGGGTCGATTTCATACTTGATACCGGGGGCTACCGTTTCAACCCAAAGTCCCTGACCAAACGAGATGCCATTAAAAGCCTCAAATTTGACCCAATAGTCATCGTAGTCGGCTTCAGGGCTTCCGGCTACCCGAACCATGTATCCATCGGGGGCACACGGAGGAAGATCCTCAAACCGCTCGACGGCATCGATAATCAGCGTCAAGCCTTCGCCAGCAAAGTCATCTTCGGTCAAGACGGAGATATCGTTTGTTCCGGCTTTGATCCAAATGACGCTGTCCTTGTGAATCGTGTTGGCTAGGTTTGCATTATTATTCAGTTCGTCGGTCAACTCTTCAGCCGCGTGGTTCGTACCTAGGCTGCTATTTCCTGCTGGGGTGTGATTAGCGGTAACCGTCGTTGCCCCGTAAGTGACGATGATTTTGTGTTCACGCTCGTAATTAGACTGACGCACCCAGACCAATGCATTACGGTTGTAGTTAGTGGGAAACTGCGTTGAAGTAGTGTTCTTCAGGGCGGGCGTGTCGGTCTTATTGAGGATGTAAGTCACATCAGCAATAGTCAACGCCACCCGATCAGTAGCCGCAGCAGTCCCCAGCCCGCTAAATTGGGGCTGCGTAAACAGCGTCTTTCGATTACCAGCAAGATCGAAGATGTCCACCGTGCCGTCCTTGAGGATGGACATGATGTACTTCTCGTTGGCATCTCGCTCAATCAGGTGGAAGAACGGCTCATCGGCCTTGTTGGGTTGACGCAGGATGTTCTGCGAGTTCCTGACTGCGGCAACAAACTCCGTAGGAGGACGCTTGATCAAGCCTTCCACAGGAGATGGAACGGCGTTGGTGATTGCGTCGGCTTCATTGATATTCCGAATCGTCGGAGGCTGCTGACTAACGCCACCAATGAGATTCGGAATCGGAGTATGAATGTAGACCATCAGTTGACCCAGTAAGACCCACGGCGGATAAAGGTCCTAGCGACATCGTAGGAATCAAAGATGCTGAAGTCAGCGGTGTCCATCTCGTACTCTTGCAGTTTAGCCAAAGCCTGAACTTCGTCGCTCTGGGTGAAAGAGTGCAGTTTGACCGAGCCGACAACGCGATCTTGGAACACCCTAGCAGCCCGGATGGCAATATAGCGTCGGGCCTCTTCAGGAAGTTCCTCGTACTCCAAGAAATACACCTGAACAGTCTTCAGCGAGGTATCGAAGACAAAGGAGTTATTCTTGTTGTTATACAGGCGGTTGCCACGGACAGACACATCCTGACCGCTGATCGGATCGACATCGACCCGGACAATCGAATCAGCGACATAGATATACCCAGTCCCAGTCTCAGGAACCATCTCAATGTCAACCGAGGTGTTGAAGTGCCACCCGTAAGACAGGACTTCCCGGGTGATCTCATCAAGAACCGAGGTAGCAATCAGGGCATCGGCCCGCTGCGTGTTCAGACTGTTGATCGGGCTTTCACCGATTGAACTCAGCATCGTGTTGATGGCCTGAAGGCGGGTTGTCTTGGTAAGTGGCATAATTGTTCCTCAAACAAAAGAGGGGATGGAACCCAACTAAGGGAACCATCCCCCCTTTTCAACTCACAGACTCAACTCGACTCAGAGACCCGCGTCGATAAGTTCATAGAGGCACTCTTCGCGCAGGGTGCTGTGACCCATGGCGTACTTGGCAACCATGAGGGTGCCCATGCGCTCCATGACATACTCGCTCTCAACGCTCAGGTCCATCAACTTGACCGTACCAAGACCTTCACGCTGGAAGGCGATACCACGGGTCGCGGTGAAGTTAGCACCTGAGTAGCCAGCGTTAGCAGTACCGCTGACATCGTTCTTAACACCCGTGCTACCGAAGAGAGCAGACTCGCCACCCGTGCTTGCGCTTTCGTCAGCAGTCGGAAGGTGGTTGCTCTTCAGAATACGGATACCAGCGACCGACATGATCATACCGCTGGCCGTGCTACCGTTACCTTCGTTACCGAAGTCGCGGTTGATTGCATCCGAATCGCCATTCACCAGCGAGTAGTACTTCGCCGGGGTCAGGATGCAATAACGATCGTTCGACGGAACATTCTTCTCGTCCATCTTCTGAGCGATATTGAACAAAGCCTGAACGAGGTTGTCACCCGTACTACCAGTACCCTGCTGGGCACCAAGGTAGCGGGTTTCCGCGTTACCGAAGCGATCCGTACTCTTACGGGCACCGATGATGGCCGTGCGAATCAGGGCCTTGTCAGCGGCGTAAGCAAGCGCACGACCGATTTCCGTCGAATAGATCGAACGGACATCGTAGTGGTTCTTCATCTCATCGATGTCAGCAACGAACACCGACGAAACAAGGACATCGTCAATGAAGATTTGCTTTTCAGCGTGACGGATCTTCTTGAGGTACTTGGAATCAGAACCAGTCGCCGGATACGAACCACCGCCAGCCGTAACCAGCGTTGCGGGGGTCGAGAGCAGGCTCTCACCCGGGGTGTGGTAACCAGCACCAGCCGTACCCGTGAGGGGGAACTGGGCCGACTTACCGCTGGAGATCGTGCGAACACGGTGCAGCGGCATCATCACATTGTTTTCTTCAAAGGTGGTGATGATTTCACCGCTGAAGACCTTCAGGAACAGAGCATCGGTATCGCCCGCAAGGTTCGACTGGCCGATACGCGACGGCTGCGAATTAAAAAGTGCCATGAGAAAAAATCCTATGTATGAGACACGATAGATGGTTGTAGTAGCCAGTCCTCAAGGTTGTCCCTCGCAAGGGGCCAAGATTCCTTAGCCTTTTCATGGCCCATCCAAAGCCACGAAATGAAAAGAGCCCACCGGAATAAACCGTATGGGCTCAAGGGGAAGTCCGGAGTTATAGGGGATGTTATGGACTTCCCGCCGGGATTTCCCCGGTGTCTTCTGGCACATCAGCGACCCACCAACCAGCAGGAATTTCCACACGGTTGGAGGACATCACCTTAGTGCCGTCCTTTTGTACAACGAATACCCGCGCTTTCACAGGCTCCGCAAGTTGAACTGGCGTTCCCGGAGGGACCAGAATCACGGTGCTGTTGCACCCGCTTACGGAAGCGATCACGAACGCCCCCAGCATTAGGATCAGCGTTTTCACCTTTGACTTCCTTAGATGCAAGCCGTTCAATGAAGTGCAGGATCGAAGTAACCAGTTGGTAGATCCAACCCATTACGCCGCCTTGTCGGCATCCTTGGCAAGAATCAGGCCAAGACCCGCGGTAACAGCAGCAATCACCGATGCAACATCAAACACGGTGGCCGGGTCATTATCCAGCAGGGCGATCACCGCCGACGAAACAGCGGTCAGGATCGTGGCAATGCCGAGGACGGTAGTCTTCGGGTTCTTCTTCATTAGCGGACTCCCATAGCGTTAGACAGGGCGACCCGCTTCTCGACATCCGAACGATACGCGGGGTCCTTGGCGTACCGGGGATCCTTCATGGCCTGCACGATCTCAGCAACGCTGCGGAAGGCCCCACCAGACGGCCCCGTGGTTTCGCCCTGAATCAACTTGACTCCGGGGTTGCCGTTGGTCTGACCGTAACGAGCCCACAGGCCCTGCACGGCAACCTTGATCGTGCCGAGGTTACCGCTGTCCATGATCTGGTTGAAAGCATCAACCTCGTCCTCTGGCAGGTTCTCAGCAGCCCACGAAGTCATGGCCTCGTACTGGGATTCGCCACCAACAAGGCCCATAACAGAACTGAACTGCTGATCCATGACGGCCTTCTGACCATCCACATAGGCCCGGACGATCTGCTCCGGAATGCCCATGTTGGTGGTGATGGCCTGAATCGATTCGTCGCTCAGGTCACCGTTCTGGTAGAACTCGGTCGAGTACTGCTCAAGGTTCTCAAAGCCAGCCTTGGGAGCCTCCTTGGTTCCCACCTTCTTTTCCAGTTCGCCGTAAGCCTTAGCGAGATCTTCGGGGCTCTGGAACTTCTGGGGAAGCCACTCAGGACGCGACTGCGGAGTTTCAGTCTGGGCCGAAGCCGTACCCTGTGCTTCTGCTGCGGCCTGAGCCAAAGCGTCCACTTCGTTGTTGCTTTCTGCGGTGTCTCGGACAATCGTAACTTGCTGGTGATTACTCATTACTGTTCAAGGGCTCTCTGCTCGGCAACTCGACTAGCACTCTGGACCATCGTCGGAGCGTTCTGCTGGAGCATCTGTTGCTGCATAGCCGCCTGCTGCTCCTGCTGAATTTGCTCTTCAGTCTTGACCAGTCCCGCCGTGTCGATGCCAAGCGAAGCGGCACGACGGTTCATGTACTCTCGCAGATCAATATACTGCTGAAGTCCCTGCGGGCCCAAGATTTGTCCAATTCCCTGAAGATAAACATCAAGGCGGTTCAGATCATTGCCACGACCAAGAGCATCGACACCAGTCACAATCGCTGGAGTCACAAACTTCTTATCGATCTTAGGCATCTTCTTGGCCTTGATCATGCGATCCATAATGCGCTGGACCAGCGGCAACTGGAATTCCTGCGACAGGAGGCTGTAGATGCCACCAAGTTGCCGTTCGATACTCTGGGTCACCAACCGGATCTCTTCAGCCGTAACCCGCTCTGCGTTCCGAATCGAAGCCTCAGTCAGTAGAAAGGCGTAACTCAGGCTCTCGTTGATGGAGTTCATGGTCTGCAAGGCCACGCTGAAGTCAGCAGCCTTGTTGACCTGAAGCACCGTCACATCCCCCGCGTTGCCCTCAATGATGGCCCCATTGGGGCTCTGGGCGACCTTCTTGGCCCGGGTAGTCCCGACAGGGTTGATCAGGAACAGGACCTTGGCCGCAGCCGCAGAGCCCTCCACGATGCTCTTACGCAGGCTATCTAGGGAAACTAGGTCCCCGTAGTACTGCTCGACATATGAGCGGCCATAGTCCTCACCATCCACCCGGTTCATACGCAGGGCAAGGAACGGGTTCCGCTCTGCGGGGTAGGTAATGGTGCTGTCTGGAAGGACGGTCCCACCAATCTCTTGGTAGACCTCGACCTTACCATCCGGAAGCACATGGCAACAGGTGTACAGATCCACGGTGTCTTCGTGGCTGCACATACAAGACTTGGCAATCTCCGCTGCTTCAGGAGGCAGTACAGCAGGAGCCACAGTCTCCTTGATCACGATCTTCCGGACATGGCCCATGGGATCCCGCTTGACCACATAACGGTCCAGACGGATGACCCGCATGGGGCCGTCATCGGGGAAGTACAGCAGGACATTGCCACAGACGATCAACTGCTTCAGGGCTTCAAACAGCGAAACCCGGATGTTCAGTACTTCGATCTCCTTGGCGATCATTCGCTCCATGTCTGCCAGAGACTTTTCAGCCTCGCCCTTGGCCCGTGGATTCAGGGCCTCTAGGTTCTTCGCGGCCTGCGGATCGATCACAAACCGGAAGAACGGAGCGTTGGGCGGCAGCAGGGACAGGAGCAGGGCACTAGCAAGGTTGTTCACCCCACGGGCACCAATGGACTGGTACGGGGTCACGAACTTCTGCGACCGCTGATCCCCATCGTCGGGCATCAGGTGCGGAAGCGTAAGACGGGAGCAATCGCGGGCTCGTTCAAGGTACGAGTATCGCTGATTCTCCAAGTGGAGGTACAGAGCCTTGCCAGTTTCAGGCATTTACATTCCCGGGGTGTAGGAGGAGGTCGAGCCCATCTGGATCGTCAGAGACTTCTTACCACGACGCTTGAACAGAGGATTGACATCTGCTGAGGTCTTGGGACGGCTCTGCGTCATGGGCTGCGCCTGAATCGCCGGAGTTGGGGGCTCAGGCAACTTAATCTCAGGGGCGGGCGGCGGGGGAGGTGCGCTGGGACGGCTGAAAAAGCACATAGTTTCTCCTAGAAGTTCTTGAACTGCTGTTCTTGCTGCTCTTCATACAACCGGAACAGGTAACGAACAACAGATCGTTGACCAGCCGCATAGAAGATGGAGTCCTGTGTCTCACCCAGAATTGCACACTTTTCCGGGAAGACCTTGTCGAGATACCCCAGCATTTCCAACTTAATTATTGGAACTGGGGTATTTGCCTCCTTAGAAATGTCGTTATTCACTTCCCGGATTCCTTCTGGGACTGGACATAGGCGTACAGGATCACCACATAGTTGATGATGTCCAGCACGGTATCGCGCAGAGCCTCGTCCTTGACCTTGAATTCCCCGGTCGTAATGAAGGTACTCAGGCGGCTCATCTTGTCCGTCAGGCGGACCATGATCCCAGCCTCAGTCTTACAGATCCCCATGGCCTCACAGCGGGTGAAGTTGAGGAAGGGGTGGGTATCGTCCTTGCCCCCGGAGTAATCGTGGTTCTTACGCTCTGACAGGGCACGGGCCTCGTCAGTCAGTTCCTTGTGGGTGGTCAGCAGTCGAGAACGGTTCATGGGGTCCATAGTTTGATCTCCTTAGTGTCCCAGCGATACTCGCCAGATCGAAGAATTCTAGCACATCTAGCCTGTGTCAACGCATACTCAATGGTGAATCCAGCCTTCTCGTAGGCACCCATGACCTCGTCCCAAGTACCCTTCTTCAGGATCTTGGCAGCGGTCACAGGGCCTACACCCTCCAGCCCGGGGTAGCC
>Ga0181358_1000223_pt1 | contig 25720 bp, 58 predicted proteins | sample Fa13VDMM110SD_FD_130096 | JGI IMG/M metagenome (GOLD analysis project Ga0181358, IMG submission 130096) | Freshwater viral communities from Lake Michigan, USA - Fa13.VD.MM110.S.D | ecosystem: Environmental > Aquatic > Freshwater > Lake | place: USA: Michigan | collected 2013-09-24 | reverse complement strand
GGAAAATGGACTCTCTTATTTTTGAAGTAGAGCTATCTGAAGAGAGAATTATTGAACTAAACTTAAGCTTAGATGAAATTAAGATTAAAAATAAACAAATTAGTAGTACTGTCAATAGCTTTACTGATGATGAGCTTCAAAAGTTTTTCACAGAACGCTACGGATATCTTAAAGATTCAGTTGACTAGACCTATTGCTAAGGCAGCTATAGTCGAAATTCTAGAAGGATCTAATGCCAAAGAGCAGGTAAAGGTATTGGAGCGCATCAATTTAGAATGGGGAAATAGATCAACAACTCAAACTATTCTGATAAATAACCTCAATGACCAGGTAGTTAATTACAAATCTATAATTTCCAATAAGGATTCACAGATAGAAAATCACATTAAAATATCTGAGACATACAAGAAAGCTTATCAAAAAGAGAAGAGATCTAAATTAATTTGGAAGATTGCTACCGGGGCTGCTTTTGCAACTGGAATAATAATTCAAAAATAATTCTTGATTTTTAAATTTATTCTCTTATATTTGAGAAAAATTAAAATGTTATGCTAACCAAAATGTTATCCAAGTTTGTACCTGAGTACAAGCCGACCTCCTCTGAAGACCTTATCAAGGACATTGTAGAGGCTTCTGTAAAGCATCCAACCACTAGAATCACAAGATGCTCAACCACTGACACTTACTATGTTACGAATACTGCATTAGAGTATTACATTAAGTTGAACAGGGTTTCAATTACTCTTTCCAATCACAATTACACTTTCAGAGAAGGTTTATCTGAGCCTTTGTGCAAGATGCTATACAAGACAATCGATGCTCATTTGGAGGCTAGGATTGCAATGTTTGAAAGTGAGGTATTCCAAAACCAAACAGATTTGCTTACCAAGATTAAAGCTGATTTAGTTAACAGTCAATAAGAATGAAAGGTAAGGTAAGGGTTTAATGTATTGGAATGAAGTTAAACAAGAAATATAAAAATTATGAAACACGAATTTATTCCTTATGAGCAAGCACTAGCATTGAAGGTACAAGGCTTTGATGATCCATGCTTGGCATGGTATGAAATCAATGGATCAAGACTGAGACCTAATGCAACTAAGGTTAATCTAGGGACTAATCAAACAAACAGCAACAGCGATATGGTATCCGCTCCCCTATACCAGCAAGCATTCAGGTGGTTCCGGAAGTTTGATTTGTACCAAGAGATTCAAGTGGACACAACTACCTACCCTAAGTTCACTTACCACATAGTTAATTCATCAGGTGCCAGGATTATAGGTGAGTACTTATACCAAACTTATGAAGAAGCGGAACTTGAATGTCTTAAATATCTTGTTAACTATATCTGAAATACCAAAATGATAGGAGGGGTACAACCAAAACTGCTAGTTTATCTTGATGAAAATGAAAATATAGTTATGGATCAAAATCAGGCAGAACTATTAGGTGTATTAGAAACCAAGTTTAATTGGAAGTTAGTTCGTGAACGAGACGGTATAGCTATGCAATCTGAAAGGATATTGTGGCTTGAGTGGAATGAAGACCGCAGTTTTAAATCAAAACATGATGAACCTATGGTTAACCGGAGTTTACTAATGTCTCCATTTAATGATTTCTTTACCTGGCAAACTACTCCAATTACAGAAATCATAAAACAAAGAGATGGGTATATAAAGTTTAAAACATCAAACTCACTTTACGAATTATATAAGTTATGAATACAGCTATGATGCAATTGTATGAGATGCTTGACGAAGGAAAGATATCTGATATTGCTGAGATTAAGGAATACTTCTTAGTGCTAGAGGAAAGGCAGATAAAAGATGCATATCTAAACGGATGGATTAATTGCTATCCAACAAAAGATTCAAGTGACTATTATAAAGAAACCTATGGAAAATATGAATGAAGAACCATTTAAATTTAAATACAACAGACCTATAAAAGAAATGGCTGTTGATTTTATACATAGTCTGCTATTTTGGAGAGGCAGAAAAAAACAGATGATATACACTCGTGATATTGATTGGGGTGATATTAAAGAAGTATTCCTCCCCGAGTCTTTTGAGGAGAAGTATGGATATTTAGGATCTGTTCCACATAATGAAGATAGTGAGGTATTTAAAGCTATGTATCCACTTATTTTAGCTATGGACTATGAGGCAAAACCAAAGTATTGCCCAAGATGGTTTTTAAGATTCTTACATTTGTTTGGCAATGATAAATCAATTGTAAGGGTTAGAAATTTTAGATTGCATTATCTATTCAGAAAACTGACTAAGGGTATTATGATATGGGATTACAAAACCAAATGGGAGTGGTATGATTTAAGGATTTCCATTTCAGCTCCTAAACACCTACAAGACCTAGCAAGCGCAATTGAAACAGATTTCTACTCTAGGGGTAGACAAGAGGAGATTGCTGAAAAGATATTGAAGCTAGATCCCAAAGCAAGTATTATATGGGGAGGTGTTGATAGACTTGTTAAGCAATATAATGAACTTGTAGATAAGAAATCAAAGCAGAAGGAGAATCTAAAGCAAGTGATGGGCGATGATGAAGATTTAGGATTATACGATAATTAAATGAAGTATTACTTATTAGTTTTAATATTTCAGGTATTATTTAATATTTTCAAAGTAATGGAAATAAAATATACCTATGAAAATAAATTAAGATTACTATTAATTAATTCTGTTTACATAAATTTAATTTCTCTAGCATCTGTATATTGGTCACTTGATTTATTATTTGCTGGAGATTGGTGGGTCATTCCATTTTATATTGGGGGTAGCGTAGTTGGAAAGTGGATTGCAATGACTCAAGTAGAAAACATAAGACATAACATTTATAAGTTATTTGGAAAATAAAAGTTATACATAAAAAAACAATTATATGAATAAATTTAAAAAATCTGAAGTAGTACTTCTACTTCTTGTTCTTGGTCTAATTGGGATATCGGAATATTATTTCGTTATTTTAGATCAACCTCTAAAAGCAATCTTTATTGGATTGTGGTGTCCCACGATATTGGGTTTTGTAATGATTTTTAATCTAAAAGGTAGGAATGGAAAATCTTGATGTAATACTATTTTCGGGTGCTGTAGCAGTAGCATTTATAATATTCATCGTAACTTGTATTAGAGAATTTTCTAAGATGGAAAAAACTGAATATAAGTATGATTCTAAGCAATCAAAATATGGTAGAGATGCGGTGTATGATATGCTAGAACGTTTGTTTGATGATACTAAGAGACCAAAGGAAGATAAAGTAAAATTATTTAAAACAATTGATAGAACTATATCAGATATGGAATTTGATGGAATGTACTTTTCTGAGGAGGTAAAAGAAAAGTTAGAGAAAGAAAGGGAAGAATTGTTTTGTGAGTATAGTGGGCTACCTTCAGTTAAATCTTATCAAAAATGAACGATATAGATCAAAAATACCAGCAACTTCTACAAGACATTTTAGATACTGGAGTAGAGAAGAAAGATAGAACCGGCACCGGAACTCTTTCTGTATTCGGTAGACAGATTCGCCACAATATGGGTGAAGGGTTTCCATTACTTACAACCAAGAAGATTGCTTGGAAAACAATGGTAACAGAATTGATTTGGTTTCTAAGAGGAGACACTAATATCAAGTTCCTTGTTGATAATGGTTGTCATATCTGGGATGGTGATGCGTATAAGCGATATTGGTTTAATTGGAGACCGATGGAAGAAGATTGTGGTGAAGATTTGACACCACATACACAGAAAGAATTCATCAATCGTATCAAAACTGATGATAAGTTTGCTAAGAAGTGGGGTGAGTTAGGCCCAATTTATGGTAAACAATGGAGAAGTTGGGGGGATGGTGATGAATATGTGGATGGAATTGTATATATGAAATATCCACCAATAGACCAAATCCAAAACCTAATAAACGAACTTAAAACAAACCCTGATAGTAGAAGGTTGATGGTATCTGCTTGGAATGTAGGTGAATTAGACCAAATGGTTTTACCGCCTTGTCATTATGGATTTCAAGTTTATACGAGAGAGTTGAGTGCTAGAGAGAGAACAGCTATTGGTTCTAAAGGAAGTACAAAATTATTTGATTCAATTAAAGAAGGTGGTTATGAAACAATTGATGCAGATGTAGAAATGCATAAAGTATGTGATCAATCTAATGTGCCAAAAAGATCAATCTCTTTAATGTGGAATCAACGAAGTGTAGATACATTCTTAGGGTTGCCATTTAACATAGCTTCTTATGGATTGTTATTAGAAATTATTGCTAAATCGGTTAATATGGTCCCTGATGAATTGATTGGTAATTTGGGTGATACTCATTTGTATTCAAATCATATTGAGCAAGCTAAAGAACAAATCGATAGAGAACCATTTAAATTACCTAAATTGAATATTAATACCGAATTTTGGCCAACCGAAGGAGGCGAATGTGGTATTGGGTTAATCGATGCTAAATCTGTATTTGAAGGATTTAAAAATGAACATTTTTGTAAATGCTTGTTGGAAGCTGATATTCAGCTATACGATTATCAATCCCACCCAAGTATTAAAGCACCACTATCAAATTAAAATATGAAAAAGTTATCACTAATATTTTTCTTATTGGGAATTGTATCTTGCAATCCTTTGAGAAGAGTTAGCACAGAAGGCTTTACTCACCACAATCAGTACATCATTTACAAACAGGATACTGTCGCAAAGTTAACTAACATTGAGTATTCTTTGGATAATGGTAAACTTGTAAAGGAGGCAACCTTTAAGTTATTGGATATGAAGCATGGAGATAAAGGTAGATCTATCTTACGTTTTGTAAGCACATCACATAAGGGTTGGGATATAGAATTAGATTATCCAATGGAATACTTTCCCAGAATTAAATAAGGTATGCAAGTAGTACTAACTCTTAGTAAAGATATTGCACCTCACATAGCAGAGCTAATACTTGGTGGTAAACTTGAGGGAGGATATTCAATTGACTATGCTTTAAACTCATTGGTATCTTATTTGAATGGTAAAGAAATTGTTATATACAATTTTTCAAAAGCATTTTGGTTAGATAATAGATGGAGTGGGTATAAAATTGACGATTATGGAACTAAAATAGTTATAAACTTTATATATAATAAGGTATGATAGAAAATAGACCGTGGGGAACTTACGAGGTTCTTTTGGATGCAGAAAATGTAAAGGTTAAACGAATTGTAGTTAATCCAAATCAAAGAATGTCATATCAGTATCACCATAAGAGACGAGAAAATTGGACGGTTGTTGAAGGCATCCTAACAATTATTTTAGATGATTCTAAATACATACTATCAGTAGGTGAATCTATTCATATTCAATTGGGTGCACATCACAGAGCATGGAATGAATCCGATAAACCAGTAACATTTATTGAAGTGCAGACTGGAACCTATTTCGGCGAAGATGACATTGTAAGATTAGAAGATGATTATTCAAGAAATTTTACATATAATAAGGTCTAGGTTTATTTAAGGTTTTATACTATATTTATAGTATGTAAAAGCAGTAAGATGAAGCTATTAGAGATACTAACTGAAAAAAGTTATAACCTATTTGAGGTTGGAGATGGGTCTACAAAAAAATACAATTGGTCAGTTTTAAACCAAACCAAAGTATGGAATGGTATAAACTATAAATTTACATTCAGTTCAGAAAACTCACAGTACACCGTTGAGATAACACATGACGAAGATTCTCGTAGTAGAGTAAATGTTTCATTCTATGCCAACGATGATAATGAACCTGATTACCAAAAATTAACCAATTTTAATGAGGTATATAATGTTATCTCCACAGTAGTAGATATTGTCATAGAATATCTTAAGATGGCTGAAGATAACAATGAAAAAATTGGAATCATATCCATGACTCCGGTTACAAACCAAGTAGACCGGGATAAGAATCGTAGACAGAAACTATATAGAAGATACATAGATCAAAACATCAATAGATTACCTGGAGAATGGGATATACTTTATGGAGAAAACGATGAGATTAGTATATGGAGAAAAGCAATGTATGGGTATTGAGGTGATTATTAAATTAGGTAAATAATACTATTTATATAAAATTACATATACCATGATTTCACTACGATCCCTTATAGAAAACAAAGTTGCTGATACTTACCACAAATCCTTTACATCTGCGGCAGAAGCTGCACGTGAATTTGCAGAAGGACGTGGGTTTGAGATAAACGAGGATGATTGGCAATCACAGGTTACGTTTGGAGGAAGATACTCCAGATCTAGACCTGCTGTTGGTGATACTCATACATTTACTGTTGGGATATTAAAGGATGGTAAGCCTCAAAGAAAGGCGTTGACTTTCTCTGTATATGGTATGGCTAGTGGAAACTATGAGCTTGTAGTATACATTAATTAATGATAAGTCTATTAGACATCTTAAATTCCGATAACCTATTTACAGAGGGTATAGAAAGTACTCTATCCAATAAGTACAATATTGATTTGGATGTATATGAGTATCCAACTCACATTGAGCTGAAGCGAATAGTTGTTCCGGAAGATTCTAGGGGAATGGGTATTGGTACTAAAGTATTAGAGGAATTAATTAAGTACTCACAATCTGTGGGTAAGCCTATATTCACAACACCTAGCTCTTCTTTTGGAGGATCTAAATCTAGGCTAGTGCAGTTCTATAAATCATTTGGGTTTAAACCAAACTCAGGCCCTAATAGAGATTTCTCAAGTAAGGAGTCAATGGTTAGGCCGATATAATATAAATTTATATCTATAATTTTTACTTGTGTTATGAAAAATATAGAAGCATTGTTCCTATCAGATATTCATTTAGGATTTAAAGGATCAAATTCAGACGAAGTATTAAAAGTTTTGAAGGAATATAACCCCAAGATATTATTTTTAGTAGGGGATATAATAGATGGGTGGCTACTTAAAAGAAAGTTTCGATGGCCTCAATCACATACTAATGTTATAAGGAAGATATTATCCTATTCCAAAAATGGGACTAAGGTAATTTATATTCCTGGAAACCATGATGATTTTATGAGGGAATATATTGGTTTAACTTTTGGAAGTCTTGAAGTTCATAATGAATATATATGGAAGGACACTTTTATAACTCATGGTGATTTATACGATGGAGTAGTTCAATTAAAGTGGCTAGGCATTTTAGGTTCAGTAGGATATGATATAGCTATTTCCATAGACAGATTTTTAAAAAGGCTAGGAGTTAGGAGATCCCTTTCAAAATACCTGAAGTCAAAAGTAAAAGAGGCTATGAAATTTATAACTCAATATGAGTTGGAGCTAGTACGCCAAGCTAAGAAAAATAAATGCAAAGTAGTTTTATCAGGACATATACATTTACCGGAAGATAAAAAGGTAGATGGAATACGGTATTTAAATTGTGGGGATTGGATAGAGAATAATAGTTACATAACTTATAATAATGGAAAATACAATGTTCACAAGTTTAAAGGATAGCCTTACTATAGTAATACCTTGCTATAATGAAGAGAAGTACATAGGTAGTACGTTGGATAGCTTATACAATCAAGATGGCGTAGAAGGTCTAGGAATAGTAATAGCGGACGGGGGAAGTACAGACAATACAATAGCTGTAATTAAAAAGTGTAAGCAAAGGTACAAGGATAAGCTAAAGATTAAAACAATTAAAGGCGGATCTGTATCTATAGGAAGAAATAAAGGATTAGTACATGTGAAGACAAAGTATGTTTTATTTCTAGATGCGGATAGTACTATAAGAGATAAGGATAATCTAAAGTACAATATAGAGAAAATGGAGAGAGGTAATATAGACTTACTTACATGTGAGGTGTATCCAGCTACAAATAGTATAAGATTAAAAATAGCATTAAGTATATTTAATTATGGTAATAGATTATTATCTATGTATATTCCATTTGCAGTAGGAGGATACTTTATGTCTAGAAAAGATAAGGTACTACACTATGGAGGATTTAATGAAGAAGTAACTACATCTGAAGACTTCCTACTATCTAAAAAGTATAGTAAGGATAGCTTCTATATAAGTAAAAAGAAGTATGAGCAAGATGATAGGAGATTCAATAAGATGGGATACTTTGGAATGATTAGATTATTAGTTAGTAACTTTATTAATAGAAATAATATAGATTACTTTAAAAGAGATGTAGGATATTGGTAGTGTTCATATTATAGAGCTGTTCACGAAAGATGAACATAATAACGAACAATTTCATTTACTAAATAAAAGTTATATACATGAAGAAGTTAATTTTAGTTATTGCCTTAGTATCTCTAGCATCTTGCAGCTGGTTGGGGATAGAAGAAAAGGAAGCTGAAGTTTATCCATGCTTGGATGGTAATTGTGATGCCGAGTTTGAGATAGACCCATTAGTATCCCCTGGAGTATATAAAGACAAAAATGATTATTGGCACATTAAATACATGGGTTATAATTACTTTACCATTATAGGAAAATTAGATGAGTTAAATCCTAAATATGTATTGAACAAGACTCCACTAGTAGAAGTTCATTGGGATTCAGATTATTGGATAACTTTTGATGGACTTACTTTTAAGATACCCATTTACTCAGTTTTGAGTTGGTTTAATGATAAATCATTTAATGATCCTATTCCGATTGGCACTAGAAACATTACGCTTGTGGATATAGCTAAGATTCAACCTCCAATGAATATAGTGGGTTATCAAATTAATAAAGCAACATGTTGGGACTGCCCATACACTCCTAGACTTTTGGGAACTTATACACGATATTCTTATAATACAAAACAACAGATATTTTTAGATAAGTACATGAAAGGAGATACTCTAAGAGTAATGGTCAAAGCGACATTCAATACCGATTTAGGTCCACGAGAGGTTGTAGAAAAGAAGTTTGATATTATAGTAGACAAATAATACTATTTATATAAAATATAATTTATGAAGCTATCAGATATTTTACTAGAGGGTAGATTAAAAGAAGACTATCCAACTAATTGGAATGTAGAAGAGTTTAAGAAGCTTACATCTTTTAATCAGAGAATAAGGTATTGCGAGGACAACTTAATTAGAATATCATCTGGTAGTAGTAGAGTAGTATATAAGATCGATGAGACTAAAGTATTAAAGTTAGCTAAGAATAAGAGAGGCATAGCTCAAAACGAGGTAGAAATAGATTTCTCTAAAGACTATATGTGGGATGGAATTGTAGCAGAGATATTTAACTATGATCCAAACAACTTATGGTTAGAGATGGAGTTAGCAAGAAAATTAACTGCTAATGAATTCAAAAATATTACAGGACTTACATTCGAAGATTATTGTGCAGGGTTAAGATACTACGAGAGTCTACAAAAACCTAAGAGAGGAATAAATTATACTCAACCAGAAACTTACGATGATATGTGGGAGAATGAATTCGCATATGAGATTCTAAATACAGTAGGTAGTTATGATATTCCAGTAGGTGATCTATGTAGAACTTCTACCTATGGAGTTGTAAGTAGAGATGGAGGTAATGCTGTAGTAATGATAGACTATGGATTAACCAATGATGTCTATACCGGATTCTACAAATAATTAATAGCGCATATAGCCCTATTTATATAAACAAGTATTTTAAAAATAAATAATATGAATAACTTCGACTTAAGAAAATTCTTATCCGAGAATAAGTTAACTCCAACTAGTAAAGTATTAGTAGAAGCAGAGGGTAATGAGATGTTTAAATATGCTCCTGAAGAGCTAGATCTTTCATACCAAAGTGAGCCAGTATCTGAAAAAGACTTCTTGGATAGGGAAATTTTATTTGATTTTGAGGACGAAAATTACCAATGGACTGGAGACTATAGAGTTAATTTTTATGGGGATTCTAGTACAAGAAATATAGAATTCGTAATTACTAATACTAAAAAAGTTTATCACTTGGAATCCCCAGAGATTAACTTAGATCGTACATCATTTTTTTACGATGCTCTTCTACCAGCTCTAAAACAGGAGATTTATTACGATTACCTGTACATGGATTAAATAAAAATAAAAACTAAACCAACTTAAAGGCCTGCTAAAAAAAAGCATGATTTTTTTATTAATAGCTTGACAAATCGGAAAATATAGCAGACATTTGGCACGATATAAATCTTAACTACTAAAGATATGCAAGTATACATTGGCGATCACGCCAAAAGATTATTTGATACCGAAAAGGTACCCTACAATTCCATAGGCGTATTCTTCTCCAACATGGATGAATGGGTGTACTGGTTTGCTGACAGCTGGTCATTTGATAGTGGCTCTGCTGAAAGTGAGATAGATGCATTAAGAAAAGCAAAAGACAACTTAAAATAAAACAATTAAACGAACTGTTATGGATATTGTAGAAGTATTAGTACCCGATGCGTACAAGTTAAAAAAGATTAGAGGTGGAGGATATAAATCCATCATAGTAGATGAGGAACTCGATCCATTCGAGGTGCATTTTAATGGGGATGGCTGCATGGAGATAAATACAGAAGGTATGGCATACATCGCCCTATCTATTGATACTCTCCATGATATGCTTTACTTACTTGAAGAAGCAGAATTAAAATTATCCAAACAAAGAAAATTATGCGATACTTACTTGAAGAAGCAGAATTAAAATTATCCAAACAAAGTAAAATATGAGAGATTTAGAATCAATTTTACAATGGGCAGAGGATTGTGAATCACTTAAGCCTACCGGAATGAATGGAGATCCTGATGGGTATGATGATGCTATACTTGGTATAACTGATAATGGGCAGTTAGTATATTCCCAAGAAAGAATGATTGAACTCTGTGCAGAACAAGGAGAGATGGATGAGATAGATGCAATAGAATTTCTAAGCTTTAATACATTCTGTGCATATGTAGGAGAAATGACTCCAATCTATGTAAGAACAATGGAAATAAGAGAATACAAAGGTGAGGAGGAAATACAATCACCAGAGTAAAAAATATAATAACTACTACCAGTACTAATAACACCAGTACTATAGATAATAATACCCTAAGTAAGATATTAATACTATTATAGTATAATAACAATACCATAGTTTTATTTTCATATTTCATTTTAATTTTAATTAAAGACTAGATCTAAGTAGGTCTAGTTTTTTTTATATACTTACTATAAGCTTATTATAAGCCCATAGAGAAGAGATCTATAATTAAAGGAGTAAGGATATAGAAATAGATATAGAATTGATTACAATAGATTAAAATTAGTATTAGAACTAATATAGTACATGAGTATCTAAAGTAAATTAAGCTACACTAGAAATAATAAGATTTTTTATGAAATATTATAACAAAGAGTGATAATATAATTTTAAAGAGTGAAATATTATCGTAAATAGAATAATAGAGGGTATATAATGATACTAGTGAAAGTAAACAAATACAACTATATTAATTATATAAGGAAATAATACAATATGCTCATTTAAATGTGATAGAGATATATTGCAGTATATAAAAATAATAAGAATAATAAAAAGATAGTGAGTGATTTATTGATATAGTGAAATGATATCAAAATGATGTCGTGTCAAAGTACTTTGTATTTCAAAGTAGATTATTTTTAGACAGGAAGAATATATAATTTAGACAAGCCTAAACTTTACAAAAAAATTAATTATTAAATGATTTGTTTTAATGAGTAAGATTATTATATTTGTAAAAAAATAAAGGTTATGAGCTCATACGCAAACAATTACAATTCTCCAGGGGTGTACATCCAGGATACAAAGGGACCGGTTAAACTATTAATTGATGCAAAGAATCAAAGGATATTGGATGATGGGAGTACCCATACGCCTCTATTTTATTTGATCCTTGGGTTGTATGATAGAAGATATTGGAGAGGGGGTAGGGATAGTACTACTTACTTATTAAATATTCTCAGGGCCAGGAATTATTCCTTTGGGCACAGTTGCTTCATAATCTTTAAGGGAACTTTTAGTTATGCATCTTATTTAAAGTTTGTTGAGATCTATGAGGGGGTGGGATTAATAGATCCTGTCACTGAATGGGGAATAGCATTAGGATGTGCTGGTATTGCTATATGGTTGCACAGATGGGGTATTGGTATGGTAAAGACTGAAGAAGAGATCGATAGGAGTAATGTGAGTTCTAGGGGATTACAGCAAGCAATTTATAGTATTGAGGCATGAATGGTTCCTGTGAATAGGAAGGAATCCTGCATGGTTCCTGCGGTATATTAATATTGATAGGAATGGTGCAGGTATTTCTTGTGTGGTTCCTGTGGTATAGTTATATTTTTTATTGGATAAGTACTATTGAATAGTAGTAACACAGGGGGGAGTACCCCTACCCTAATATATTTTTTATTGGAATAGTACAATTGACAGGGTTCCTGCATGGTTCCTGCAGAATATTATATTCCGATCGACATTAGTAAATTTTTAAGAGACGGTTGTTTTTATTAAATAAACAAAATAATATTCTTAACAGGTAGGAATCCTGTATGGTTCCTGCGCATTAATATTTCCTGTTGATCAATATTTTAATAGGAATCCTGCATGAATCCTGTCTATAGGTTTTTGAATATGGGTCAATAATAAATTGACTACCAGTCAAAACACCAGGAATCCTACTAGGGCGTAATATCTTTCCTGCGGATCAATATTTCCTGTCAATCAATAATAATTAATATTTTTTAATGTGGTATTGTTTATTAACTATTTTATTCTTTAGTTTGGCTATTCAAAAAAAAACTATACGATATGACAGATTTAAAAAGTTACCTAGTCCAGGTTGACTGGGAATCCCAGAGTGGGGTATGGAATACTACTTCCCGGGTAGTAAGATCTAAGAATGTCCAGGGGGCCTTAGATATTGTGATCGCTCATGCACAGATGAAGGAGGACTTCTACCGGTTGATCAAGGGCCAGGTGTCTCAACACTATAATGAGGAGGAGGTAAGCTGATGGAAGATCGAATACTTAAAATTGCCCTGGAGGCGGGTTATGAGCTTAGCACATCAGAATTCCTGGGTATACAGTTTGCACTTAATGTCGATGATCCTACAGATGATGATATCTACCTGTGGGTATTAATATTGAGTGGATATGATAAGGATGACTCATATTCATTTATTGACTGGGCTAGTGTAAAGCGGGATGCTATTCTTACTGACCCAGCACTTATTTCACTCCTTGAAAAGAATAGTTAAATCCTTTAAACAAAAAAACAAATGGAAAAAGTATCTTATTACATTTCTACAAATAGAATACCTACCACTTATCTTACCTCAGAGGCATTCACCAAATTCAGTATTACTATTAAGGATGAGGTTTTTCTGGAGTTGTTTGATGGGAAGAAGAGGACTAAAGTTAAAACTCTATTTAATCCAGAAACAGAGGAAAAAATAATTATTGTAAAATAAATTTGGGGGATGCTTGTTTGGTAACTTAAAGTTCATTACGTTTGTATCAGTTATTCAATTAAACAAAAATTAATAAGTTATGCAACAAATTAGAACACTATTACCAGCAATGACCTTGGAACAAACCAAGCAGAAGTGTCCACAGGCTTTTGCTACTGAGCCAAGCAATGATGTCTCCTCTAGGTACATATTTGTAAGTACTGAGAACATCATTTCAGACATGGAGAACCTAGGATGGTATGTCGTATCTGCTATGCAGAGAAAGGCGCGCAAGGGAGTTGAAACCAGATTTACTCCTCACATGATTATCTTCCAGAATCCAGATATTCAGATTACTTCTGAGGATGAGAAACTTGCTCCATCTATTATTCTTTTGAATTCTCATGATGGTACGCACACGCTTCAATTCAGAATGGGGATCTTTCGTGCGGTCTGCTCCAATGGTCTTGTAATTCCAGAGGAGGAGTTTACTTCCTTTAAGATTAGACACAGGGGATATACCTTTGATTTATTAAAGCAATCTATGGAAACATCTTTGAGTTTGATTTCTGAGAAAGTTGATGTAATCAATAAGATGATGGCTAGAACTTTAACAGACCAAGAGCAAATGGATTTGGCCTTGAAGGCATTGCTTATCAGAACCAAGGTATCCCTAGAGGCGGTGGAGACGGTTACTTATTCAGAGGAGACTTTGAGAGGAATCCTAGTGGCAAGAAGACCTGCCGATCGTTGGGATACTTTATGGCATGTATTCAATAGAGTACAAGAGGCAGTCACTCATGGAGGATTCCCTGTGGAGGTATCCAATGGTACTAGAAGAAACCTACCGGCATTAAAATCCTTTGAAAGGGACTTCGATATGAACCAGAAGTTATTTGCAAAAGCCTTGGAGTTCGTAAACTAATTAGAGGGGGATTAATTTCCCCCTTTTTTTATTTCAATTATTTTTCACCTACCTATTGTTTATTAACTTTTAGTTAGTATATTTGTATCAGTTAATCAATTAATCACTTAAACAAAAAAAGTTATGAACCCACCAAGCGGTTATTACAGAAATCTACTAAAGGATACTTATCCAGAGGTACGTATTGCATTTACCCACACTCCGATCTACGGATGTAGCAGAGTTAATTCAGAAGCCATTCTAAAGGTTCTGGATGATTCAGAGGACTCCTATGCTCCATTCTATTCCAATGGCCTTAGGAATGGTGCTCTGGTTACTATTGTCGAGAATAGTGTGGAGAGAGTCTATAGGAATAATGGGGAATTGTATTTTACCACGTAAAGGATTAGATCATGGAAACTAGGGTATATGGAGTTAATCTAGACTTAATTCTAGATGGACTTGAACATCAAAGGTTGGTAGACTTTGAACTATCGGATGATGAATTCATGGAACTAGCAGAATCTCATGGATTGATATGGACTCTGAAATGTTTTGAACACGATTACAATTGTTCGGATATAGAGGAATCAATTCTAATTAGAATAATTAATGTAGAAACTAGAATATCTAAATCATAAAAACAACAAGGATACTTATTCAATATGATATGCTTATAAAATATTTTCCATTTATGTGGTTCTTTTTTTTTGCTTATCTATTGTTTGGTAATTTAAAGTTTATTAGATTTGAATCGTTAATCAATTATTAATCACTTAAACAAAAAAGGTTATGCCAAATTGGTGCAATAATTACATCGAGATTGAAGGGGTTGGAGTATCCAAGATTAAAGAAATTTTGGAGGCCAATCCTTTAGGGAGTATGTTTGAACTTCTAGTAGGAAAATATGCTGAGGGTCAAACTGAAGAGGAGTATCAGCAGACTTGGTACGATACCAACTGCGACCGATGGGGATGCAAGTGGGATGTGGAAATTGATTTGGATAGTATCAATTTTTTTGAAGACCACTTTATATCTATCAATTTACAAACTGCTTGGTCTCCTTGTAATGATTTCCTTAGACTCCTCCACCAGAAGTATTCGGTATTCGTAAAGAATGATTACTCTGAAACAGGTAATGACTTTGCGGGTACATTTGAGGTTGACGAGGATGGTGAAGTAGATAATTGCTACTCCTACCTAGAGGGGTTGTACCATAGTGACTACGATTATTTCATTATGGAAGTCCAGAATCAAGTGGAGTATCTCAAGGATGATAACGAGGATGAGATTCCTAGCGTAGATGAATGGCTCAAGGAATTCCCTTATGCATCTATGGATTGCCTAGTAGAACTACAAGAGATGTTCATCCTTGAGATGTCCTAAATTAAGGGGAATTAATTTTCCCCTTTTTTTTACTAAACACTTGTTTGGTAACTTAAAGTTTATTACATTTGAATAGTTAAACACTTAAACACTTAATCATTATGGAAAATTTCAATCAGTTATGCGTGTGGCCAGAAACTCTTGTTGGCAAAGAAAATGTAGTAGATTTCGAAAATTACTTCAAGGAGGAACTTGATGTTAGAATCAAATACATGGAGGAAATTGAAAATGTAGATGGAGGGAATGATGTATTCTTTTATGTTTACCAAGAGGATTTGCAAAAGTTTCTTTTCAAAAGAATGCAGATGGGAATCAAGTGGTGGGAAGATGTGGAGGAAAAAGCCAGACTTTACTCCAGAGAAGTTTTGGAAAAGTATTTGGATTAATTAGGTTTGGGGAGAAAAAAATCTCCCCTACCTATTGTTTATTAACTTTTAATAAGTTATATTTGAATCGTTAATCACTAAAGCAGTATAACGCTATGCAGACAATTGAATTAAACATCGACCTAATCAGCGAAGAATTATACCTTTTAATTCTTGAGGAATTTAAAAATCAATATCCAAATGTGGGTGATTTAGATAACTGGGTAATCAAGGCAGATATAGAAGACTAAAAATTAAGTTAATCACTAAAACAAAAAAGGTTATGAATACTTACAATTTCAAAATGACTAGGGTCTATGAGACCAACATGGTATTTGATGCCCTAGATGAGCAAGATGCCCAGAAAAAATTTGAGGAATCAAAATATGCTGAGGAACTTAGGCAATGCAATGTAGTGGAGGAGAAGATTGAACTTGAGGCCAAGTTAACTGAATTACAAAAAGCAATTCTATGGTTTGAACAAAATGGGTTCGAATGCTACGAGAATGATGGCTCAATATACATAGTGGTATTTGGGTTTAGTGTTCAAGTGAGCACTAGTGAAGTTATCTATCGTGCAGACTTATGGGATAGTTGGAATTAAAATATAAGCAATATGACTAGAGAAGAAGATATTTGGTACTGCCTTGAATGTACTAAGGCACAAGGTAGACATGATATGTATTTTGATGGTTTATGTGGGCATTGCAAAGTGCCTACTACCAGAGAAGAATTGATTGATTGGCTCTGTTGGAATGACCCTAATGGAATTTACACAGATGAGGATAGTATTAGAGAGGGTATAGATATCCTCTCTTTTGAACAGGCTTATGAATTTTACTTAAATCAAAAGAACGGATGAAAAAGTGGATTATACTAGATTGGGCAGGTAGAAGATGTTTTACAGGTAAAGCATTTGATACATACGAACAGGGGTGGGATTTTCTACTCCAGACTTTCCCATCAGAGGATGGAGATGATAATGAGGATGAACTAGGTGAGTATCGGGTAGTGGAGGATAGTACTCCACACCACGATCTAAATGCTCTGGGTAATGCAGTACTCAATCAAATAGAATCTGATCTACAGAATGGGGATGATTTCAATCCTTGGAGCGAACTAATTGAAGTACTATGTGAAAGGGAGGAGAATATTGAAATCCTTAGAGACTATCTATCAGATACTGCAAGACAAAATCTGGATGAGGGTAAAACCCATCTAAGATATGATGAGGAGAGGTTATTTGCCAATGCTAAATTAAAGTTAGGAAATTCTAAAAAATAAGTAAGAAATGTCTTGCTTATTAACTTAAAGTTTATTAGTTTTACATCGTTATTAAATTATTCACTAAAACAAAAAGGTTATGGGATTAGATTCTTATTTGTACAAGAAGTCTTTCATTTGGCAATCAGAATGGATGGAAGAGCATGAGAAGATGGAAGTGGTCGTTAAAAAAGGGGGTGTTGTAGACACTAAGATTAAGAGTAAGCGGATCAAGTATGTGATTGAGGAAGTGGGTTATTGGAGAAAGGCTAACCATATCCATAACTGGTTTGTGGAAAATGCACAGGATGGTATGGATGATTGCAAACAGGCTAATGTAGATAGGGAACACCTACAGGATTTACTAGAGACTTGTAATCGAGTTATAGCAAACCCTAGTGAGGCTGAACAATTACTACCTAGAGCCGCTGGATTTTTCTTTGGGAATACAGACTACGATGAGTACTACTTTGATAGCGTTAGGGAGACCATCAGCATCCTAGAGGATTGCTTATTAGATGAGGAGGCTTATTTCTACTATGTTTCAAGTTGGTAAAATATGGAAAATCAAGCAACTAAATTCAAGCAATTTCTAGCATCATCTATGGCTGAAATTGATGCAATGCATCTATCAGATCAAACTTATGAGCAACACTATTCGACTCTTATGCAATGGAGGGACTTTGATTTGCTCCATTATTGGCTAACATACAATGGTGTTTTTGATGGCGGTGAGTCTATGCTTAATCACATTAAAATACTGATTGATGATTCGCCAACTTGCAATCCTAATTCAGTAATTGAAAATTTAGATCTGTAGAGGATTAAAAAAATAGGTAGGGGATAAAAAATATCCCTTGCCTATTGTTTTATAAGTTTTAGTTACTTAAACTTGTATCAGTTAATCACTTAAACAAAAAGATATGGAATTATTAGTAGTAGCACTTCCAGTAGAGTACTCGAACTCAAGGAGAGTTTGTGAGATTATTGAAAACCAAGAATTCGATTCTGAGAAAATCCTTAGAGATTTATTAGAAATAAAGTTGGAGTTGAATAAAGAAAATCAAGATTCGAATCATCCAGTTTTCTATACCCTATCTGAATTCATGGATAACTGCAATGATCAGTACTTTGATATTGAAAATTATTTCATCAGTTATGTAAAAATTCCTACCAAAGGACTTGCTTACTAATTAAAAATTACTTACATTTGTATCAGTTAATCACTTAAACACTTAAAGGTTATGAAATTTTACATTATATCAACTACGGCTTATTCAGAGGAGAACTTTACCCTCTGTACAGACTTGACCGATAGTCAAATTAAAAAGGTAATCGAACCTATTATACTTATCGAACGGGCGTATGGTGATGAGTACACCAATGCTTCCCTAGTGGATGCGCTTAGGGATGCCTATCCAAATAATGAAATTCACGCTTCTTTTGGGGAGGAAACTTATTTGGAACTATGAATAATATCAGCACCCAAGATTACATCCTCTGGAATACTAATAAAGGATGTCCTGTAGAATCCCTAGACACCGTGTATCACCATACTTCGATAGTGGATTTAGTAAACGATGGTTTTACTTTAAAAGAACATGAACAATTTATAAATGTGGCATTATTGCCTATTTCATGGCAAGAGTTAATATCTGATGCAATAGAAAAAACTAAGGAATCCAATCTAGAATCTTAACACTAATTCAATTAAAGATATGCTAAGTATTCAAGGGCTCGAAATAGACTATCTAAGAGCAGAACTAAAAAAAATGAAGGAGATACATAGGATACACGAAGGAGTCCTAGTACAATCGATCTATGAGTGGATCATGTCCAATGAAGGTATGGGTATGGGGGATGCGGCTACGACAATGGAGGAGGCTGAAAATATAGTGAAAAATTGGAGAATTAAGTGCAAGAATATTAAATAGGTTGTTTGTCGATCTGGACTTGATTTCCAAGGAAAAAATTAGTACTTTTGTACTTCATTAAAAATTATTCATGTTAAGAAATATTTATTAGTATGGCACTACAAAAAATTCTTAGACTTGATGGGATCATAGAGAGAAATGCTGGAAAAATCATAGGCATCCAGTATATGAAAAAGGATGGTAGCATTTCTAGGTTGAATGGGATTTTTGGAGTTCGTAGATTCCTTAAGGGAGGGGATTTCAAAGGAGACCGTACTCTCTATATTGTAATCTGGAACATAGCAAAGAGGGATTATAGATCTGTTAATAGAACGGGGATCATGGAATTACGTGCTGGAAGCCAAGTATACAAAATAGGGGATGTAGTAGAATCCCCAGAGAATATAAGATTTTAAGTGTTTTTTTGTTTTGAGTGTTTAAGTGATGATTAAAGCCTAGGGAATTTCTCTAGGTTTTTTTTATTTTTTTTAGTCTAGCACTTGCATACTAATTAAAAGTTTATTACATTTGAATCGTTAAACACTTAAACAATAAGATCATGGAAATTAAATTTCAAGCAACAGAAAGCCTAAGAATGGAAAATAGCTTTGGCACGATCAGAAAGCAGGATCATATCATCCTAAGCGTAACCATTGGGATAAATGACGATGGGGACTATGGATGGTTCGAATTATTTGATGATGCTACAGGAGGAGACGATTGGTACGCTGAGGGAGGACTCTGGTTTGATGGGAAGGAACTAACGGATTACGATGGGGTTTTTGGACTACCTTTGTGCATCATCGAGAAATTAGAGGAACTTGGATACGATGCGGAATACGCCAAGTAAAAAATAAAAGGGGTGAGGGAAAATAAATATCCCTTACCTCTTGTTTACTAATTAAAAGTTTATTACATTTGAATCGTTAAACACTTAAACAATAAGATCATGGAAAATTTAAAACAAGTAAAGGAACGATTAGAGTATCTACGGGGTGAAATTCGTATGGAAAGTATAAGTTATGGTGAGTTGATAGAGCTACAATCTTTGGTTAAACACATTGAACCCGATGATATTGAATTATTGGAGGCTGCGGGCGTTCCTGAAAAAAAATAATAATTGGTAGGGGAGAAAAAAATCTCCCTTACCTCTTGTTTACTAACTTAAAGTTTATTACCTTTGAATTATCAATCACTAAAAAAATGTTATGGTAAAAGTTTATTTTGAAATGGACAATGGCGGGTATGCTGAGTTGGTAGCAATATTCGATGATGAGGAAACTTATTCTGCGTGTTTCCCAGCACTTGACAAATTACGCAAGAAGCATGGCTTCGATTTAATTACGGAGTCTATAGAGGATCAAACAATTCTTGAACTATCTAAATCTTAAGTTATGAATGCAAAGCTAAATGAAAGCAACCCGAATGAGATCATGGGATATGAGCCATACTTCGGTAAGGATGTTATTACTGGATTTATCAATCATGAATCCAAGACGGTTAGACCAGCCCATGGATATTTTCCTCCACATAGATATGGAGTAGAGAATAGAAAGTATGCTAAGAACTTGGGGTATAAATTTATTTCTAGATAATGAAGCACCGAAACAGAGAGAACCTACTAAAGAACTCCAAAGGCCAATACAGATACCTATTCAATTGGCAGGGTGGAGGATGGAATGATATCTGGGCTAAGGATCTTAAAGAGTTCAAGTCAGAACTAAAGAGACAATTTGCAGGAAGCGTAGTGAATTACGACACCCTACACAAGGCCACGCCAAGTGAGTCTATCAAGTGGGATCGGGATGGGGACATGATGTGCTGGTAACTTTTTTAAAATAAAAATAGGAAAGTACTTGCATACTAACTTAAAGTTTAATACATTTGTATAAGTTAATCATCTAAACAAAAAGGATATGAGCGTATCATCAACAGAGTTTATTAACAATCTTACTCCAAGTGAGTCCAACTTATTCAATGCCTACGTAAAGGTTTACATGGATACTTACCACTACACGCCTGAGGAGGCTGTTAGAAAGGCAATCGAGGGAATCGAGAATGCTAGAAATATACATATGGAACTGAAGGCAATTGGATTCAATTACTAAAACAAAAAAGGTTATGATAAAGCAAAGTCAAGAGCAAATCGAGGAGCATGCACTAGGATTTGAAAAATTATTGGTAGGTAAGACTATTAGGTCGGTTTCATATCTAAGCGATGGGGACATGACAAATATGGGATGGTGGAAGCGACCAATTATTATTCAATTCACAGATGGAACTCATATTATTCCTCAGCGTGATGACGAGGGTAATGATGGAGGCGCATTAATTCACATAGCAGTGAACGGGGATTCTAAAATAATTTATACTCTTTAAGGTTATGACGATCAAAGAAATTAAAAACTTACAGAAGGATCATGGATACTTGGAACTGCAGGAAATGATCAATACAGGAATTGCTTGGAAATTGGAGGGATCAATAGGAAGGGCAGCAATGCAGGCAATAGAGTCTGGAGCATGCTATTTACCAACCCAAACGCATAAAGATTACTATGGCAATGTGATCCCAGACAGGAATCTTCTGGAGGAAGGTACTAAAGGAACTTTATTAAACTCAAAAAGATTTTGGGAGAACTCTTGCATACTAACTTAAAGTTTATTACATTTGTATAAGTTAATCATTTAAACAAAAAAGGTTATGACACTAACACAAGCACTACTTAATCAAGGGAATGACGCACAGGAGGTACGGGACATTCTAGCAGACATGATGGATCGGGTTTATGATCAACAGGAAGACCCAGAGGAAGTTCTGGCAGACTATGGTCTGGAGCCAGACTATGTAATGGATTTGATCGGCATAGGATTCTAATTGGAACTGATATGAAAGATTCATTATTGAAGGAGACGCTCAAGATATCTGCAATAAGCCTAATATCTAAATTAATTGCTTTAGGATTAATACTATGGGTTTGCTAATGGAAGCGGTTAAGAAAGTATGTAGCTACTGCGGCTCTACGGATGTACTAGTGGATGCATGGGCGAAATGGGATGAAGAAACCCAGACATGGGTTCTGCATTCGGTATACGAAAATAGTATCTGTAATGCATGTGATGGTGAGGCAGAGATCAAAGATAAGCCTCTAGATTAAAAAGATTGGGAGAAATTTTCTCCCTTTTTTTTGTTTTATAAAAAAATAGTATTAGGTTTATATTAATAGTCCTAGCGGTTAGACTTTAAACACTGCCAAACTTGTGTAGCCTAATAAAATTTGGATGACACTTGGATCATGTAAATTAAAATCTCCGAACTGATAGCATCTTGCACACAGCAGAGCAGTCAGAGGCCTCAAGGTATACTAAAGTTCTGAGTTGAAAAAATAATTTAAGTCTGTGTGTTAGGCCTCATTCTGATTATAATAAAAAATAGAACCACATAAAAGGAAATTATTTATAGTAAAGATTAATAGTCAATCATCCAGAGTCGAGTCTCTTCGAGATCCTCTCCTCTTCCTTCAATCGAAATTTAAATTTAGTTCCTCTGGATAGGATATAGTATTAAGATTATTTTTAATAATAAATTTAGGAAGTACTTGATTAGTAACTTAAAGTTTATTACATTTGAATAAGTTAATCATTTAAACAAACAGGTTATGTTAAACAGACAAGAATTACACGTATCTCTTTATGATGCTGGATACCAAGTGACAAGATTCGTAGCTGAATCATCTAGCATGAATAATGTTTATGCAGCAGCAGTTAATCTAGCAGAGCATAATAACAAACACTTAAGAAGTGATGAGTACTGGGTGGAAGTAAGGGGTACTGAAGGTGAGTACTTAACTCGAGTAAAATTCAATAAGCATACCAAGAAGTATCTGGCAGGATTCATATCCGAGGATGGGTATCAATTGGAGTGGCATGAAATAAACGAACTGCTGAATCCTGAGTATCAATTCAAATTTATAATGCCTCTCTAGTAGAGGCTTTTTTTTGTCTATACCACAAGAGTCCTTACACCAATCCGGTGGCTTTATTTTAAGCCCTCTGGAGAGACTTCACATGATTCGTATAGACATCATTCCTGCAGATCATATCTCCTGTCACAGGTCTTAAAATAGATCCTAAGACATATCATGTTGTAATTCCTGTGATCATAATTCCTGTAAACAAAAATACCCCACCCATAAGGTGAGGCATTAATCATCTAACCCAAAACAATATTATATGTATTCTTCAAACATCCTATCGGCTTCTGGGGATAGGTATCTTTCTTGTGGAACTCCAGAGGCAATCGTGCTGAGTTCAGTTAGGATATCTTCTATATTAGAATTAGGAGTCATTCCCACGGTCTCAAAAAGGCATAGTGCTAATTGCTTAATAGATTCTGCTTTTGCCATGTGTTGCTTCCATTGATTCCTGCGGAGAGTATTCTGATTTCTGGAGGAGAAATAGTACCTAGCATTATCCAGATTGAATGCTAATTCAAAACATAGGTAGAAAGCAGTTCTTTGCTCAAATGATTTGGTCATGATTTTAGTATTTAGATAGTGTTTAAAGTAAAGGGAAAGGAGAGGGGATTTCTCCCCTACTCTTATACATTTGCAGAATATCCTAGCCCGTTTGTAATTTCATTATTTTCAGTTTCAAAATCAATTACTTCGCCATTGGCTTTCAAGGTAATTAAGGTAGATACATTAATCATTCTATATTCCTTTTTTTGCATATCAAAAACAGTTAGCAAGTTTTTTTCAATTGGATTGAATTTTTGTTCGCCGCCTTTCAAATGCTTTTTAACCCCTAGCTGGCAATTCATTACCCTAGTACTGCCATCCTTTTTGATGAATGTAGCTGTAAAAATTTTATTTTTACCTACGAATTCCTTGATAATTTCTACTCTTTTTTCCATGTGTTTTTTGTTTTAGCGTTAATCGATATGCAATGATACGGCGGATATCTTTACCAAACAAATCCCTAATGAAAATTTACACTATATTTAATAATCGATCATTCTATTAACAGATTCGCAATAAACATAGCCCTAAAATAAAAAGAATGTAAATTTTCAATTCAAATTAGGTTACTAACTTAAACTAGCCTATATTTGATTCATCAATAAGGCACAAAACTAAAACAAAAAACGCTATGCAAGTAACTACAAAACCCCTCGAAAAAATGAATTTATTAGCAGTTGATTCAAACGCTAAAACCGTCAAAGGACAGGATATGGGATATTTTACGGCAATATCCTATCTAGCTCCATATAAGCAAGCCAATGGTAAAACTAGCCTATGTGGTGATGCTACTATAGGCTGTATTGATGCTTGCCTATATACTAGCGGAATGGGAGTTTTTCCAAAAGTCCAACAAGCTAGAATCGACAAAGCTTTAAAGTTTATCGAAAACCCAAAAGAGTATATGGCAAAGCTTCACAAAGAAATTACCAAGCTAGAAAAAAAATATGGCAATACATTGGTAGTTCGTTTGAATGGAACCACGGATATTCCTTTTGAAAATCTAAAATATGTATATAATGAAATTGAATATACTAATATATTTAATGCATTCCCTAATATAACTTTTTATGATTATACTAAAAACCCTAGACGTGTTTTGAAAAATGATATTAGTAATTACTATTTAACTTTCTCTAGAGCTGAAACAAAGTTAAACATAGAAGCTTCTAAAGTTATATTAAGCGAAGGTAAAAATGTAGCTATAGTATTTTCTGAGAAGTTATATAACGAACTTATATTAAAAGGCGAAATATTATATAACGGAAAGTTAGTTAATATATTAGACGGTGACCAAAACGACTTAAGGTTTTTAGATAAACAAAATAGTATTATAGCTTTAAAAGCTAAAGGTAACAAAGGTAAAAAAGATAATACTGGATTTGTAGTTAGAAGCCTAGACGAACTTTAATATAACTTCTTAAACATATAACTAAGGCCTACAATATAGTAGGCTTTTTTTATTTAATATACATCCTTAAACATATAATAAGCCAGGACTATATAGATTCTTAAACATATAACCGGTCTGGGTCAATATAACCTGGTAAACATATAATAAGACAGTGCCCAATATAACATACTGCGCCTGGATAAACATATAACTAAAAAACTATATTCAATGTATATAGCCCCGACCTAATAGTTATATAAGGGTTACATCAAAGTTATATAAAGTTTATAGTTAATTTATATAGGGTCGCATGAGACGACAGGAGCCTAACCCAACCGCTTTTCATACCGATAACCATTTTTGACTAAAGATGAATATATATTGGGGGTACCCTTTTATTTTTATTGAATTTCCTATGTAGGATTTTGGTTATTTATATTGGTATATCTAAAAAATTTTTTGGGAATATTTTTTGTATGGGGGATATATTTTAGTATATTGGTTTAAATGTATTTTAGTTTATGGAGAGT
>Ga0181358_1000221_pt1 | contig 26048 bp, 25 predicted proteins | sample Fa13VDMM110SD_FD_130096 | JGI IMG/M metagenome (GOLD analysis project Ga0181358, IMG submission 130096) | Freshwater viral communities from Lake Michigan, USA - Fa13.VD.MM110.S.D | ecosystem: Environmental > Aquatic > Freshwater > Lake | place: USA: Michigan | collected 2013-09-24 | reverse complement strand
CTTTACCTTCTAATTCTAACTCGCCTTTGAATATTTCGCCATCTTCTAATGATGCTTCTTTTAGAAGCTTATTAGCAAATGCTCTTGACATTCCGCATGTTAAGTTACAGTTTCCTAAACGAACAAAGTATGAAGGAATACCCGAAGATACTCCCTCTCCCTGCACACTGTAAAAATCACTACTAATTAATAATTTATCTTTTACGCTCATAGTTGAAATGCTTGTGTTGCTTGTGTTGCTTTATTAGTGAAATAATTATCTAAGAACCAACGTGGATATAATATAATTCTACCTTGATAATTTTTAGTAGTTACCTCGCGGTTATCCATTGGCACTCTCATTAATGTTGCAGCAGTTGCTACTTCTTTTCCTAATTCCGAACCAGCTGCATGGCCCAGATAATCATAAAGAGATACCATTTCATTCTTGGTAGCTTGCTGAGTTTCTTTCGTGTTCATAAACTTCTACTTTTGCGGCTCGTACACGGCCGTTTGTTTCTTCTTTTAAAAAGTCGTTAATTGTGTTGTGTAGGTATTCTGCAAATCTCTCACATCCTACACCATCTAGAATTCGCAGTTGTATTACGCCATCCGTATCCATTTGCTTAAAATGCTCTAAATATGGATCGTCTTGAGCTACGATAGTTGTATGGTCTAGGAGGTATGCAAAGTAGTCTTTAGGTGATAATCCGTGTATTTTAGCTTTTGCTCTTTTCATTCCACCAAAATCAAATACCCAATTACGTTCATCTAACTCTCCTTCAAACCACACTCTAAACGATACAGCATAACCATGCAGATACTTACAGTGAGTTCCTTCTGCTTTCCATTGACGGAAACAAGCTGAGTATCCATCAAATAATTTTGTTGATTGAAATCTTTTCATAAAATAACTATACGTAATATATTTCAGATTGCAAAAGATTATTACAGAATTTATCTAATTCCTCACCAATCACTTGACCTCTGTATCTATGATATTGATTACCAGGCTTACCGTTTTTTGGATGCTTTAATCTATCAACAACCCTCTCTCTTAGGTGAATACTGTCTTTCCAAGCTGGATTCCAAGCACCGTGCAATTCTTCGGGAAACTCATCAAGATTTATAATAGATCCTGGTTTAAAGCCTCTTCTAACCATCTCCGCATTTACCTCAGCTAATCTTATTGCTAGGTATAGTAGTTTGTTTTTAAAGAAGTTCATATGACCTTTTCCCATGGAAAATTCTTTCGGAATCTCACCCTTAATTTTATAATCATGGAATCTCAAGCCTCCAGTTATCATTGTAATCTCTACAGACTCTGCTACTAGGTGTTGATCAGACAGTAACTTTGGATCTACTCCGACGTTTACGCGTGCCATTTTCTTTTGAAGTTAATTGTCTATAAGTATAGTATAAATCTTTCAGATTTCCACCATCTACTTGTTCTAATGCTTCATCCCAAACATCTGTACCAAATTCCTTGATTAGAGACTCTTTCAGTTCGTGAAGCATCTTATTCTCTTCACGATCATGGTCTTGCATAAGCTTGTTGTGTCTCTTGATATACTTACGCTCAAGTTCATCTAACTTCTCATCTAAGCTACCCTTGCCATACTTCCAAGTAGTCACCAACTTTAGCATATCTCGCTTACACATAGCAAGTTCCTCTAAAGCTTGCGCTCTATACTCACTATAATCAAAGTCACCGTGTTCAATCTGCTGGAGTAGAAACGACTTCCCCTTCAGGGCTTGTTTCGGATCCAATGGTTGTCTCTTGCTGTGGCGTCTCCACCAATTCCATTTTGATTTGCCCATCTTCTATGATTTGTGGTTCTTGAATAAGTCTACAAAAGTGAAGAAACCCATCTTTACGCAACACAGTGTCACAATGATAGTATTCCTTCATATCAGTGATTGGTAGGTTTTCCCTATCGCGGAATCTACGAATGAGCTGATATAAACTATCGTTAAAAGATATAATCTCTGTACCTATAAACATAACTTAAAGATCTGACTAATTTTTCAAAAAAACAACAGTTAATTTCCTGTTGAACCAAAACCTCCTGTACCACGCTCTGAATCAGAGAGATTGTTTTCTTCTTGGAGTTCAATCTGCGGATAGGGTAGGATTACTAGTTGGCCGACTTTATCACCAATTTCATACACATCCAGATCTCCTTCTGGAATAATTCCGTTACCCACTAACTTAAATCTAAACTCAATCTCACCTCTGTACCCTGAATCTACTACACCTACGGAGTTTGTTAATAGTAGTTGCTTCTTTGAGTTACTACTTCTTGGAAATAGTAAGCCCACATAACCTTCTGGTATCTCAAAAGCTAATCCGGTTTTGTAAGAAATATAGCTTGGTGTGACTTCAAACCCTACTGCAGTCAAATCTAATCCTGCATCTCCTTGTTTTGCGTAGGATGGTGTTACTGCATCTGGGTGCAGCTTTTGAAACTTGATTTTCATTTGTTATTTTTGTTTATTAAGCTTGTTTTAATTCGGACACTTCTATATTCAACTGGTCCCCCGCATATCTAAAATCCAAAGTTACGTTATATTTTTTCACTACCTCTGCTTCCTCGCCTGCTTCTAGCGTTACCTTCGTTATAAAAGTAGCATAAAACCCTTTATATTCTGCCGTATCTGTAATAGATACAGCGGTACCATCATCTAGATTTAAAAAGCCACTACCGTAGAATGTATCAATGTTAGCTGATGCTCCTTTTGAGTTACCAACCACCTTAACAAAAGTTGGTGATATACCAGCCATACCAACTGCATACGCAGTTAATGCAATAAAAATATTTTTCTGGTCGGCTATCGTCTGGTACCCTTGTGGTATTTTAAGTAATTCAGTATTCAATCCACTTAGTAGGTATTCAGCGGTAATATAGCAATTTGTTTTCTTGAGCAGTGTTTCTGGACTCATCTTAGAAATATCCGGTGTTTCCGCAGGTACCTCGTAATTGAGTGATGTTAAAGTTGTGATGAATTGAGTTCTCGCTTTGTTGTAAGCATTTTCACATTTACTTTTAATCTCAGTGTAAAATTGCTTAACGGCTGTTTGATAATCTGGAGATACTTTAATGTCGGTTAAGCCTAGTTGAGTGAATACCTTTCTAGTTTTATCTTTATCAAAGGATCCTTTTCTATTATAAGAAGCATTAAGATTATCCTCACCTAAGGTATCACTGAGTATCTGAGCTATCTTTGCTTTTAGTGATTCGGCACTAGGAGCATCCTTTGTTGTCACTCTACCTAGTAGTGTATGAGCAGCTGCAAAGTATCCTATTGCTAATTTTTTATCTTTTGATATTAATGATTGTCCTAAATTATAAGATACTTCTAACAACAATCTTAAATCCTGCTGTACCGGAATATCCGGATAGTTTTTATCTTTTGTTAAAACTCCCCTGAAAGATGATGCTTTGCCTGCCTGAGCTTTTTGTTCTTTAAGAGAAATCCCTAATATTTTATTTTGTGTTTTCGTGTAGTCTGTTTGGAACTGTGCATTTAATGAATCATCATCAATATTTAGATATTGAGCCGCTAATGCTTTTTGAGCTGCCTGTTTATCATTATATATGTATATGTCAGCTGGGCACCATTTATCGGCTGCTGATAATGATACATCTTCACCCAATTTATTTACTAACTCTAGTGCTTTTTTACGAATCTCTTCAAATAAAACACCCCTATCAGCTTGCATTGGACGGCCATATAATTCTTGTATTGTCTTGGCTATACTTAACGCATTGTAATAAAAAGCTTTGTCTTTTTTAGATACTACATTACTTGATAGATGCGCTATTGCTTGTTTAACAAGATCAGCTGACTTCTGACCGTAATATTGGTTATTGATATTGGTACTCAGCTTTAATGTACCATTATCGGTTTGTAATTTTCTCTCAATGGCTGCTAGAGTTTGTGAAGTTTGTGAAGTAAAGTATATTACTAAGCCCTCTTTGAAATCTGGTGTACTGGTTCCTTGTAAGTCTTCTTGTATATACTCCAACTCTTCTATTTGTGGTGGTTCAATTGGGTTGATACCCCTATCTTGTAGAATCTCATTGAGAATTAAAATCTCACCTCTATTAATAAACTTACCATCAACTATAGTTGGAAACCCCTTTGGTAACTTATAAGACCACTCGGTCAATATCTCATCAAAATCTATATGCTTCATTTTTTAACTCTAAAGTAACCCATATCAACTAACTTCTTAAAGGTATCAATCTTCATAATTGGTGCACCTTTAATCTTGATTAGTCCATTTTTAATATCTTCTATAAACGCAGGCTTATACTCTCTATCTCTGACAATAAGCTTAGCAATCTTCATACCAGGCTCTAATCCCAAATTATCTTCAGAGCCACCTTGCTTACGTGGTGTTGGTTCTCCTTGACTCTTTTCAGACTCCTTGTCTTGTAGTTCTGGTCTTTTTTCAAACCTTGGTTTATCGGTAGGTTGTTCTGGTTTAGCGTCGTCTGGTGTTGGTTGAATTACGTTTCGCTTTTGTTTTCCTAAGTAACGGTTAACAATGCTCATTGCCTTTTGATAAGCACGTGTTTCTTTAGGGTATGTCAAACCAGATGCTACCTTGATTTTATTACCGGTATCAGGATTAGTGAATTCTATACCATAGACTTCACTTTTCTCTATTTCAGTTAAATTTAGTTTGGACATAGGTGTATCCTTATTTCTTATAAATAGTCTGTAATTCAGTATTACCTTTCTGATATTTTGGTTCGTATGGGCAGTTTTTACATTTATTACCACAACAAAATCCTCTACTAATAAGAAAATCAGAGGCCAGCGGTTTCACTTTATTTGCAGTCTCTTTCATAAATTGTTGGTATATCCAATCTTTTTCAGGGTTCATATAAATAGAAAAAGCCCCCCATTAGAGGGGGGCTAGATTGCTAATTGTTAAACAATTTCACAGGCACCACCCGCGCAGGCTGCTTCTCCTTTTAAATTTGTATTGTCTTCAAGTTCAATCACCTTCATTAGATCAACTGCAGTTAGTGAAGTCATTAACTCTTCATATTTTTCTTCAGTGCAGTCTTCAAACGGAGCTTGAATATAAGTATGATCTGAGTATGGTAATACTGATAATCCATTGTAATGATCTCTATTCTCCCACATCCACTCCCCTACTGTTTCCCACTCATCCTCTTTAATTGACACAGTGGCCGATACATTGTGAGTATTCATACCTGAGATGTGACCAGGTTTAACCCAATCCAAATGCACCTTCTTAATGCGTTCTAGCAAATCAACAGGTGACTCATTTCGTAAAATAGCTCCTTGAGGTGCTTTCTGTGGAATCGAAATCACAGCTGTATCATGGGGTCTAAAGTATTCATCTTCAATAAGCTCTGGATGATAAACTTGTAGGTAGGTGTAAATTGCTTCATTCTTACCAACCCGAATACGACGAATATAGTAATCATTATGCCATGCGTGGATTCCTGACGAAGTGCCTAGAGTAAGTGATGTTGTACCGGCTGGTTTTACTGTTGTTACACGAGCTGCTGGCTTAATACCAATAGCTTCGGCAATTTGCTTGTTCACTTGTTTAGCGATATCAGCAGCTTCAGTAAGGTCGTAATTGAGAATCACACCAGATCCAATGCCAGTCATAGACACTCCAACTAATGCATCTTTCTCTGTTGTTTTGCGCCAAATATCACGAAGGTAATGGAAGTCTGTATATCCTGCTTGTAGTGTACCTATTAGTGAAGCAGCAGCTGTACGTCTATTTAAGTCTTCTTGAGATTCAATATCACTTGCATTAATCTCGGTAAGATTGCAGAATTGGTATGGTCTAAGCGCAATCTCACAGCATGGATTAGTTCCCCAATCTTTATCATTAGTAAGATAAATTCCAGGTTCACCAGCTCCAGATGCTTCTACACGCTTCCAAAGATCCATAAAGTACTCTTTTGTAATACGGTGACGAATCAATGCAGCTGAGTTATTTGCACGACCTCTTTGTGGATTTGTTTCCCACCAATTACCTGATTTACAAGCAATCATTTCACTATCATCAGCTGAGAATAGGGAAATAAGAGCTGCACGACGGATACCACCAGCAAGTACGGCATCAGCAATATGACAAACAATATCATGTACTTGAATTGGTGTAAGTTTCTGACCTTCTTCAACTGCATCCAATATACCCTGCACTTTAACTAAACACTCACGTAGTGGTTGTGCTCCAGGTGCTTTACCTCCTGATGTTACTAATCTCGCACCTTTTGGTCTAATATCACTAAAATCATAACGAATAACTGGACCACCTGTAAAATAGCTCTTCATAAGAATCTTCACAGCATCAGCCCATCCTTCAATACTATCAGGGATTAGGTATCTTTTTGTTTTATTTTGGTTTGGTTTACGCACTTCCGGTAGTTTATCTACGTGATGCTTTTGTACACTGTATCCTACGCCGGTACCACCTAGTAGTAAGAACATGATTTCACCAAATACACGGTGATCGTCAATTGGTGCGTATGCACAATTATAAATTCGGTTAGGTGAAACCTCAATAGATTTTCCAGCAAATTGCATTGAGCGCATAGACGGTAATACCTTCTTTGCAAAAACTAACTCATAAGCATCTTTAATTTCTGTTTCCAGTTGTGGATACTTCCGAATATGCATTTCCATATTACGCGTTACTAATTCTTCCCAAGTCTCCCTGCGTTGTAATTCCGGAATATACTTAGCATACTTCATATGCACAGTAATCTCCGATAAGATTTGATTTGATATTGTCATAAGTTTTAAAATTGTTGTAAGTATAAATAGTCTTGTTATCCTCCGGATCCGGCAAACTCAGCAAATTTATTACTTAAAGTTTTACGGATTACCTCATCTTGATTTTGCATCACAATCTTAGTCTGTTTACCTTGAACCGTATCTTCTGCGTAAATATTAATCTTACACACAGACATATTCATCTTACTTGGGAATGTTAATCCATCTTGACCAAAGCGATTCTTAATAATATGCCAACGACCAGTACCTGTGATCTTGTCGGCTGTTTTTCTTGATAGTGATACTACAAAGTCAGCCACCATCACCTTAGTGTAACTCTCTGCGATTTTATCAGCTTCAATTACATCCTCTTCCAATGCACTTCTATTTGCTTGTGATGCTGTCCATATTGGTAACTCATAAGTACCAGCCATACCTCTTAGTTCCTCGTAAATATTACCAAGCGCTAAGTCGTGTCTGACATTACCCTTCCCTGATGTATCTCTTAGTAGATCGGCATAGTCAATTATGATAAGACCGGGATTAATGCCTTGTAGCTTACATTTATCAATGTGAGCTGCAAGCATGTTGATTGTTGCTGTCTTTGTTGGGTAGCTTTTTATGATTAACCTACCTTTAATTCCAGTTAATGCTTTTTCTACAGCCTCTACGTTGTATTTTAAATCCTGAGAAGGTATGCCTGTATAATACGAGTCGAATCGTGCACCAACATAAGTTTCAGAAAGTTCTAAGCTATAGTATATAACATCAAGCCCTTTTTGTACTGCGTAGGCAGCTGCGTTTACCAATGCCATTGATTTACCAATACCAGCCGGTGCAACAAACACACCTAGCTCTCCTGAGCCTAGTCCACCATCCATGATCTCATTGATTACATCCCATGGTGTTTTTATTGTACTACGCATGTTTTCTTTGAAGCGATCTTGGATATGATCGATATACTGATGTCCAATATTTCTGTCAGCACCAGCTTTCATAGCTTCATCAATATTCCTCTTTATGTCATCATATTGGCCAAGCTTGAGTAATTCAACCGATTGTAGGATTGCATTCTTTAGTTTTTGATTTTTACAAAAGTCAATAACTCTATCTTTAATAAAAGGCAAATCCTCAGCTTCGATATGGGACATGACATCTCTCAAAGTATCAACTACCGTCGTTTTGAGTACATCAATCTCAATCTCATTAACTTTAATTTTAAGTACATCTAAAGTTGGTTGATTCTTATACTCATCAAAGTATTTAAGTGTTGTTTTTGCAATCCACTTACTTGCATCCGATGAAAAGTATTCTATATCTAATATATCGCTAACTTGTTGTAAGAAAGCTCGATCTGCTAATAGTGCTGAAAGTACCTTAATTTGGAAGGCATTACCATAAAATTGTAAGGTATCTCTTATTCCCATAGCTTTACTATACGTTAATCTTATTTGTTATCCAACAAACCTATCTAGTTTTTGAGTTATTTCACTCAACCACATAGTCACGTTCTTAATTGCAGCTCCCATCTTATCTTCTGTAATCATGGCATAAAACTTTAGCTTTGCTGCTTTATCGGGTTTATTCCGCATAAAATCTATTATCTTCATTTTGTTTTGCATTGAGATATTAGATTCCGTTAATTGCATTATTGAATAGTTCAACTCTAGTAGATCCTTTGAGTTCACAACTGTTTCAAATACCTTACCCTTTCCACTACTAATAGCGAAATTTATAAGTTCATCAATTGATAACTGTGTATCTTGTGATATGACTGGAAACTTCTTTAGTAAGGTTTTATCACCGATACCATCAATACCTTTAATGTTATCACTTGCATCCCCAGTTACCGCTCTGTAAAGTGGAAAGTTGCAAGGGTAGATACCATATTGTTCAAAGACATCAGCTGTGTAGTAGAGTTTCTTCTTTGTAGGACTCCAAATGTGAATGCGATCATCAACTAGCTGTAAGAAATCTTTGTCAGAAGACATTATAAACACCTGTGAGTTTTGCTCTTTTAAGTAGTCGTGCGCAATATAAGCAACTACGTCATCTGCCTCTGTGTTATCTAATGTAATTACTGTAAATGGTAGTATTTCAAGATACCGCAATAGTCGTAGTAGTTGCTCAAGTTGATTATCTTGTTTTTCGACCTCCTCTGATCGGTTGAGTCGAATCTTAACTTTCCTATTACTCTTATACTCAGGGTACATTTGTCTTCTCTTCTGCGAACCATTCTTGCCATCAAACACTACGATTACTCGTGTTGGATTGATAAATTTAATTGCATGACCTATGGATAGTAAGGTTCCTGATATACCACCTACGTGAATACCATCTGAGTTCATAACTGGACTTGCTGCGTAACTTCGGATGAAAGTATTAAGGCCGTCGACAATGAGAACACGATCATTTATGCTCTCATTGTCTGATTGACCTATACTCCCAGCCTTTAGTTGGTTTATTAGGTGGGTATATTTACTCATTAATCTTCGATGTTTTCGTCTAATGTAACACTATCTGGGTCGATTTCGCCGTCAGTACGATACTTCATAATGTAGATATCGTAAATCTGCTTGAGGCAATAATCTCTCAATTCTGCGTTTTCCCTGATTAGAGATCGCCAGTCTTTTGCTTGAAACTTATGGATCTCTCCTGTATTCTCATTAACAATTTGATACCAAGCTCCGGATCCACTCACTCTACCATAATTCTTTAATAGCTTCAACCAACTATTAACATCATCGATTCCTGAGTCGAAGTATACATCAAACTCAGCTTTCTTGAATGGTGGGCCCATACGGTTTTTGATTACCTGCGCTTCTGTTTGTACTCCAATAATCTGCTCAGTTGCACCTGATCCGCTTTTAAGTTTACCAATTGGTTTCAAACGAATACGACAACTTGCATGGAACCCAAGAGCTTTACCACCCGATGTTGTGTATTTATCACCAAACATAACACCCATCTTCTCACGAAGTTGTGATGCACATAGTAATAATACGCGCTGTTTACCAATGGTATTAGTAATCTTACGCATTGCTTTTGACATTAGGATTGCTTTTGAAGTTGCCCATCCATCTTTATCGAAATCTGCATCTTGCTCTACCTTAGTAGTTGCGGCTGATACTGAATCCACTACGATTGTAACTAATCGGTCTTTTGAAGTTTTGCGGATACTCTCAACAATACTTTCAATAGCCTCAAAGATATCCTCAATAGTTTCCAGTGGAATATAAAGCATATCATTTACATTAACACCAATAGCTCTAAGGAAATCCTCACTAAGTGCATTCTCTGTATCAATGTAGACTGCTAGGCCACCCTTCTTTTGAGTGTTTGCTAGTGCATGAGCCATAATCAGACTCTTTCCTGATGCTTCCATGCCTTGGAGCTCTACTATTCGACCTACGGGGAATCCCCCGTCAGGCCGATTAGAGATAGCAATGTCAAGCAGGGTTGATCCGGTTGATACCCATTCAGTGAGATCAGTTGGTGTTTCTTCTGCACCTAGAAAGTGTACGGCTTTGAAGTCTTTAAACTTCTTATTCAAACTATCGGCTAATGCTGTAGCCAGTTCGTCGCGGCCCGAGATTTCATCTGGAGCGGCTGCTTGTTTCTTTGCCATAACTTATTACTTCTTAAAGAGCTCGTCGAATGCTGATGATACGTCTTCTATCTTTGTTGCTGTCTTAGCACTTTTGATACTAGCTGGGTTGTTCATCGATTCGAGGAAGTCGTCACCACCGGCTGCAGGTCCTGCTGGGTTTGACTCTGGTTCAAGCCATTTTTGCAATGCTTGCTTCATCTCATCATATGGTAATTCACCAGTAATATCCTCCACATTCTTTTGACCGTTAACAATCGACTCTGCAATTGCTTTGTCTGTTGTTGCTGGTGTTACATTTGGTTTTACTCGTACTGTGAATGATGGGAATGACTTACCATTACCCTCTTCTGCTGGAATATGCTCTACTGTAATGTCACGGCCATTCATTAAGTCTGTAATATCACCGTAATCAGGATCAGAAATAATGCCCAAAAGCTCTTGGTATATCTGTTTACCAAACGACCAGAACCGCACACCTTTGTCTTCTTCACCACGTACAATTACTGGAGCATATACGCGGAACTTAGGTTCGATCTTTTTACCAAGCTTCCAATCATCCTTATCTCCAGTCTTTTTAAGCTTTTCAGCAAATTCCAAGATTGGATCGGGACGGCCAAACGATGTTGGTGAGACCATTGTACGTTTGCCAATCTCGTAGTGAAAATAAAGCTCGACGAAAGGATTGCTTTTATCAAAAGCGTAGGGTACGATACGAACTACACTTTTACCTACTGGTGGTTTCCACATGTAGTCGTTACCTTTTGAACCACCACCGCTGTTTGCGGTTTGTTGAATTTGCGAGAGTCTCGCTTTGATTGCATCTAAATTAATTGCCATATAATTGATTTTTAGTTACTATAGTAAATAAAAACCGATCAGACAACTCAGATTGTTAACTCTTTTACTTTTATCACTTTGTAAGAATCGAACCCATCTGACAATAACAAGCTGTTCATATAATTTGCCCACTCTACCTTGAAAGTTTTGTCCAGTATTCCGTTGTTAAGGACTTTAATTAGGCTGTTAAGAGCATTTATACTATAGAACGTATTGGTGTCTTTTTTTCGGTTTATTGATATTGTGTCTTTAAGTCTTTTTTCGTTTGTAAATACATTATAGATACATACTATGCATCTTGGAGTATCAATATAGGAATAACATTTCAAATTTGCAACATCATTGTTGTAAATTTTATGTACGCTACCTATACATGTTGGTAGTTGATCTATATATGTAAATGTGCACAGTAATTGTGGCTTCATTAAATCATCTATTTTACATAAATATGCTTTTGTCGTACCAAAGTATAATCACACTACTACTTTTATTTTGTTATAGGTAGCTCCTGTTTTAATTTTTATGGGATATTTTTTAGTATCTATAACTTTTTCTATTGTCTCTATGCATAAATCATAGTGACTAGTATCTAGATCAAATAAAATACTATCGTAGACATACAATATTGGCATTATAGACATACCTTTAAAGTATGTAAGAAATTGATGTAAATAGTATACATTGTTTTCAGTCTCAAGCGCTTGTATAAAGTAGTTGAATATCTTTTGTGGAGAAAATACTTCCTCCTGATCAACACGTAGTTTTCTACCACTTGGGAGTTCAATGTACTTATTCTTCTTATAGAAAGAATATAAAGACTTGGTTAAGTTGTCAATCCTCTTAAAAAAGTCAATTGATAGATATTTTTTATCTACACCACCATATATTTGACGAAATGTATTCTCTTTACTCTGCTTTATTAAATCCTCTGTGATAACCTGATCTGGGTAGTAGAGTGTGCTTAGGTGTTCGTATAAACTACCATCAATCTTATAATCTATTAAATCACATATAATACGTGGGTGATAAGACTCAAAGTCAATTTCCAGTAGTAGTCCATTATCGTAGCGTGATACAAAACAATCACGTGATCCATCATCCTTATTTATAGCAGCTAAATTTACACCACTAAACGTATTACTAGGACGTCCTGTGGATGTGAATAAGTTATACCTGCCATAACAGTAACCTTCTATCTGTGCATAGGTTTTACCATAGAATGCTGTAAATAGTTGGTCATTTGTCTTTAAGCCGTTCTTTTCTATTTGATGAAATACGCTTTGAGCTCTGTTATAATAATCAATTCCCTCTACCGGTTCGTTGATAGCATATAGATATCTTGTGAATATTTCATAGGCTACTTCTTCAAGCTTGTGTAGTGGTATAATTTTGTTTACAACTAAACAATTTGCAAATTTACGCTTGTAGTAATTAACTAGATTGTTTTCTGATTGCTCTGGTATCTTGTTTATTGTTAAGTAAGAAACAACATCGGCATCCGGATTATTTTCCACATCATAACCATTATATTGCAATATATGTTTATTATATACAATATTTTGTGATTTGAGTATGTCTTGTATATCATCAGCTTGAAATATTGCATCTGGATGATTTACAGCTATTGTATAGCAGTCTTCAGTTATGCAATCTATTACTACAATGGCACATAATTTATTTTCAACGCTATGCAGTCTATTATCGTACCCAAATGGAATAATAAAATATTGCTTTTGACTTCTTACTAAATTAAGATAAGCCTGCTCCGAGTCGATGATCATATGTAACTATATGATAATTATCTCGGTCTAGCAAACTCTATATAATTTTTTATTACGTAACTTATGCTTGGGATTATTTCTGATATCTTTTCCACTTCCAAAGCGTTGTGTTCATATATACCCATTTCAATAAGCATTCCTTTTTTATCATACACGTTATATAATGGGCCTATTAGTTTCCAATACATCTCTGCTTTGATATATAAACCACCATTAACACCCACACGAGTATTGTATTGTGTATACTGTTGAGAATCTACTTCTATTGGATATTTGTCAACGTTAAAAGCTTTTTCAAAAAAGAATCTAGTAATATACCCATTAGTGTAGTCTAATTGCGTTGGTCTGATTATTTTAGGTATTGGCTCTTTATAGTATCTAATTAAGTCTTTGAACGCTTTAATTTTGTCGTAAGTATAAGTACTTTGATCTTCATAGTATCTAGTTAATTCCAATGAACCTTCTTTTGGAATTGGACCTACGAAAGGCTTATTGTTTACTAAATGATATTCACCTATATAATTTTCTCCATCTAAAGAGTATTCAAATCCTTTAGTATACAGATAGTTATTAAGATTTGTATTATTTGATAGTATGTTCTTTCTTAACATAGATCTAGTTCTTCTCTTTGTAGAATCGTGCTATTGTATTAATTGTAGTTTTCCAGTCACCATCTGATAGATCATGCTCCACAGCTGTGATTTGGAATCTAAATGAATCTCTAACTTCCTTTGGTATTCTAGGATGTGTTATGTATTGGCCAAATTTGAATCCTCCTATTCCATCTAACGTAAAGGACCATTGAAATGGTAAGACCATATTACATGATGGGTCATTACTACCCTTCCTTCTATCCGCATAGTATTCACTACGTGCTGCTTCGAATCCAGTTACATTATCATCAATAAGATTTATCGTTGATTTTTGAAACGCAAACACTACTTTCATAGCTGGAGTGTCTGTTGTTTGTTTACATGTTACACCATCCTGTGCAAAAGAGCATTCAATTTCTTTAACTTTTGCCGCAAAAGCTTCTGGTGGTAGTGCGTTATTTTTTATAACACCACCTAAACTAAATGCTTTAAATTCATCAATGCATAAATTTTTTGAGCCCTGGGGAGGTATTGTTGAATACAAGGCCATTGATTTCATCTCATCTGTTAATTTAGTTTCTAAGTTAAAGTCTCTGATGATACTGTTTCTAGGGTTATAGGGTGCTATATCCTCAATGGATGCTGGTGTATTACTTATGTAAGTTGATGTATCTACTATTTGCAAAAGTGGGTCATCTGAATCGGTACACTTACCAGTTTGTGAAGTTGCGTCAACTATTTCAAAGTTCCAAAGATTGCCTAGGCATGTGTTTACTGATGTGTATATACTTGTTAGGAAGTCTTTTAGTACCACACCCTTCTCCTTTTGAGACTGTTCAGCTAAACTCTTTAGTGTTTTTCTAATAAAAATAGTATTAACTAACACTCGAGTTAAGTCTATTACAGGGCCCTTAATATTAGTATCACTAGGTGCAGCTGCTAATAAAGCTGTTGGTTTACCAGTTAGTTGGCTTGGATCTGGTAGTGGATTCTGACCTCCTGGTAAAACGCATATCCTAGGATCTGACGATCCAACTTCTATAACACCTTGATTTTTGTAAAACCCCTGAGTTGATATGTATATATTGCTCTTAGCATCTACTCTGCCAAATACGTACCTACCCGTCGAAGTTGATGGTAGGCTGTAGTAATTTATTAGGTGATGTAAAGCTCTTAGGGATATGAAAGTTTCGGTTGTACCAGAAGTTTCTGTGTATTGTGGACCTGTGTTTTCATCATCAAAAGTAACAGCGTTCTTAACCCAACCCACAGCTTGTCTAAATGCAGCTCCTGTGTTTGAAAGGAATCCAGTATTATCCTCACCCTCCGCTGTTCTTGCATCTGAGTTTAGATCAATGACTGCAGTATCTTCTGCTATATTTACACCTAAGCCTACTAGATCTTGTTCAATTAATTTAAGTAGACTTGAGTCTTTAGTTGCTTTTAAGATTGCGATACTCAAACTACTATCGGATAAGTTTGTTTTTTTGTCATCATCTTTTTTACAATCACATTTATTATCATAAGATTCAATTTTCACATCAGACATCAAACTTGCTGCTGATATTATCTCAAGTGTGATATCCCATCCACCATCAACATTGAGATTGTAACTGAAATTGGTTATCTTTCCTTGAAATCCGTCGTAATTTGGATTATCTTCTGTTGAAGTACTAAATATTCTACAGTTTGCTTGTGCGTCAGTTAAGGTATCTAGTAATGGTGTTTTTCCTGGAGTGCCATCACTATTCAAGCTCCACCCGAACTGGACTCGCACACTCATTCCAGGAATGAAGTAACATTTACCTATGTTGCTTAGTTGTTCATCTGTCCAAGCTTGTAATTCTATAGTGCATTTTTTAGTAGTACCTAGTTCACCTAATTTTGAGACTTTCACACTTTTTATACCTTGTAGTGGTCTCTCGTAATTAGCTATGTAGTAAGTTCCACCGTTTTGTGGTTGGTTTGATGATATTTGACCATTACCACTACACACATTTGAAAAACTCATAATATGAACCCAGGCAGTCTTTGCTATGTGCCACTGGTTTAGATTCGTACTAGATCTATTTCTTAATTCTGATATTACTCTCTGCTTAACTGCTCCTCCGTTGAATACATTCATTCGTGTAACTATTGATTTAGATTATTATAATCGTTTAAGATGGTATCAACATCTGTAGGTATAAGTAATCGAATTCCAGATTCTAATGTCATCGATCCTTTTGATATTTTATTCGCATGTGCAATTACCCACCAATACTTTACTGTACCATAGTATTTATACGATAGTTGGTCTAATCTATCGCTGACATCCGTTAATACATAGATGTCCCCAGGTTTTGGATTTATTGTTGGATACAGTGTAGATTTTCTAACTGTGATTCCGTTGTATTTTTTTGATTCTATATTTTGATAACGATCGACTGCCATAATTATTTAATGCTTACAAAAGTGCCACTACTGTTAATTGTCTTACCGTCATTATCTCCCAATATAAACAATTCCATTGAAACATCCAAAAATTGTGGCAGTTGTTTACCAGAATCTATTTCCCATGGATATTCTGATGGGTTTGTATCTATTTTAAGAGATGTTGCAATGCATGGTGTACCTACTATATAATTTCCGATTGTAGCTTTTAAGCTAGGTCCTATTACATATGGTGTTCCAGATTTATATTTACCTACCGCAGAGCTTCTTATTAGTTGTTGTATCCTATCATACATATTAGCATGACTTTGTTTATTGTGTGATGGAATTTTAAAGGCTAGTGAGATATTTCTTGTAGTTCCATTAAACACTTTTAGTGTATCTTGTCTACCAACGTATTTTACATCTGTGAATGTGGGTGACCAGTTGTCGGATAGATTTGTTATATATGCTTTGAATTGAAGGGTATTATTATCTCTAATTGATGTGAAGTTCAGGTTTACATAATCTTGTCCAAAATCAGGAATGTTGTCTATTGGATAGTCTGCATTGGATCTTATTTGAGGTTGATTTCCTTTACCAACACCACTTAGGTAGGGGCTATTTTGTTTAATATTTTCAAAATCGTTTAATGTACCATAATCAAAATCCACATTTAATAAATTGACTTTATTTGAACGAGGTGAACTAATCAAAGGTGGTTGACCCATCCTCTGATTAGCTACTTGGATATAGTTGTTGATACCTACATCACTAAGTTCGAAGAATACTTCATCTTTAACAACGATCCCGTCTGGGGTTGGAGTTAGAGCTGTGTCTGGAGTATTAATCACCGCTCCATATGTTGAATCACGTGAGTAGGTGTTTCCTGTATCTGGTGGTGGATTTTTTGTAGAGAATGGTCCAATTCCTTGATTAACAGCTCGATCCGAGAAATCAAATTTTTCAGATGATCCGTGCTTTACCTCAGGTAGTGTTTTTGCTAGTAGTCTATCTAGTTCATAACCTAATATATTAAGATTAGCTTCCCCTTGTGTTTGAGTTGGATTAGATATAGCTTGTAATAAGCTATTAAAAGACGCTATAATGTTAGGCGTTGTAGATCCTTGTGTTGGAATAAAGTTAGGAGTACTAATAGTTATCGCTCCTTGATCTGGTGTGAAGTTAAATTCACTAAGTACAATACTGCCTTGATCTGGTGTGAAGTTAAATTCATTAAGTACAATACTACCTTGGTTTGGATTAAATACCACTATATTGGGTATTACAAAGGATACTAGATTTCCAGCATTATCTAGTGTTAATCCTTGTAGTAATTGAATTTGGTTTGTACTAAGTGGTTGTACTACTATTGTACTTGGATCCTGGAATGGTAAAAAGTTATACTGGCTTAGTGTGATTGAACCTTGTGATGGTAAGAAATCAAAAGGTAAAATTGTTGATATTGAGGTTGTGTTGTTGTTTAGTGTTTGTGTTCCTTGATTTGGTAAAAAGTTATAATTAACTAATGTAATGCTACCTTGAATTGGTTGAAAGTTGAATGGAGATACGTTTATTGTTCCTTGATTTGGATTGAACCCAGTAATTGTAAGTGTCGTACTTCCTTGATTTGGAATAAATCCATATGCTTGTAATATGATTCCTCCCTGATTTGGTATGAAAGAGTAGTTTGGATTAGCTAATCTACCTGCATAAAAGTCTGATAAGAAGAATTGTTGTAGGCCGGTTGTTGTGCCTACTAGTGGAGATTGTCTAATTCTATCCTCTAAATTAATCTTATTGCTGAAGATTGTGTTTGGTTCTCTTGGAATCGTTAATAAGCCAGGTGAAGTGTCTACAGGTATTGATAGTTGTATCCGTCCTTGGTCTGGTAATAGTTGTATTTTTGATATAAGGATACTTCCTTGATTGATCTTTGTATCAGAAGCGTAAGGAGTTGTTGATCCCTGATTAATCTTTACATCGGATATGTATGGTGTTGTTGATCCTTGATTAATCTTTATATCGGATATGTATGGAGTTGTTGATCCTTGATTAATTTGAGGATTAAATGGTTGTAGGGTTGCAGCCTGCTCCTCTATTTTTAATCTCGTTTGAAAGAGTTTAGCCATAATATTTTACTTTTTTAAGTTTATGTAAAGGCAGTTGTATTTGTAGCTAATCTTAAAAAGTCTGACAATTTCCTACCATCAATGTTAATTGGTACTGGCCTTTTCAAGTCTTCTCTAAGTCCTCTTATCTCAGCTAGTAATGCATCATCTTCTCCACTACCACCTCCACCTCCACCAAGTAGATCGCTAAGCTTAGCGAGGGCTGGTGCAACTGTTGCCAGACCCATCAACGCACCTATAACCGGCAATGCTCTAATTCCATTCGTAGCTATTGAAGCCAATCCAGTTCCCATACCAACTAACGCTACTCCCGCTTCTGTCAGGCCTTTTGATGAATTTGCCATTTTTTCAACACTAAAGGCTACCATAGCTACTGCTACAGATCCTAAAGCAAGTACACCAAAAAATAATCCAAAGCCTACTGATGCTGGAGCTATAAGTGCTGCAGCTCCTGCTATAGCTAGTATTCCAACTCCAATTCCCAAGAAAGCTGGTCCTATTGCTAATAAATTCTCTATTGGTACAGTCGTTAAAGTTTCCATAAACAATGATAGTCCCGTAGCTGCAAGTGCTACTCCTGCACCCATTAATAGAACAGCAGCTCCAAAAGCTAATAGTGCTGGTGAGAGTATGTATAGTGCTCCGGCTGCAATTGGTCCTATTAGACTTAGTGCTAGCATTGATCCTACAAATAATCCCAATCCAATCGCAACTCTTCCCCAATCCTCTACTTTAGCAAGCTCTTGTACAGCCTTAGCAAATATAAAAATACCCACAGAAGCAATTGCCATTGCAGCTGCTCCTTTAAGTAATGCACCTATGTTTATTTTTGAAATAGAACCAGTGTCTGGAGTGGGACTAGGTGTTGGTGGTTTGCTACTTGTTAACTTATTTAGTAGTGGTATTTTTGTAAGTAAACCACCAACTGTCGATCCCAGCATTGTAAACGGCTTAAGTAGAAGACCTGCTCCTTTCGTAGCTGTATTCAATACGCCAGGATATTGTTTTAGAGTTAGTAATCCAAGTAGTAGTGTATCTTTATTTTGAGTTGCTAGATTTTTAAATCTATCAAATGTACTACCACCCATAGCTAATACCTCATCCAGTGATGAACCATTGGCAATGGCTTCTTTTTGAGATTCGTTAAATTTATCTTGATTCTTTACTAACTTACCTAAATCCGCAACAGACATTCCCATTGACTCAGCCAATTTCTTTTTCTGTAAAAGATTCATTCTATTAAACTCAGCTTCACCACCTAGTTGTGTAAGCATGCTTTGTGTTGCACCTACTAAGTCTCCTTGTAGTGCAAGTTCTCTAGCTCTATCAAAATTTATCTCTCTACCCAATAAAACAGAAGCTTCCATCTGCTTATTAATTGAGTTTTCAAAATCCAACAAAGCTTCGGCGGCTGCTGCTATTTTAGTTACCTCAACTCCCATTTTTTGTGCACCTACAGCAGCTCTTGCAAAATTTTGACCACCTGCAGCTGAGAATTTTGCTATCTCTTCTGTATTATTAGCCATTGCACCCAATACCTTACCAGGTGCAACATTTGCAGAGCGTGCTAGATTTGCAGCAAACTTAGATGTGTTATTAGCGGATTGTAATGTTTGATTTGGTAATTGACTTAGTTCTCCTGTAAGTTTTCCGACTGTTTCAGCTGAAGCTCCTGTAACTAAAGCTAGTCTAGATGCTTGATCTGCAGCTTCTCCAGTTGCTTGTGATAAGTCACCGATTGTGTTTTGAATTGCTACATTTGCTTGTGCTGTCTTTTGACCAAAAATTACTGAACCAACGGTAATGGAATCAAGAGCTGATTTAATTGCCTGTGTTGCTGTTTGGCCTTCTCTATAAAAGAGTAATATTGCATCTTTAGCTTTATCATACGCTTTTTCAAGAAGTTGAGCTTGAACCACTCTAGCTTTTTCTGGCTTTGAAGCTAACTCATCTTGTTTTAACTGCTTTTCTCTTTTGGCTGCTAGTTTGTCGATTTCTTTATTTTGCTTTTGAAGTCCACTAACATCAGCTTCTAGTTCAGCTTTTCTAGCAAGTAGTTTTGTTACTTTATTAGTATTCCCCAGTAGACTTTGTTGATATGCTAAACTTTCTAATTGAGCTATATTTATTTCTTTTTGTTTAATAGCAATCTCATTTGCCTTTTTTGTACGCTCAACAGCAATTCTAAGCTCTGCTGCCTGTAGTGATATGCCTTCTTGTAGACTTAGTTGTTTAGCTTTATTGGCTAATGCTTGACTTTGTTGAGCTTTTCCATACTCATCAACAGCCTTTTTCATGTCACCAACAAAGCTTTTGCTAGTACCCATGTTGTTAAGGATGCTTGTAGATTTTGTTTGCGATCCACCCTTCGTACCTTGTGATACTGCTTTGACTATCGCTGCTTGTAATTTACTTGCAAAATCGTCAAAATCAAAATTTGCTTGATTTGCCATTAAGTGTGATTATACATATAAATATCTAAAAAAAAAGGAGTTCGTTTGAACTCCCTTAATTATTAGATAGTTATTATGCTTAGCTCCAAATACCAAACAGACTAGTTTGACCGCTTATACCTATGTTAATTATTCTAAAAAATACAAACACATAAACAACCACACCATATAAATTCCATAAAATAGATTGCTTAGTTGTGAGCTTTGTTACATTACCAGTACCGTATAACATACCTTCTGCCAACAAAACAATATCACTTAATATATAATTTGTATATGAACCAAATACTAATAACCATACAACAAATACAATTCCTGCACCAGCAATGTTTGTGCTTGTACCAATGCTATACATAAGATCACCAAGCCACGCTTCACTAACACCAAATAGGAGTTTGAAAACCACAGCTAAAATTGCCGATAATCCCAGTGCTAGTATTGTTGAGACAAACCACTTAATAGGGTAGTAAGCCCAACGAAAGTTGTGTCTCAGTACTGCTAATAAGGTTAAAACAAGTAGGTGTTCTAGCAATTGACCAGCTGCGTTTATAATACTCTTGAAGAAGTTCATAATCTTGTTTTTTTATGTTATATCTAAAGATCAGACCTTTTTCTTAAAAAAACAACCTTTGTACAAAAATAAACATAGTAATACCCAACAAGTTATATAACTCATTGAGTATTACACTATCTTTTTTTAGTAGCGTTTTTGTAAGCTTCTTCTTCAGCTTCCTGCTCCTTCTTCTTTACATCTGCCAGCTTTAAGTAGTAATATCTCCTTAGCCACACTGGTAAATTATAAAGCTCTTTGAATGTGAAGCCCATTTTTCCGTAATACATCAGATCAAAGATCTGGTCGAATATAAGGGGTCGATAATCAGACCCCAGGCCAAAAAAAGGACACGTCGATCGGTACCTGTATTTTTTCATTCTCGTGTCCGCAGTGTGGGCACACATAGCTGAAAGTTGTATCAATATCAGGTGTAATCTCTTTTAAATATTTACGTAATGCAAGGGAATCTACGGCTAGCATACTATTTACAAAGCTAGATGTTACTGCATCTGGGTTACCATCAACTGCAGTAATAATGTATTTCATTCTAGTTGTAAGTTCTGAGTCCACTTTTGTAAGCGCATTCATCTTTTTGAGGCCCTTTAATTCATCCTCAATTGCCTTTTCATCACCATGTGTAAGAAACTTTAGCGTTAAAGTTTTCTTAGATGCCGGTAGTGTGAATTCTATTGCGTTTTGGCCTTTTGTAAACTTATCAAAATCAATCTCTTTTGATTCGAATGTAGTTAAATCAACTGTATGTCTTGATTTTTCACCACAAGCCGGACAAGCTACTTCCACCTCGTAATCTTTTCCATAACCAAGCACCCTCGCTGCGATAAACAATGCATTTTTATCAATAACCAATAGATCGCTGTAATTAAATTTATCTACAATTAATGCTTGAAGGAGTTTGTCAATTACAACCCCTTGTTTGATTAGATTTTGAGATGTGAGTATATCTTCCTCTTTAGCGGTCATATACCTCATTTCGATCCTACCCGATGCTAATGGATGTCCTTGCGGATAAAACCAACCTTTACTTGGTAATTCAATTACCTCTGTTGGTACGTCTGGTGTTGATTCTTTTGCTACATTCTGGTAATTACCAGTGATCATAGCTTTTAATTGTTCATCTGAAACTTCTGTTACTTTTGACATAGTATATAACTTTCTTATAAATATAGAGAAAAAAGAAAACCAGCTCTTTCGAGACTGGCTTTCTTCAGGTGTAATTTATTATTAGTATTCTAGTACTGCGTAATCAATTGCAAGCGTAAGCTGGATCTCAATTTGAGTTTCTGTAGCCCAATCCATATCACCAAAGTTTGATGTTTTAATGAATGCACCCCACAATCTCCATCTTTCAACTTCATCACCTACTGGACCAAGTACATCAATTGTCAAGTTACGTTTGTAAAATTGAGCATATCCATCTCGACCAGTTGTTGATTCGTGGCCAGTACGTACCCACTCCATTACTTTTTGTGCACCGGAAGGTACAATAGGATCGTATAAGGTCATTGTAACATCGCCCCACTTACAAATTCCTTTAAATTTTTGCTGTACGTTGATGTGATTTAGTAGAACTTCACCACATTCCATCTGCGGTCTGTTTACTTTTTTAACTATGAATGCTGGGATGCCACCTGTATCACGTAGAATAAACCTATTTTGTACTTTAGGCTCAAACGAAGTGAACATCGAATCTGTTTGCGGAATTAGTGTTGCCATGTGTCTTTATTTCTTATATATATTAAGCATTATCAAAAGTTGCTCCAGTAGGCAGTATATTGAAGTCAATTACAATAAATTCAGCTGTTTTTGCTGGCTGAATGAATATCTGACCATATAATAGATTACGATCGATTATATCTGGTGTATTGTTTGTTTCATCCATCACTACTCTGAAAGCAAATAAACCTTGTCTTTGCTGTACAGTTGTAAGATATGGTTCAACAATATTAATGAAGCGCTGACGTGTTTGTGTTGTATTGTTTTCAAATACTAAGTAGCGAGTCGAACTTGCGATAAACTTCTTGAGTGCAATTAACAATCTACGTACATTAATTCTATCTAGAGCAGATGGTCTTGTTTGAAGTGTTTTCTGACCCCATACGCAGATTCCTTGTGCTGGGAATGTTGCGATTGGGTTAATTCTGTTTTCGTAGAGGTTATCTCTCTGAGTGAAGCTTAGTTTAGTTTCGATATCTATCGCTGATGGAATGCCACCTCTATTTAAACCTGCAGGAGCAAACCATTCAAATGCTACGTTATCGTTATAAGCAAGTACTCCTGGAATTACTACTGATGGTGGTACCCAAACTGGCTTATTTTTATCTGTGTCTAGGATTTTAACCCATGGCCAGTATGTTGCTACGTAGTTGCTATCAATTCCTGAGTTAGCTACTGCTGATACTGCAGATCCTAATGTTGAGCCTTGAACTACTGGGTCAGCAATTACAAACGTATCTCCACGATCCTCTGCTACTTCAATCGCCTTATTAACAATTACTGCATGATCCGCGATTGTTGCACCTGGTGTTACCATTAGATTGATGTCGTACTGATCACCATTTCCAAGTACGTTTAGCGCTTTTACATATGCATCTGCACCTGGACGTCCTTGTGATGAGCAATCAAATCCAAATAAGTTTGAACCTACGATATTAGCACCAACTTTTCTAGTGATTGCTGGATCCATACCATCAAATCCACCTTGTAAAGGTACATTAAATTTAAGTATGTATTGAACATCCAATCCTTTGAATGTTGATGTTAATATACTAGCTCCTCCAGTAAATGTTGAGTTTGAATCAACTTTAGATGCACTTGGGTGAACTGTGCAGTTGTCTAAGTTAAAGTTTGAGTTTGCAGCTACACTGGATCCTGATGGAATTGGTTTTAGGTAGTTTGCATTGTCTGCTGAAGAAAAATTCCAACCGTAGTAAGCTTTTCTGTTATACAATCCGTTAATAGTTGGACTACCTGCAACGTATGATGCGGTTGGTAAAGAATGCAATCCAACAAATGGTTGATACAATCCTTGGAATCCAAAAGGCTTTAAAGCTGGTGATATACCACCATCTGCTACTGCTGCATCAACTTCAACATAAACATACTTAGATACATTATCATAGTCACCTCTTTGTGATAATTCACCACTTGTAGGATCTACTGTGTAGTATTTAGTACCGATTTTTCTTCCTATGTAGTTTGCAGAATTTGGATCGAGTGAGCAGTTTGAATAAGATTCTAGTACTACTGGTCTTTGATCTGTGTCATTGTAATCGCGAATCACAACAGTAAACAATCCATAATCACTTGCTGGATCATCTCCTGGAAGTATGTTATTTACAATTGAAATTTTATATGCTGTATTTGTGTCAGTACCATCTCCTAATGTTACAAAGCGGAATAATTGTACTGGGTCTTGACCGGCTACTAGTTGTGATGTGATGTATGGAGTTGCAGCTGGACCGTAAGAGCCCCAGTAATTTGCTGTTCCACCACCAAGTGATCCGGATAAGTTTACTGAGCTGTCTGTTGATGTCCAAGATGCTGAGTAGAATTCTAATGATCCCGATACACCTATAGTTGTTGACAAGTAATCTTTGAAGTACATGTACAAGTATCCATTTTTAGGTGATTTTACAGATGTAGTAAATACTTTATCAAATGATATATTACTTGTATATAGACCTGATGCTGATACTAATTGAACCGATACACCACTACCACTTATTGTTAACCCTATTGATCCTGATGCACTGATGCTACCTGCTGTTAATCCAGTTACTGTTGTTGCAGATAAGTCTTTTTGATCACTACTTCCAACTTTAGCACTAGGTACTAAAACACCCACTACTTTACGACCTAAAGAGGAAGAGTGTATGATTTGGAATGCTCCTGCACGGTAACCTTTAATTTGTAATACTCTCACAATAGTAACACTTGCTGCATTTCGCAAGTAAGTTCTTACAGTGTAGGGTACATAAGTTTCTTCATTTAGACCACCAAATCTGGCGGCAAAGTCATCGAAGCTGTTTACAACTGTAGGCACAAAAGCAGGACCTTTTGAAGTAGGTCCAATGATTGCTGCGCCTATATTTGCAATACCAGCTGGTAGAAATGACAGGTCTTTCTCGTTCGTAAAGACCCCCGGTGATACTAATCTTTCAGCCATGTTGTGTATATTTTATTTTGATAATAAATATCACAACGTATAACCAAAACGTTAATTTTTTGCTTGGTTAGGTGTAAATAAACCGGATTCAAGATCTAATGATCCAACTCCGTATTTATCACTTAATGTTTTTGCAAAATCTTTTTCCTCTTGATTAACGTTGTAAATTTGTTCGTTGAGTTGTGATTCTTGATCGCTCAAAGTAGTCAGATATTCCTCTGTACTTTTTTTTGCCAACTTTAATTGGATTGATTGAATACCTAAAACTTGATACTTGTCTTGAAGCTCTTTTATTTTTTGAAGCTCTTCGGTTGTAAATTTTGTTTGTTCCATAACTTGTTTATTATAAATAGTCTTGAATATTAATTAACGAATGTGTAAGCTGATGTTCCTGGTCTTGAACCTGTAGCCCAATTAACTGTATCTGTTCTAAGACCATCAAAGGTCCAAATTGTTTGACCTAACGAACTATCAATTCGAGTACCACTTACGTAAATCATAGATTGTTGTGCTCCATAATCTAATGTCCAAAGAGATCTTGTTGTAGCATTATTTGAGGTCATTAAGATTGGACCTGCAGCTGTTGCAGTTAATGAAGCACTTGTTGTCGTTCTATATGAGGCACCAGATGAACTATTAGCTAATGTAATTGTTCTACCGGTTGTTGAACATATTAAATTCGCACAAGTCCAACCTGCTGAGCCTGTAAATGTTGTGTTTCCAGTTGCTGCT
>Ga0181358_1000219_pt1 | contig 26060 bp, 17 predicted proteins | sample Fa13VDMM110SD_FD_130096 | JGI IMG/M metagenome (GOLD analysis project Ga0181358, IMG submission 130096) | Freshwater viral communities from Lake Michigan, USA - Fa13.VD.MM110.S.D | ecosystem: Environmental > Aquatic > Freshwater > Lake | place: USA: Michigan | collected 2013-09-24 | reverse complement strand
GGTTATATTTTATGCTAGAGGATCAACCAATCGAATATTTAAATTGCGTTGTTTTCAATTGAAAGAACTATGTCTTTTTCTGCTAACAAGAATGTTTCTTTTGGTACAATACCAATCAACTTCAATGATTCTAAAGTTTGTGGATTGCTCATTGCATTTAACAATTTTGCAGGACTTGGTCTACCATTGGCAATAATTTCTGCCTGAATCTCACGACCAATCGTTACCGTAAATTCATAGTTAGCATTCGCCTCAAACATCTCATCGTCTGTATAAGGTGTACCGTCTTCGTGTTTAAGTCTTGTTGGTTCTACTTCAGTATAAAGTTCTGACATTAACTTTTCCAATATTTTAATCTCTTTACGATTAAGTTCGAATGCATGTTTTTGGTCATCTAAGTGTGATTCTAATTCTAGAATTTCAGCACGCAAATTTAAAATCAGGTGGTTTGCTGCCGGTATTGATCTTAGGTGTTCCAACTCTTCTAGTTTAGCTCGATATTTAAGTTCTGCACATTCTTCAAGTACTGCTGCGCGTTTTCTACCGACTAGGAAGCCTTGTAGAGTTTTAATTTTTTCCCACGGTGTACTACCAATAACTTGGTAACGATAGTTGAATTCAGAGTTTAGATTTGATGCCATAATTTATCCATAAAAAAGGTTGTTGTAAAAGAAATATTTAGGTTGGTTAATTGTTATGGACCGAAAGAAGCCGCGGTAATGACCGACTTGGCAGTACCTACACCCGCTGCATCAGCCGCAACAACGCCAGTGTTTGAAACCAGATTCTTCATTGATAACGGCACACCAGCAGACGCCGCACCATAAGCAAATATGCCTTTATCTGTACTATAACCTGCGCCTCCTAATCCCCATCTAGCAGTACCAACACCCGTAGTGTCAGTAGATACCACACCTGTATTTGATATTAGGTTGGTTAGTGAATAATTAGCTGCACCTAGTCCATAACCAAACATAGCTTTATCTGTGCCATAGGTTACAGCTGCAAGCCAGTATCTAGCAGTACCTACACCTGTAGTATCAGAAGCAACAACACCTGTGTTTGATACTAGGTTGGTTATTGCGGTAAAACTCGTGCCTGCGCCAATGCCATATCCAAATATAGCTTTATCAGTGCCATATTTTGTTGCAGCTAGCTGGCCTCTAATTGTTCCTACTCCGGTTACGTCACTAGCAACAACGCCAGTGTTTGATACTAGGTTGGTTATTGATACTCTAACGGAACCAGGCCCAATGCCATATCCAAATATAGCTTTGTCGCCGCCAAATGGAGCGGCCGCAAGGTAGTAACGAATCGTTCCTACACCCGCAACAGCTGATGCTACAACGCCGATATTTGAAATTAATTTTCTTTCATTTGTAGATTCACCAAACGCAAAAATTGCCTTATCTGTACCATAACTTGAACCGGCATAACCAGCCCTATTAGTACCAACACCCGCAACATTATTCTGAACGACTCCGGTGTTTGAAACTATATTGGTAAAATTCACTCCATCATAGGTACTGGTACCAAAAATGGCCGATTGGCCAGCCGATGCAGGTGTCAAACTAGTATCATTAATCGTTACCGAACTACTTGTGGCAACTACAGTACCACTAACACTGCCGGTTCGTACTGATACTGTAAATGTTTCACTATTTTCAGTTGTTGCATCGGCAACCGCAGTTACTGTAAATGATCCGGCATTGTTTGTAATCGTAAATGAACCTGAACTGGCTGAAAAATCACCAGCCGCAGTTGAGATATTATTAATAGTATAATAATATGTTCCATTGGTAATATTTTGTCCAGTAACATTAAATGTTAAAGAACTACCTTCATTGACACTTGAAGATGCTGGTGTTACAATAAAAAGAGATGTAGAAATTGTCGGCCACAAACCACTAACCCTCTGGTTATAATGATTCCGACTTGTCAATATTCCACTAATTGCCATAGTATTTCTCTTATGAAGTGCGTTTAGCGGATACGAACACCGATACTACGTTAGATAATGATGAAAATATATCTAGTTTATCTCCAGTGTACATATATTTTGGTGCCTCACACAACTCGATTGTGGAGTTTGCAGGTAAAATAATCTCTTTGGCCATGTAACCTTGTATTGTATTGGCTGAATTTGTCCAGATAATACTAATTGCGTGGTTGCCAAATGCAGTATCTTGGTTAACAACTTTGATACTCTCAATAACCGCAGGACTACCTGTTGCAGTATAGAGTGTTGAGTAACCTGTGTTAGCCAATTTAGCTTCTCTATCGAATGTAGATAGTGCAGTAGTTTCATACACAATAGTTGCGTGTACATTAGAAGAAGCAGCAACACCATTGAAGAACGATTGCATTTTGATAATGTCATTTTCCTTAACAACTTGTGGCTTCTTCAACATCTCTACAGAAGAACGAGATGGTATTGGAATATTTCTAAACAATGAAACATTTGCAGAAGAACCTGCTGGTGTAAAGTCACCAGTAATAGTTACTGCAGCATCAACATTTGCACCAATGTTTGTAACATAGATAGAATGAACTGTTGCGTTTGCAGTAAATACTACAGCATTTGCCAAAGCACTTGTGACTGCATAACCAGTTGCTACATTGATTGCAGAATTGAACAGACCAGAACCACCGCCACCTGTGTTAGCCTTGGTGAATGCTGCATTGGCAGCAAGAAAAGCAGAGTTTGCGTATAAACCAGCTGAGTTGGCTGTATCTCTAGCAATTCCATCTGTAGAAGTGCCGCCAGATAATGAATTGGCCAAGTTGAAAGCTGATTGTGCTAATGTTGTTCCAGTGTTCGCTTGGGTATATGCTGAGTTTGCTTGAGTATAAGCTGAGTTTGCGTATTGACCAGCTGAGTTGGCTGAATCTCTAGCGAAATTATCTGTAGAAGTACCGCCAGATAATGAATTGGCCAAGTTGAAAGCTGATTGTGCTAATGTTGTTCCAGTGTTTGCTTGAGCATATGCCAATGCTGTATTAGACGCAACAAAAGAAACTGGTTGTTGAATAACGATATCACCAACCATACCCGAGTGTACTGAACATTGGTACACATAAGTTAAACCTACTAGATCGAAAGGAACTTTCCAATAAAGAGTACCGTCTATTTGTCCTTGAGCGGCAGAACCTGTTGATACCACACCGCTAGTACTAACATGTGTTAAGCCTGTATTATAATTCGAACCACCCGATGACACCCGTAACATGAACGGATGACCAGAATTATCTAAAAGAAATGATATTGTTTCACCAGCGGAGATGTATATTGTAGGATTATTTCCTGAATATTGGTCAATACTATAGTACATGCCAGGAGCTGTAACTACTAGCTTAGTGACAGCACTTGTAAAATTGGAGTTAGCTTGTAAGAACGATGCATTAGCATATGAACCAGCACTTGTTGCATTTGTTGCAGCAGTGTTTGCTTGCAAGAAAGCAGCATTAGCATAAGATCCAGCTGTTTCTGCCTTACTGTCTGCTGTTGCTGCATTAGTTGTACCGGTATTGGCTTGAGTGAAAGCTGAGTTAGCATATGAACCAGCTGTTACGGCTTTACCATCAGCAGTTGCCGCATTCGTTGTAGCAGTGTTTGCTTGTGTATAAGCCGAATTGGCATATGAACCAGCCGTAACTGCCTTACCATCGGCTGTATTAGCCTGTGTATAAGCCGAGTTTGCGTATGATTCAGCCGCATCAGAAGCAAGGTTAAAATAGTTTGTGCCATCGTTTGTTGCGGTCCACTTGTCAGTAGATTCATTCCAAAGCAAAGCTGTATTGGCGGAAGAACCACGATCAACTTCAATACCAGCATTAAAAGCTGGTGCAGAAGCTTGATCGATAGCGGCATTTACAGTAATGATGTTATCTGCAATCAATACTGTTTGCGTGTTTGCGTAAGTGCGCTCACCTTGAATAGTTAAATTACCAGTAATAATAACATCGCCAGTAACTGTACCACCGGTGGTAATGTTTAACGAATTGTTGGCTCTACTGAATGCAGAGTTTGCATAAGAACCAGCTGATACTGCTTTTGAGTCGGCCGTATTTGCAGCAAGAAAAGCTGCATTCGCATATGAACTAGCTGAATTGGCTGCATCTCTTACCCAAGTATCAACAGCATTGTTAGCTGCGGTGAAGGCTGCATTGGCTTGTACAAAAGCCGCATTAGCATATAGACTTGCACCAGCAGCATTATTAATTGCTGTATTGGCTTGCAAGAATGCAGCATTAGCATATGAACCAGATGTTACGGCTTTACCATCTGCTGTTGCTGCATTAGTAGTAGATGTGTTTGCTTGAGTAAAAGCTGAGTTAGCATAAGAACTGGCTGCATTTGCAGCGTCACGAACCCAAGTATCAACAGCATTATTGGCTGCGGTGAAGGCTGCATTGGCTTGTACAAAAGCCGCATTAGCATATGAACCAGCTGATGCTGCACCAGAACCAGAATTAGCAACAGCAAATGCAGCATTGGCTTGTACAAAAGCCGCATTTGCATGTGAAACTACAATTGATACATCAGATTCTTTCGCTAAGGGAAAACCACCAGCGACTGAATTGTTATGTACAACAACAGTGTTTTTGTCTGTGTCTATGGTAATTTCAGCCAAAGCTCCTGTAAAGGTGCTGTGGGATACTGTATTACCTCTGCGATGTTTTAATGTTATGGACATGATTATATTTATATTGTTCCGTAATCTTGGATTGTATTATTTACATCAGTTATTAACCCATAATCAAATTCACCAGAAATTGCATTTTGAATACTATTAGCAGTTGCAAATGCTGCATTAGCGTGTGAAAATGCAGAGTTCGCATAAGAACCCGTTATCGTTATGTCTTTGTTTTCCTGATTACCGATATAAGAGAACTTCATATTATGTTATTTCCAACAGACTTAAAATTACATCAGCTGCCGATGCGTTGCTTGTAGATACTTTAAGTGAATCTGTGGCTTCCAATACAAGTTTTTGTTCACCACCAATTGTGATTAGTGAACTGCCTGGATCGATAGTTGCCATCTTTACCATATAGTAATCTGATGCAGAAGATGTTACAATAACATTTGCTGTTATAGGTACATTCAATATGTTTGCGATAGTCATACCAATGACAGTCGTGGAAACACCAGCACCTGCCGTATATATTGTTACGGGTGATGTGCCTACCGCAGCTTGGAGTTGATTTTTAAAAACATTTGCCATTTAAATTTCCTGATATTGTATATTTATCGTGTCAACTAAATGCGATAGTGAAAGCAACAATCTGTGCATCTACATCCAATATTGTTGTGCCCGTATTTGCCTTCGCAAAAGCCGCATTGGCATGAATATAAGCCGCATTAGCCTTTTCAAATGCTGGCGCAACATCGCCACCTGAGGTTGCATTGAATGTGATTGTTTTTGTTGTCGTATTGGTGCTGATGGTAATATTATTACCAGCAACCAACGAAAGTGTGTCTGAATAACCAGATGCCAACACCAAACTGTTGTTAGCATTGATTGTATCAAAAGAAAATTGGTTGGTGATAAACGATGTACCACCAAGTCCATTTTTATAAAACAGCTTTCCATCGGCATAGTTAAGTGCAACCTCACCAAACGATAATGTGCTTGGTGTGTTTCCTGTTACGCCTGATTTTTTTAACTGGATTGCTGTGTTTGACATTTACTTAAAACGTTCCACCATCTTTGATTACGCCATCAACACCGACCAAATTCGTGAGTACGGTTGGTGTTGCTTCTTTATTTAGCTCATCAATTTTTTTTCTTTTGGCAGGAGGTAGTTGTAAGTATTCAATTTTTGAAACAAGTTCTTCAACCTTTGAGTTGAATACACTCTTTTCAGTTTCATGCTTTTGTATCAGTAAATTAATAGTCTTTTCATGTTGACCATTCAATGCTTCGATTTTACCATTATTTTCACTTATCAAAGAATTGATTTTTGATTCGAGCTCTCCGCGAGTTTTATTCGTTTCTTCTCTGGCTTTAATCAATTCAGACTTAAAGGTATCGACATGCGTTGCCTGATTCCTTACACTATCATAGTCTCTATATTTGTTGTTAAGCTCCGTGAGTTGATTGGTTAAATTCGATACATTCAATTCACTTTCCGCAACCTTAACTTTTAAGTTTTGGATTGTTTCATTATCAGCTTTATTAATATTTTGTTTAAACTCTTCTATAACCCGTTTCAACTCATCGTTTGATTTTGTTAAAACATCAATCTTCTCAACCTGTTCCTTAACAACCTCATCGGTAATTTTTGCATTAGCTTGCATTGAGACATTTCGGATTACACAGTCGGTCATGGTGGCCGTCAATGTCTCAATGTAATAATTTATATACTTGTCATTTCCCATTTCAAACTCCTATCATAAAAAACATAATACATTATATAGTCAGCTTAGAATTGTCCTCCGTCAAGAGTGTTTGTCCATACCGGTACGCCAGCATTCGTGACAGTGAGTAATTGATTAGAGAATGTTTGATCTGCTGTACCTGCAGCACCAGTAACTGCCATTGCGTTTGTACCATCGCCGTACACAATACCCTTTGAGGTAAATGTAGAAGCACCTGTACCGCCTTGTGCAACAGTTAGACCGGATATGTCACTTGATGTTGCAGCAGTTACACGGCCGTAAGCATCAACAGTCAATGAAGTAAGTGTTTTGGCCGCACCGAGAGTACCTGTTAGTGCAAAGTTTGTATTTGCAAGTACACCGATTGCACCAGTACCAGAACCAACTAACAGACCACCGTTACTAAATGTTGCTGCGCCAGTACCACCTTGAGCAACTGTTAATCCAGAAATATCGGCAGCAGTCGCTGCGGTTACTCTGCCGTATGCATCAACAGTAAGTGAAGTGATTGTTTTGGCTGCACCAAGAGTACCAGTTAATGCAAAGTTTGTATTTGATAGCGTAGTTACATTATTACCACCAGCACCAATAATAATAGCGCCACTTGTTAGTGTTGATGTTGAAGTAACTGCAGCATTACCCGCATTGAAAGCACTTGCAATGTAATCTTGTAAGTCTATGCCGTTAGCAGTAATTTTTCCTGGAACAGTAACATTACCTGTCGAGAAGAAGACTGTTGCGTTTGCAGCTGGTCCAACACTTAGGTTACCAGTTGGAGCTGTAACACTTGATGTTCTAACATAATTACCAATAACATTTGCTTTAACAACATTAAGAACAAGATTGGCTGTATTGAATCCACCACTTGTAACATCTATACTGTTGTTGTCAATGCTGCCGGTGTAACTATCAAATGCGTAGAATTCTTTTGTGCCAGCGTGGCGAATTAAACCAGATCGAAGGTTCGCTGCACCCGAATTATAATTTCCAACAAAACCAATATCAACAATGTCTGATACATAATTGTTTCCACCCAAATAGATTAATGGGTCTTTAACTTCTAATACGTTTGTGTTGATAACTGTTTGTGTACCTAAAACACTCAAGTTACCGCTAATCTGAACGTTGCCGTCAATGATCTGGTTCAAGCTTGCTGTGTTCGAACGAACAACAGTATTGTCAACATCTAAAGTTACAGTGTTGTTTGTTACTGTAGATGTAAGACCTGCACCGCCAGCGAATGTTAGTGTGTCTGTAGCAAGTGAAACAGTATCGGTACCGGCGTCACCAGCAATACCTATAGATGTTGATATGGCTGCCGAATTGGCAATCGACATAATTCGACCGTTTGCGGCAACAGTAAGTACAGGAACAGTTGTTGTTCCACCGTATATACCAGCAGTAAGCCCAGCAACAGCACTAAGAGATGCACTCAATGTTGCATTTGCGGTGCCGTTAAATAATTGTGCCGATGCCGTAATGTCACCACCAGATATATTAATAAATCTATCTGTCTGGAATTGTGTTGCAGAATTTGCATTACCAGAAACAGACGCAGTAATACTTGTTGCGGTAATGTGTCCGAACGCAGCATTACCGTTTGCATCACGGCGAACAAGTGTTCCACCTGTTGATGCAGATGTTGCATTATCTACCTGTGAGGTGTAATATTGCCCACCAACATTGACTACACCTGTACCGGCCGGTGAGCCAAGGAATAATGTATTGGATTGATAAGAATACGCGAACTCACCGGCAGCCAAACTCGCTGGTGTTCCTGTCGTAGTGGAACGTTTAATCAGAATTGAGGTATTTGCCATTATTATTATCCTTGTTGTATGGGTTGAATACTATTATCTATTTATTAAAACCCGCCACCGTCAATTATGCTAATTGCATTGGCCACGAAAGCTGCACCGCCAATACCTATAACATTATTGCTTTGGTCGCCAATAAAAAGAGTGTTTGAGAGAAAAGAAAAAGCCAACTCACCATCAGCTAACGATGACGGTTGAGTGTTTGCATACGATCTTAGGATCTGTATGGTTGTATTTGCCATTAAAAGAAGCCTGCATCAGCGCCAGCGAAAGCCAGGTAAGTTATTGAATTGGCCGAAGCAGCTTGAATTGCTGCATCTGAAATTACACCGTTTGCAGATTGAACAGGAACCAAACCACCTATTGGTGACACAACAATCCCAATAGGATTTGGAATGGCAGTAGTTGGCGCAGCTACAAAAGAAATTGCACCTGTTGTGGCTTCAACCTTGATAACTGTACCATCCAAGTCAATTGTATTACCACTCAGAAATAGACTTCGAAATTTTTGTGTTCTGCTACCCAAGTCGAATGTTCTGGACTGTGTTGGTATTAAACTACCATGCACAGGTGTGCCTGTACCCAAACCTTTTGCACTAAAAGTTTTTGTTTCTGAGTTATATATAATTACATCACCTGTATTTGCGCCTTCTAATGATAGGTCGGTTAGACTTCTCATTGTTTTGGTACCATACGTCAGTGTTTGTACTCTTGTTTTTTGACCCTCAACGCGAACCTTAATGGTCGCTGGTTGTCTAACTGTTACTGTTGCCATGTTATTCCTTTAAAATACAGTAACTTGAGGTAAAACATTAACAATTCCTTCTAAAACTCTAGACACTGTGTTTGATGAATCTTTAATAACAACATCATAGACATATCGTCCTGCAGCAATGTTTGCGGTATTCGCATACGGTAATGATAAAAGAAGTATACCTTCTGTTGGATCATTGACAGTGATGACAAATTGAGCTGTAGTGCTGCTGGAATAATAACTCTTCTTCATAACGGCTTTAATCTGTGCGCCGGTTAAAGAGAACGGTGTTCCATCGGCCTGATCGAGAGCTACCGATGTGTTGAAGTTTGAGCCTTGCTCTAAAAATAATTCTTGGTAACCTGCTGGCATTTGTTAACCCCTTTTAGAGGTATTTATCACATTAGGAAGTTCGTTTCCACACATATAGTGGAGAAATACTTGGTGTAAAGTTACTATTTGAAACAGCTTGCCATGTTCCAATGCCCAATAGTGTGTTTGGTGTTTCAGGATTTGAAGCATTCAAGTAAATTGTGCCAACAGGATACGCTGCTTCCAATGTTTCCACTCTACTAAGTATGGTTGGTTTGTTTGATAAATCAACATATGAACCGGATGTTGCAACACCGGATAATCCTGTGACCGCACCGGCTGAAATACCAATTGCAATATTGTTTGCTCTAGTTATTCTTCCTGCAGCATCAATTGTAAACCTAGGTACACTAGCTTGTCCACCATAAGATTGTGCAACCACACCAGACGCAGGTAAACGATCCTTAGACAATGTGCCTGAAGATATATTGTCTGCATTTGTTGTGTCTGTGGTGGCAGAGGGTGACAATCCAGAGACTGCTGCGGAGGTTATTGCAATAGGTCCACTGTTTACTGATGTGAGTCTACCTTTGGCATCAACAGTCAGACTAATTGCATAACTAGTTCTACCATAAGAAGCCGCTGACACACCTGTTGAGGACAGTCTTGCATCCGGTAATGTACCAGAAGTAATGTTGTTTGCACTGGTTGTATCTGTTGTCGCTGAGGTTACTAGTGTTGGGAAGTCTGTTATTTGTGATTTTGGAATTGCAATTGCAACACTATTTGCTGAGGTGATTCTACCTTTGGCATCAACAGTAAACCTTGACACTTGTGTGGCTGACCCAGCCGATGTTGCTGTCACTTTATCAGGAAGTCTTGCGTCAGCAAATGTTCCACTTGTAATTTGTGTAGTACTTAAACTGGCTGCAGCCGCCGAAGCGGCAGTGATTCTACCTTGTGCATCGATTGTAACGACCGACATTTCAGTCGCACTACCATAGGATCCGGCACTTACTGCTGTGTTTGCCAGTACCGATGGCGTGATCTTTGTTGTCATTTATTCTGTCCTTTTAATTCTTCAATCTCGGCTTTAAGTTCTTTAATTGCTTCAATCAAAACACCAACGATGTTGCCATATGAAACGGACATATATTCATCATCACTCAACGCTTCCATAACTACTTCAGGTAGAACCTCTTTCATTTCTTGTGCAATAACACCAACACCTTTGATGCCAGAATCGATTCTTTCATAAGTTACACCACGCATTTTAGATACGGTGTCTAATGCATTTTCAATTGTTTTGATGTTTGTTTTCAATCTTTCATCAGAGTAAGCAGTAACGTTGCCGCTTGCAACAAAGTTGCCTGCTGTATCGGAAGTCCATCTATAAGCATTGGTTCCGTTTGACCATCCACCTAATCTGAATACACTATCGGAGTCGAGTCCCATATTGATTGCATAAGAACCTGGTCTATGAAAAGACATAGAAGCACTGTCACTCAAAGATCCTGAACCATATGCAGCCAATGTTCCTGATTGTCCAGATGAACCAACAGACACTGTTGATCTGAAGTTATATCCTCCAGTAACAATTCCACCAGTTGCTAATGTCGTGGCCTGTGAACCATTAATATCCAACGTTTGTCCGTTAAGGTAATATTTTGTTCCATCATTGTATAGATATCTTGTTCCTGAGCTATTCAAATGAACAATACCAGAAGCTCCTCCGGACCTATATGCATAGATATCACCATTTGGTAGTAATCTAACTTTACCACCACCATCAGTTACAGTGGTTTCACCAGTGAATATTGCACCAGTAAGTCTTGCAAATGAAGCTGGCAATCTGGCTTCAGCTAAGGTACCAGATGAGATGTTGCCCGCATTAGTTGTATCTGTTGTAGCTGATGTTGCTAATGTTGGAAAGTCAGATATTTGTGATTTTTGAATTGCAATTTGTAAATCTGCAGCAGCAGTGATTCTACCTTTTGCATCTACAGTAAATGTACCAACCTTATTTGCGCCACCATAAGCCGCATTGACTACACCAGTTGCAGACAGTCTCGCATCTGGTAGTGTACCAGAAGTAATGTTGGTTGCACTGGTTGTGTCTGTTGTGGCTGATGCTACTAATGTTGGGAAGTTGGATATTTGAGATATTGGAATTGAAATCGCAACACTGTTTGCTGAAGTCAAACGACCCTGTGCATCTACGGTAAATCTTGATACTTGGTTGGCTGAACCAACAGATGAAGCACTAACTGCTGTGCTTGCAAGTTGACCAGATGTTATTACTCCAGTAATTTTGGTATTTGCAAGTGATGTTATAAACGCTGGATTTGCATATGATTCGGAAGTGTAAACACCATTGGTTACTGAGCCAGCATTTCCAGTTGTATTGATTGCATATGTACCTGTGCTACCTAAAACATTTTTAACATATGCTGTGGTTGCAAATGAAGTATTACTGGCAGCAATATTCATTGTCAGACCAGTAACATTACCCACAAATATTGCACCACTTTCAAATGCTGCACTTGTTGTTAATGTATCAATTGCACTTTGTATTGTGTTTGCTGCACCTAAAAATTCATTTGTTGTATAAGCAATATTGTTTGCAAAGTATTCATACACAGCATAACCATCAACTTCAAGAAGTATCGAGTCTCCTACAGCTGGTGCTGTTGAGAATATGATTCTTGAATTGCCCGTATTTGCATGGTATTCAGATTCCAACTGACGAACACCGTTAATGTATGCTCTTAGTTGTGTTGAGTTGTTGAAAGTTGGTGTTATAAATTTAGTATTCGAGCTATCACCGGAATATGTTAATCTCGTAGAGGTTATTGTGGTACCTGGTGTTGCGCCACCACCACCGCCACCGCTACCGGCAGCCCAAAAATAATTACCAACACCACCAGTTGTCAATACATAACCTGATGTTGCACCAGATGGTAGTATTGCATTTAAAATAGCTGATGTTGATGTTACACCAGTGCCACCTTGACTAACACCGAGTGGTGTAGTGAGATTCAATCCAGCAAATGTTGGTGTTGCAGTTGTTCGTATGTCTTGGGCGGTACTAATTGTTAAGGTGTTTGCACCTGTGGAATTAATAGTTATGCCGTTGTTACTTCCAAGTGTTATACCTTCACTGTTGGCTGTTATTGAACCTGATGTACCGGTAACACTTGCAATAACATTATTTGCTTTTGTGAAAGCTGCATTTGCATGACTGAAAGCAGGTTCAAATGAAACATTGTTTGCTGAAACGAAAACTGCATTTGCATGTCTAAATGCTGCGTTCGCATATGCTCCAGCATTAATAGCTTTGGTGTCTGATGTATTTGCGGCAATGAATGCTGCATTAGCATATGAACCCGCCGAGACAACAGCAGCCTGTAGAAAATTATTTGCTGTTGTAATTGTGTTGTTTAATGTGTTTGCTGCAGCAGAAGATGCAACAGTGGCCGAACTTGTTGATGTTAACGAACCACTAATTAAGTCGGATGTTAATATTCTATAGTAACTATTTGAACCAACATCAATAACATCAAAAAGTTTTTGTGGTTCATTCCATCGAATGTGTGCATTTGTACTTCCAGTGCCGCGATTTACTTCAAAATAACCTATGTCTGCTACATTTGTTCCGGCATTTATTACAAATCTGTCGGAATTGTAAACGGTTGTACCGTCAATAACAAAATTACCAGCAACAGTTAAATCATTATTGACGAATACATTGTTTATAAATGCTGTAGCATTATTACCATCAATTAATTCTGAAACACGCAGTGTCTGTGTATTTGCTGACACATTAGCTTGCAATGTACTAGTGACTGTTGCACCAGACACAAATATTGTTGGTGTGATAACGCTGGTGTTTGCTACCAGATGTTTTGTATAGGTTGTGTTTACGATTGAAGCATTCGATGTATTTGTCGATGTGTTTGCTTGTAAACTACCTGTTGTCGAAACACCTGATATGGTTAACAATGCACTGCCGATTCTAGAATTCGCCTGCAACACATCTGTGGTTGTTATACCAGATGTGAACACGGCCGGAATTATTGCAGAAGTATTTGCAACTAAATCTTTTACATATATTGTATTTGTCACACTTGCATTAGAAGTATTCGTAGATGAATTTGCCTGTAATACTTGGATGAATCCTGTACCTTCAACGGTTATGGTTGGTGTTATTATATCCGTGTTTGCTTCAAAGTAATCGGAATAACTAGTTACTGAAAATATTTCAGGTGTAATTATATTTGCAACCACCACCAATTGTGTTGTGGTTGTGGTATCAACAATTGTAAGATTACCTTGTACACTTGCTGTGTTTGCAAAAACAATGTTGGTAGACACATTATTTGTAATACGAGCATTACCAAAAACATCCAAAGAATCTGTTACAGTTAGATTATTATTACTGTAAACATTTCCGGTGGCATAAATGTCAAAACCGGTGATTGTGTTATTTGCTATCAGATGTTTTGTGTATACTGTACCTGTTACAGATGCATTTCCTGTATTTGTAGATGTATTTGCTTGCACAACATTTGCAAACAGTGTATTCATTATCGAAGCTGTTGCAGTGTTAACACTTGTATTAGCTTGTATTGTGTTCGAAAAAATACCTGTTGTTGCCGAGATGGCAGCTGCATTTATAATCGTATTAGCCTGCAACGATGTTGTTGTTATCGATGTGTTGGCTTGAACGCGACTTGTAAAAATATTTGTATTAGCTACTAGACTATCCGAAGAGATGTGTCCGTTTGCAGCCAATCGGTTTGTGTATGTTGTTCCTGTAATAGAAATGTTTGCTGTGTTAACATGAAGTCTGGCTTCTAATACATTTAATTCCAAATCCCCACCAACAACCAAATCGCCAGCAACTCTAGCATCATTTGCAACCTCTAAACCGAATCCTGATCCTAAGACGGTTAATATTCCACCAACATTTGCATTCGCTGTTGTACTGATGCTGAGTCCTGTATTTGTGAAAAGTCCCTGTCCCTGTACCGTTAAATTGTTTTGTATGGTTGCAGAAGAACCCACACCCTGAACTAGCAATTGTTTTTGTGCAATTATATTACCATTGGCTTGTAATGCATTGAGTGTCGATTCGGACAAAAACAGCGTACCTGTATCTTTAACATAGTTGCCTTTTGCCAATATATTATTTTCTGATATGAGTGCATCAGTTGAATTTAGCCAGTGGCCAAATGTGTTGGCAAAACTTAAAGAGGTAACTGTATTAGCCATTTTAACCTTTTTCTAATAGTTTTAGTAACAAACTTTTAATTTCTATCAAATCGTCTTTCACACTTTTCATTTCGGATTTGACCTTATTTATTTCTTCTTTTTGAGACTCCAGGACACGGCGCTTGGAAAGATATTCTTCCAATCCACTTTTGTCCTGGTTGATAATGGCACCACTGCGTGTATCCCTCACCAATTTAGTTCCCTTAACCTTCAGATATTCCATAATTAAGCAGCAACAACACCATTTGAAGGCAATGCAATACACCTCATATCTGACAGATACGGAACAAGTGTGTTGTCCGTTGTTGTCAAGACAATCTTAATTGCGAACTGGCTGAATGTGTAGTATGTCTGGCCATTATTTGACAGATAAGATACTTGACCAGTTTCTCTACCAAAAATTCCTGGTGAAAAAGTATATTCATGTACATCATTTCTTGTCAGTGAATGCAATGCATCACAACTATTTGTTTTTGTCATTAACTGCCAGTAACCATCATCAAAACCTTGAGTGTCATTTCTACTCAAAATTTTGTAATAGACATTGATATCGGTGCCGACTGGTCTGTAAGCCGATAGGTACACATTTAAATCTCCAGAATCAAAACCACCATCAAGCACAACCTTCTTGGTTATATATCTTGCAAGCGCGGGACCACCACTAACTGAGGTTTCACCTGATATTAATGCAGTTGCACCTGTGCCAGGTGTTGTATTCGCATCAACGATTGTAATTGTTGGTGTCTCAATGTAACCTGCACCAGGTGTTGTTATTGTTATTGCATCAATAACACCATTTGCCACATTGGCTGATGCATACGCTTGTTCACCATTCTTGCCCGTTGGTGACGAAATAGTAACAGTGGTTGTTGTGACATTATAACCAGAACCACCAGAAGTAATTGAAATTAAATTGTTTGACAGTACACAATTATTAATATCATATTTAATTGCAAACAACGAGGTGCCTGCATCAGAAATGATAGGACTAACCGCATCGTCAGTTGAACGCAATAGACCGTAAAGTGAGAAAGAAGTTTGTGAGTTTGCAACCAATACACGTTCACCTTTATTATCATTTAAATAAATGTGTTCATACATTGTTGTTCCATATTTACCTGGATTTATATTCACGGCCTCGGTGTTTGTTCCGTTTTGCAGCGTTGCATCATATGTGTAATTTACACTGGTTGTTGATGGAATAAAGTCTGTGGTAGTTACATTGAACGCATCAACCAAAATATTATCATTTGAAATTGTTGTGACAACATCACTCATTGTATTTGCATTTGTGTAGTATTCGATGCCATTGGTAACCAAGGTTCTCTTTGGCAATTTCTTAGGCAAAACCATTCGCACTGTTGGTGTTTGTGTTATATCAAATTTACAACGATCTATTGAGAACATTAGACTTTGATTTTGGTCGACTGTCCATGTCTGCGAATTCTGTGATATGAATAATGAACCAACATATGGTGCAGCTGAAATCTTGGTGATAGAACTTGGATATGGATCTGTTGAAAGATTTTTCACTGAAGAAGGAAGAGCAACATCACCATTTGCAGCAGTATACAGAGTATACTCATTCGATGAACTTCTAACTATAAAGGAGTATAAAGTGTTGGTTTGAATATAGACTGGTGAACTAAACACAAACTCTGTATATGTTGTTGAGTCTAGGTGTTGCGGTGTTGCTGAAACCTTTATCTGATTTGCTGGTAGTGTAACAATGGAGTTATCTAATGTGGTACCATTTGGATAACCATTCAGTGTACCAACAATTGAAAGTGTTACAGGTGAAACATCAGTTGCAGGCTTCGTAGCAAAGAATAATTTAATTGATGAAATAAATGCACCATTAGGAAAGTTTGTCTGGTCTATTATAAATGTTTGTGCAACAGGATCATAAGGTGTGTAAAATCTGGACAACTGTGTTTCGGTTGTATTTGTTGTTGTCAACACATCTCTCTTTAGAGTTTGTGTAAAGGTGTCTTTAGCTCCAGATGGTGAAGCACCGAAATCAATGTTTTGTTTGTTCGCTTGTAATCCAGATGCATAGAAACTACCTTCTGCAAATGTTGTTACCGTTTCTTCATTGTTGTTAAATCGGTTATCTGTACGGAACACTCTGGTGCCTGTGTGGAATGTATTTGCCGGAACAATAAACACACCATAGAAACTACCTTCCTCATTGCTTGAGAATGTTCCTATAGAATATACATCCGTTGCAGCACAACTCACTGCTGACGCCAATGTTACCCGTTTTAACACTCCATTGTATGCTGAAACAACCGCGGATTGTCCTTGGCCTGTGCCTGCATTGATGTATAGTGTACTACCAACATATGATGTGTTTGAAGAAGATGCCAATGAAGACAAGGTTATTGTTGTTGAGTTTTGAACAGATTGTACCAGACCACCGAAGTGTTCTGCGCTAACAAAAGTACCTTGACCGGTATTTGTTTGATAAGCACCTGCAGCATCAAAGAATCCATTCCGCAAAGATAAACCATTGTTGTAGGTTGTTGTTTTACCGTCACCAGCAACATAGAGTCTCAAGTTGTCTGAGTTTGGATAATCATACACACCAACAACAATGCCAGTTGCAATAAATTGTCCTGAACTAAAATAACCAATAACGTCATTTTGATTAAATGTGCCAGCAACACCACTGAGTTCAATTATGTTTGTTTTGTGTACATAATTATCAACATTAACCGTGTCAAAGAAATTGTGTATTTCAGTGTTAAATAATAAACCTGTAGACCTAACAACAATTTCTTGTGGTCTCATCCATGACAAGATACTTATATCAGTGAGGTAACCGTTATTCAACGAATATGTGTTATCTATTTGACTATAGTGTCCCAATAAATTGTTCTGAGTCTGATTTGATATATTCTCATATGTTGAGGTGGTTGTAGTTGTAGTTAAATTTTCTGTGAAGCCAACATTTCTACCAAATGGACCATCAAACGCTCCATGATTTGTAACATTTCTTCGGGAAAATTCAGTCGTTGTGGATTGTCCAACCAATGTACTTGTTCCTGAAACCGTTTGCCAATCACCAGATAGTAAAGTATTTACCTCAGCTGAACTCTGATATATGTGTAAGTTAGGATCAACAATTAATAGTGATGGTGAATATGTTGTGTCAACCCAATTGTCCACATTTGGTGACAATGACAATATACCTTTTGAATTTGTTACTGAAAATGGATTGATGTTAACACTTCTACTCGCCAATCTCTGTGAAATAATATTGGTTGAAGTGTAAGGTAGTGAGAAATAGTTGGTGTATCCATCCGATGTTATGGAATAATTCAATCCAGAAATGGTACCAACTGTAGGCCTACTCATATTATAAGCTAATGCTATATTTTTTAATGGGAAATTATTGACAGTTTGTTTTGCTGTCATTTGTTTTGTTCTGCGATTGATAGATGCATTGAAATTTGCAACACCGGCATCTGCGGCCGCAAAACTCGAAAAGTCATCAACCATAATACCATTTTTAAAACGATTCAATCCATAAACATCTGAAATTTGTAGTGAATTCGCATTCTGTTCTAATGAATTTAGTGCTGTATAATATTCAATACGATTAATTCTGGTGTCTAAGTCAGCAATATCCGACATTGTGTATCGGCGATGTTGTTTAGCTTCAACAGACAAATCGGATAATCCGGATGTTAATTCTGTTGGTAGGTAACCAGTATATGGTCTGTGTGTTATGTTTGCTAACACCAAAGATCCGTCGGGTTCATTCGGTGTTAATGGATTAATTGACGGTGAACCCTCAATAATTTGTAATGACTTGTCTTTAGTTAAAACCAATTTATCTTTACGAGCAAGATAGAAAGAATAATCACAAACAAAGGTGCTCAAATCCACTGGCTGCAATACACCTATTCTGGTAGATCCTGGATTAGAATAACGAAACTCAAAGTTGGTCTGTGCATTCCGACGAGCTGGTCTAAAATCGAGACAATCCCTCAATGCATATGATGCACCATATTTACTTATGTGTACAGGAATTTCTCTGTAATCTTCAGGCGAACTTGAGTTGTCTATGTATGACATTTTACTAAAGTAACCATCGCCACCGGTGTGTTTGTAGTAATCCAATAATACAAGTATATTGCCAACAGGTTTTGTTGCACCAGGTCGCAATGTAATGGAAGCGTGATCGTAATAACTGTCTCTTTGTCCGTTATCAAACGTGTATCTGCTTGTAACATCATACGAACTATTAGTTAACATTGCAACCGTAGGCACGGTGCCTTCCGCTTTGGTATCTATAATTTTAACAATGCGTTTAACATCGGATAGATACAGAGATTGTGTTTGTCCGGGTGTTAACACACCTGCAGCTCTGATGTAGACTTGACCTGTAGATGTTGCAGAATCATCAACAAATGTGTTGGTGTTAACTTGTGTACCCGAAGTGTTACTAATTGCTGTGTTTGAATTTGCAACCACCAAGTTCTTTATTCTTAAAATATGGCTTGTATTAGTTGCATCTGTGACAAATACTTTAGCAATAATTGTTGCAGTGAAGGCTGATAAGTCGGAAGTTGCTGTACTAAATGTTGCAACTGAACCATCATTATTCAATGAAACGCTTCTTGAGTTTATTGTCCAAGGAATAATCTGGCCATTTTGTACACTTGCATTGGCTTGTTTATCCGTCACAATGATGGTGTAACACTGTTCAACAACATCGGATGAAAGTGTTGTGCCTTCATTACCCAAGTGTTTGATAACACCCGCATAACTTCCAGTATAAGCCAATGATGCTGATAGTGTGCTACCAGAAACATTGAAGTTTATACCTGTTATTTCTTGATGTGTCGTATACGATGGTGAAAATATACCAGAAACATATGGATTACCGATTGGGTAAATCATCTCTGGCACATTAGGATTTTGAAATATTGTATCACCTCCTGCAACATTACCAACCTTACCTGTCGTATCAATTTTTGCACTAGCAATTACTGTAGCTGGGTATGATGTTTTATTTACGAATGCCATAGTTTCAATGTCCGGCGTATCAAAATTTAAAACATACACAGAAGTTGTGTCTGGTATTATGCTCCAAGATTGATTGACAGTTGCCACTCTGGTTGATCCGATATAATCGGTGATTGTTCTGGACTCACCAGCATTTGTACCATTTGTAATTACAATGTTAACACCAATATATGCACCATCAACCGATGAGGTTTGCCCGTTAATTGATGGAAATGTTATAGTTATTGAGTTTGCTACGGCTACGGCTACATTGGCAGATATTGATTTGTTTTGAATATCATATACTTGAGCTTTGTAGATGTATGTGTTTGATTGTCCATTTGTTGGGCTGCTATCAAATTGTAATCCACGAATGTAAGCAGTAGCGACTAATGTTGAGTTGTATGTGGTTGCATTTGCTGTGTTGATATTGGCCTGACTTACGCAGTGGAAGTCTACAGTATTAGCTGTTGTAACTGGGAAGGTTGATGTTCCTGAACCGGCAACATTACTTACCAAAAAATAACTACCAAAATCTATGAAAGCTGGTTCATTATTTTGTGTTGCTGATGTTCTTGCTCTGTTGGAAATGATGTTGATTGGTGATGGATTTTCTACACGATGCCCACGAACATAGGCTAAACCTTTGCCAACATTCATTAAATACTTATCGGAATATCCAGTATAAGTTTTTGGTGTAAATCTAAAATCTTCAACAACATAATCACCATTGGTTTCATAATCTCTTTTTGCAAAGTAGTCATCGATAGTTGCATAGACAGAGCCGTCAACCATTTTGTATACACTGCCATCTTCAACACGAACCAATTCAATGAATAGGTCATCGTCACCAAAATAGAGTGGTCTTGAAGAGAGTTGTAAGCTAATTACATAACGATCTGCACCTGGTGCCTGATAGTTGGATGCACCTACAGCTGGATCTAATAATGAGTTATCATTTGCATAATCAAAAACTGTTTCGGTAATTTCCAAACCAACACGCTTCGATGGTGTGTTATCATACTTGTCTAGTATGATAGTTTGTGGTGAAACTTGTACAAAATTACCTAAGATGTAGAAAACACCTTGTGAAATTGAAACGACAGAAGATGATCCTGTAGCCGCACTAGGTATTGCCTGACAGGTTAAGTTTGAATTTGAATCATAGATAACATCATTGTCTGTAAACTGTGTACCTGTTTTATAAGTAACGATTAGTGTTGGTGGATCACCTTCGCCGGCTGTACCTGTAGCTACAGCTGTTGTGAGTACCCTTGCAACAACTGTTCCGTCAGCGTTACGCAATAATTTATTTTGTAATTGTTCAACATCAATGTTAACACTGTTGAATGTGGGTTGTATTTTAATATAGTGTACGTTGAAGTCGGTTGTAACTTGACCTCCAGAAACTGGAGAATTTTGTTTGAATATGTTGTCCGCAAAACTGGTGATTTGATTTTGTAAAATCGTTTGTGCTTGAGTTAATTCTCTTGCTTGTACCGCAACACCAGGTTTAAATAACACTCGATGAAAGTTTTTTGCTCCATCAAAGTCATCATAATAAGGATCAACATTAAAATTTAAAGCCATTTTTTTTCCTTAGAAACCTAATACGAATCTGAATTGTTCTATGCCATCAACACTTCTCTGTACACCTGAACGATTTTCAATATAGATCATGTAACCTGAGTGTACTACAAAGTTTGGTATACTGTAAGATAATAGTGTTCTTGTTGTTTTGGATGTTTGTCCAAATATTGGACTGTTATTTGACGGAGTTCCCGATGTATTTATCAACTTAATTAGGTTGGACTCAGTGTTAAAACTCAAAACTGTAGCATAAAAAGATGGATCACTTAACAATCCTTGATATACAAACTCGTCTGGTACATAACCTTCTGTTCCTGGAGCAACAACAATATTTGTTGTCGCACTGTATATACTTCCATTGGCTGGACTTGGATTATATTGTCTTGTTGTTGGGTTCACCAATATACCAACCTGATGATAATCAATATCTGTCGGTACAAAATTGTTTTCATCACCGTCAAACTGTGCTGTCAACATAACATGCCCACAGCCTAACTCTGATATTGGATCGAATCCGTGGCCGCCAACGGGTGATGTTGATGTCGAGACTACACAATTACCACCAATTGTGGAGGTAACAGATACGTTTGCAAATGTATAATTGCCACCTGGACTGTTGACGATGATATCTTGTACAATACCATTAGCACTTACGTTAGCTGACGCTGTTGCGCCGGTACCATCACCTGTTATTGTCACAAAGACAACAGCATTAACAGTGTCGAAACCACTACCACCATTTTCTACATTGATAACATCAATACTTCCTGCACCAGCTGTCGTAATAAGTGGGTTTGGTGTGTTTGATCCAGTCTGTACTGGAATCCATTCTCTGTCCATGAACTTCAACTTCAATCCAGTGTCAATGGTATACATAAATTTCCATTTATAACCATCATCTCCCTGGAATATCTTGTTGGATGAATATGTTCCTGGTTCAAAATATGGTTCGCGTGTCGATGGATTACCTTTGTTATTCCACAAACACTTGAATATCTGGTCGTATTTGTTCTTCACATAAAAGTGTTTCACCAAATAACCATTGGCATCTTTTGCTGTCATGTCAACATCATCTTGGAAATAATCATAAGTTTCATTTGCTGTCCAGTCAATACGTTGTATGATTGGAGAAATGTCACTTGTTTTAATTTGCTTTGCAACAAATATATTTTTGTAGATTTGTTTGATTGATTTTAAATCGGCGCTGGGTGTTGTTGGTTCTGCATCGTTTGCCCAAGGTGTTGGCTTAGACAGAAAGCAATAGAATGAATTGATAGGTGTTGTAATTGCAGGCGGCACCACAGCCACTGGTGCGTAATACAACAAGTCTATCTGTGAGACTTTTGCGTTATTTGTGAGTATGTTTTTATTTGCCATGGTTTATTTATTATGCGCGTATAATGGATACAAAACTATTCTGAGAGGTTTCATCAAAACACATATATTTCACACAAATTGTTGATGTGGATGGAATAGCATATGTTGTTGCGTTGGCGGTTGATTGTATTGCTGGTAAACCATGTGTAAATGTCTGATTATTACCTGATGTGTTTGTTACCCAGAGAGAAACTTCTTTACCGGATAATAAATTGGATACTGTTACTGTTAAACCTGCCGCGGTTTGTGCTCTTACCACCGAATCATTTGTTATATCGATGGTTATAGCAGTCTGTGCGCCAGGAAATACTTTTGTTGTGTATACAAAACCTTTTTGTGCAGTAGTAGTACCAGTAACAGTTAGATTACCAGCAAGCAGTCCTGTTGTGTTTGCTAATGCATTGTTTGCTTTAGTAAATGCAGCATTGGCCTGTATAAATGAACCATTGGCATAGAGTGCTGCTGAGTTTGCTATAGATGGTGGTGTATTGGCTCGTAAGAATGCTGCGTTGGCCTGTACAAATGAACCATTGGCATAGAGTGCTGCTGAGTTTGCTGTTGATGATGGTGTATTGGCTTGTATGAAAGCACCATTTGCATACAAAGCGGCTGAGTTTGCAACACCTGATGTGGTGTTTGCCTGTAAGAATGCAGCATTAGACTGAATGAAAGCACCATTTGCATACACCCGAGCTGATAGTGAAGAAGTATTTTGAGAGGTGCCGTCAGTAAAGATAATGTTACCAACATTTAATGTGTTGTTGGCATAGAGGCGCGCTGATAAAGTTTGTATGGTAAATTGTGAGGTGACACAAGATGAAACATTCACACCAATCAATATTGTATTTGATGTGTTTGCATCTAAGTTAATTAGATTTGGTAGTTGCGAAATTTTTACTGTTGACATTGTTTACCCCAATAGGATTATTTTTCCGTCTTCTGTTTTTAAAGTTTGTCCGGACTGTGTGATAAGTTCTGGTATATATGATAAACCAACCGATCCATATACCTTAATTTGACTTGATGATATCGAACTGTTTGCAATAAAGTTTCTATTAACTTGTAGATATGAATTTGTAGTTGATGATAAATTGGCTGTTAAGTATATTTTACCATTCACATAATCAATCTGGTTAACAATTTTGCTTGTATTATTATCAACCAGAACCGAATCACCCACAAAAACAATATCTCTTATTGGATAATCTGCATCTGTATATTGTCCGTTGTTCATCAAGTCATATAGACCTGTTAACGATGTAATATTTAGTGTATTGGAACCAGTATTGCCTGTAACTATGGCAACATTTGAATATGTCAACCATACATTACTCGCAAGAGTGATTGTGTTTGCAGCAGTGCTAACAGAGACAACCTCAGAGTAAACATTCGGACCATTTTTTGTGGAAATTTGAATCGAACTCACATTTGCAGTGAATATGTTCGCCAGATTTGCACCCAACAAATTGTTGAATTTAATTATGTTGTTGCTTCTATTGGTAAATGTTGTCACAATACTCACAGCATTAGAAACATCTCCACCAAGATGATAAGATAAGTTTCTTCCATCATTCAGCGCTGAATATGTATGATAATCTACATTATTATTTGATTTTAAACCATAACGACCTAAGACATTCGTGCCTAATGGATGCAATAGTCCTAGTAGAACCTCTTTATACTTTGCAATTTCTTTTTCAACGGTAATTAAGTAAGTGAAGTTGTTGAATCTTTTGTCTTGCATAATGTCAAACGAACTTGGTTGTCCCTGAGTCGTTAGATATTGACCATCACCAATCACAAGACCATTTAAGAAGGTTGCATTTGCCTTAGCTGAACCATCACCATAAGAGATATAACCTTGTTTGTTATAATTTCTTGTAAAAATTGTTTGATTGCCCAATGAATCAAAATATTGATACGATTTTTGAAACTGTGGAAAAGCCGTGTTGGCCATCTTCAAGTTGATGTTTCTATCGTCACCCAAAATTTTCATCTGTAAATCTGGATTCGGATTTGCATTGTAATTAAACACTTGAAGATTGTACAGTGATAACTGTGTGTTTGCATCAGGTGCCAAAAGAGAAACAGAATTGACTACAGCTGTATATGAAGACAGATTAATAGTAGGACCCTGATAGATGTACTCACCTTTACGTGGCAAGTTTTCAATTGCAACATTTGAAACTACTATGTCCTGTACTTGCAACGAAACTTGTGGTCTAGTTTCATAATCTTCACCATAATTTAAAACATCGATTGTTGTGATGGCACCAACTCTATCTACAACCAAGGAGAATGTTGCACCAGTTCCCAGTATACCTGGTACCGATAATACCGCTCCAGATGCGGAAACATTTGATGAAACTACGGTTGCCGTTGGTAAATATTCATTCTTATAACCCATACCACCTAGTGGCGTTTTTGCAAACTGGTCTAATGAGTTAAACACATAGGTTATACCGGTGATGGCGCCATTGGAACCAACCGAGGTCACATTTGCAAATGCACCTGTGCCTGACCCACCAGTAAACACAATCTTATCGTTGACTGCATATCCACCACCACTCCGGATTACCTGCACTGGAGCTAATATACCTAACGGAGCAATGTCTGAGTTTGAAGCTTCATAATCATTAAATTCATCTTCGGTATAGTATGTTGATGTGACTTCAATTTCTGGTATAGTTGCTAATCCGCCGCCGCCATTCTCCACAATTATGTTAAAGACTGGTGCGGTTTCAAGTGTTGTGAAAGTGAAAGCATCAATGAGTCTTGTGTTTGCATTTGCACTGGCTAAATTGGCAAAAAAGAAATTAGCATTGCTTAATATTGTATTACTTTTAAAACCAATAACATCTGTTGGTAGAAAACTTACATTCGACCTTGCATTACCTACGGCTGATGATGTTGTTATAACAGCACCTGATGCCAAAGCATTTGAAGATACTACAACACCAGTGAGTCCAACAATTGCTTGTGCATTTACAGAAGGAACATATTTTATACTTGTGATTGAACCGTTAGCACTTACACCAGAAACATATGCGAATGCTGCATCATCATAGTTTATTCTATCATTTATTTTATAACCTTGGCCGGCATTGACAATTCTGTATGATGGAGGTAGGAAGTATGCCAAAGAACCAACATTGGCCTTAGCTCCACCACCATTTAATATTGTTATTGTGGTATTTGGTTTTAAACTGTAACCAAAACCGCCCTCAACAACATTGATACGTTGTATTGATCCTTTGGTTGTATCACGAACAGTAGCTGATGCGCCAATACCATTGACAGTATCTTCTATGCCACCATAAACAACAACAGGATCACCCGGTTGATACAATGAACCTCTGCGTACCGTATCAATTTTAATCTGACTGATTTGACCAACAACTTTAGCTCTCAGTATTTCACCACCAAATAAAACATCTTGGTTATTACTGTCAACAATACGGACAAATTCACCAGATTCAAATAGTCTTTCGATGTTTGAAATGAAGATTTCGGTTTTATCACCAGATAATACTCC
>Ga0181358_1000218_pt1 | contig 26083 bp, 4 predicted proteins | sample Fa13VDMM110SD_FD_130096 | JGI IMG/M metagenome (GOLD analysis project Ga0181358, IMG submission 130096) | Freshwater viral communities from Lake Michigan, USA - Fa13.VD.MM110.S.D | ecosystem: Environmental > Aquatic > Freshwater > Lake | place: USA: Michigan | collected 2013-09-24 | reverse complement strand
TAATAGCAAAATCTAACTTTTCAATTGCTGTAAGAACTGAATCTGCAGAAGTAATTATACCAGGAATTGGTACAAATCCATCAAGAGGTCTATCAAGTACTAAATCATTTTCATTTGTACCATCATACAGCTTAAAATATCCATTTTTAAGATAGAATTTTTTGAATCCTGGTTGCACAGAACCTGGAGATCCAACGTAATTCGCTACATGTATTGGTACAAGATGCTTCATAATATGAACAGTAAGTTATACTATAATATACGAATTATTGATTACGTTTCATAATATCAATACGCCAATTTGGATCTGCAATATCTCTAAAGTTTTTAATACCAGTTAGATCGTAAAAATCTTTCATCAATTTTGCATCACCTTTCTCATAACCACCAGCTTTTCTCATATAGTGAGAATCTTTCCAAATTTCATATTTCCATCCTCCTTCATCTTCATCCGGTTCTTCAGAACCATTAATGATATATGATAATAAAAGATTTAAAGCATGACTACTTGTTGCCATAATAGCATTAAGTTCTCGCGTATATGCAGTAAATGTTGTAAAGTTTTTAATATATTCTTTGGAACCACCTCCAATTGGAAACATCGAATTAGTCTCACCTTGTACACCCCATAAAACTCTAATTGCATTACCTTCTAAGAATGACAATTCTTCATCATCATCATCTTTTTTTCTTACATACATTAGTGCCATCATACTTAATACAGTAAATAGCGCCATCATTATTGCATCACGTTTTGCTTGTTGCACTTTTCTACTATAAAAGTCATTCATTTTACTTTTGTTAGTTCTCATCATATGTTTACTTCCCATAATCATATGTTTTGCAACTTCTCCTGCACCATAATATTGTACAGCAGTAGCCAATGCACGCCAGTATCCAACAGCAACTTCTCCAGATTCATAGTTTGGTCTAAGATATCCAAATCTATTTAACATCTGAGGTATTACATATTTTCTAAAGAAGAATACCAGTTTACCTACTACGTTTTCTTCAAAGGCAGTTTGATCTGATTTTGCATAGTTACCTTGTGCTCTACGCATTTCAGAATAAATAGTATTTCTCAATCTATTTTCATCTTCTTGTGTGTACTCTACGTCATTACGTTTTGATATAGAACCATCAGCATCTTTATAATACACTTCGTGAGCTGATATAACTTCATCGTTACCTTCAGCATCTTTTCTGTATATTTTATCTCCTGTAGTAGGGTCAATATCAAAAGTTTTAAACTTGTAACGATTTAAAATTGCATACATTACAGTAACACCAATTTCAGTATCACCTTTGTCTTGAAATAAATATCCAATTTCTTGAACATTCATTGCTTTAGACAAAATTCTTCTACCTTTTGAACCTGTTACTTCATCAACATATTTTATATAATCTTTCTGCATTGGATTAAATAATCTATATAGCATAGTAGATTTACTAATATCACTAATTCTACCCCAGTCACCAAAATAGTTTTTAATAAAACCATTTTCACCAAGACCATACACTTGACCTTTTGCCCACATATAATCTTCTTTACTGTAGTGATCACTTTCTAATCCTCCTGCAGCAATAAATGCCTGAACGTTACCAGAAACGTAGTTTTTAGTTTGGTTAACAACATCAAAACCAATTCTAATAAAACTGGTATATGACATTACATTGTTTACAATTTTGGTAAGTTTTCTATTAAGATATGTAAGTGACTGATCTTGAGCATTAATAAACTTTCTTCTTTCGAATTTTAAAATTGAAATTACATTGTCAATTTCTTTTAGACGTTTATTCATGTCAATTGGTCTACCATCTTGATCTTTTACAACTGCTTTGTTTTGAATAGATTTTTTTAAATCTTCAGAAAGTAGTTCTATACCAGCAATAAATATATCACCAACAGGTGCAATTTCTTGCATTGCTATGTTATACTGAGCTTCAGTAGTCCATTTAATTAAACATCCAATAGCATCTTTTGACTGCATGTTCTCAGGAAGTTGATCATTAAATCGTTGTCTAATTCTACCTCCATTATCACCAAATGTATTATTTACTTCATCCTGTACACTATGTGTTTTCCATGCTTTATCAATATACTGATCCCATCTGTTTTTAGAACCTTCGATTACACCTTCTCTTGAAAAGTTTTGCATTGTAGTTGACGCAAATCCTGGAACCTTGTATCCAATTTTTTTACCATCAGTTTTTACCTGTAGTCCAAAAAACATGGTAGTTAATTTGTTATAAAACGCAAACAGTTCTGCATCATTTAAGATGTTTAAATATTTTGCATTAATATTTTCCACTTTATAAGTAGATCTATCTATTTGATAAGATTTGTCAGAAGCTTGATAAACACCTTTTGGCATTGGAATTCCATCTGGTGATTTTAAAAAGTCTGGATTATAAGATGTTTCTTTTAACTTTTTGATTTTATATTTTGGATGAGGCACTGTTTCAGTGTATTCTGCAGCTGCAGACGGAGCTGGAAGTCTTTGATAGTTAAATGATTTTGCAACCATTCTTTTAAGAATGTCTTCTTCGCTGTCTAAAATACTTTGATAAGGTTGTTGGTGAAATTGATTATGATACTTTTCAAATTTCTTTTCTTCTATATCAAACTGACCTTCATAAAAAATAACATCTTTAGTAGCATCAGTAATTGCTGCAGCATCTTTAGATGCCTCTGCTTTTTCCAAAGCAATTTGTGCTTTTACTAATAGTTTTTTTGCACTATACAATGCTTTTATTTTTGCATCGCGTGTATTAATATAAGATTTAGTCAATTGCAGTGACGAAATTTTTGTTATTTGTTCTTTAATCTGAGTAGATCTTTGTTTTTCTTCAGGAGTAAGTTTACTCATGTCAAATGTCTTACCTTCAAATATAGACTCAAGTTGTGCTTCTATGTCAGCAATTTGTTCTGCTTCTTCTTCAGTAACAAATTGTGATTGAAGTATACCTGCAACTTTGTGAACTTTTAATATATCAGAACGCTGTTTAATTAAATCTGATACAGCAGGATCAGAACCAAATATTTCTGCACGAGCTTCATACAATGCAGAAAGCTCATCATACCATTGGGATGTTGGTCTTGTTACTGTATTATCAGCATACCATTTTTTAAGTAGTTCAGGATGTTCTTGATATTTTGCAATTGCGTTTGCTTTTCTTCTTTCATAAAATGCAAAGTTTGTATCAAACTCAAACAAGTTATTAAACTCTTCCATGTAAGCAGCGTAATCCGGATTTATCTTTCTTGCCTTTTCTCTCAGAACTCTAATATCATCTTCAAGTTCTTTAAGTCTATCAAAATCATAATCCTCCAGTAATATTTCATTACCTTCACCTACCTGGAATGTTATTTGCTGAATCTCAAAATATTTTTCTTGAAGTTCATTTCTAACTTCTTCAGGCATTAATGCTTGTAATTTGTAAAAAGACTCGTTAAATGGTAACGATGTATTATCAATTAACCATTTAATTCTTTCAGTATTAAAGTTTTCTTTTTCTTTCTTTTTGTCAAACAATGCAGTTTTAGCATCTTCATATTCCTGAGTACCATTTTGTTTTGAATTAACCTCGCTGGTAAGATCACGTATCTCTTTGTTAAAATCTTTTAATTTAGAGTTGTATTCTTTAAAAACATTCTCGTATTCTTGACTATATGGTTTTACAAAATTCAAATCTCTTTTTGTTTCGTATTCACCAGTCTGTTTATTAAATACTTTGTACTCTCTCCATTCAGACATCTCGTCATTTAGCTGGTCAACAGTAAATCTTTTTAGTAATGAATCTCTATCTTTATCAAATTGCATAATAGCAAAATCATTTTGCATATTGTATACAGCGCGTGCTTGCCCATTCTTATACATTTGAGTCATTGCAGATATTGCAAGATCACTGTTAGATGCAGAAGCAATTCCTTTGTCTAATAATAATCCGGAAAATAAAGAAGTACTATTATAGATATCTTGAGAACCAATGTAAACTTGAGAGTTTGGATCTGTAACAGCATTAATGTATTTTTTTAATGCTTCAACATCATATTCAACACCTGTAGTTACATATGTACGTAAACGTATTAACTCAAGTTCTTTACGTTGAATATTATCTAAAAGATTTTTTGTATCAGGATTTCCATTAGCAATTTTATTTTTAAATTCAGTAGATATCATGGAAATTAAACTACCTTTTAATCTTTTAAAAACACTTCCTGCTTTACCAGCTTTCATGTCTTCAATTTCTTTTTCTAATTGAGCAATTTTTGGTTCAAGTGCTTGGCGTGTTTGTGCATTTACAGAAGAAAAGACTGCTTCACCAGGAGTCATTAATATCTTAACACCGTTTAACAAGAATGCTTCTCTAAAATTTGCTTCAATAGTCATGTTATGTTGACGTAATTGAGTCAGTTTTTGATTAACAGGACTGCTTGGTGTAATGTTATTACTTGGATTTTTTGATGCTTGATTTACAATATTTTCAAGAACATCGATAATGTCATTTAATCCTTTGGATCTTGTAAATGCCTGATGAATCTGTGTAGTATCAGAACTAAAAAAATCGAGATTTCCATTTCTAAATGATTTGATTGATTCTTCTGATAAATCAGATAACTTTCTAAGGTCATCTTCAGTAGCAGCAAGAATGTTAAAAAAATTGATTTCATAAGCAGCATCTGTAGCATCTACTTTTTCAGTGTATGTTTTAAATGTTGCTAAAGTAGCTCTTCTTACAGCAAGAAGTTCTCGCAAAGGAGTTGTGTTTTTACCTTGAGAGTCTAACTCATTAATTCTATTAAAGATTTCTTCACTCTGTTTTTCATATGCATCTAATAATGCATCCATTATTCTTTTATTTTCTTCTTCTGTAGGAGTAAATTCTAAAGTTTGAAATGCTTTTTGCAACTCGTCTTCAATTTCTTTATTACCTATTGGAATTTCTGCATCAATAGCATCACGATATTCTTTTAAACGCTCAGATGTTCTTAACGGATCTGTCTTCCAGAAACCATTATCTCCAACAACTTCAGCATGTGTTGCATAATCAAAATAATTATTACCCTGAAATATATGCAATACATCTCCTAAGAATTTATTATTAGCATCTGTTTGATATAGTAACGCTACAATTTTACTTTCTTCTGCAACAAGACCAATTTGACCAAGCATGTTTTCATATGCTTTTAATTGTAATGTCCAGTTGTCATAAGCAGTTCTACTTAAATTTGCTTGTTTTAATTTGTCAGCCATTCCTGGTTTGTCTTTTACTTGATATTCTGTACCAGCAAGATTAACAAACGCTCTATCTTTATCAATTACTGTTTCACCAAATGGTCCTTTATACACCATGTTGTGAACCTTTTTTGTTTTAAAATCAAATACTTTTACTTTACCAGTATTACTAATCAAAAGTAAATCCAAACGACCAACAATAAAATTGCCAGCAGTGTCTTTACCTGCAAGAGTAATCTCAGGTAATATTAAATATCCTTCATCTTTGTTAATTGCAACATGTTTTGCAACACGCTGTGCCATATCAAAGATTTTGTCTTTAGAAAGTTCTTCTATGTAAAAAGGATTTTTCTCTAAATATTTTTCATAAGTTTTATCAAAAAATTCTTCTGATAAAATTTCATCAATATTTTTTTGAGACTTCAATGCTTCTACCTGTGCTTTTTCTAACACATCATGCATAAATGTACCAAACAATTTAAACGCCTCAAACTTTGTAGGATCACCCTTAAAGTCAGAAGAACCAATAAACGATGTAACAGAATAAGACGGTAAAGTATTTTTACCATCTTTTCTCAACTCAATATTTTTTTCAAGAAATTCTTGATACTCTCTATTGTTCTGTAAGAGTTTTGAAATTGATTCTCTTTGAGCATTGTTTGCAAACAAACTAAGATTAGTTAATGTAACTGCTTGTTCCTTAGTTCTTTCTAATTTGAATTCATCAGAGTGACGAACATGTCGTTCATCATTTTCTTCTGTTTTCATATTTGCAATTAAACTTTTTGCTTCATCAACAGAAGGGATTACATCTTTATTTAACGCAACTGCTGTTCTTGCTAATGCTTCGTTACCTTCAAATGCTGCAACAAGTTCTTTAAACAATGGATCATTTATGTTAATACAATTTGTCATGTCTTATAAACATTTAAGTTTTTCAATAATTTGTTCATTTGTCATCTCTGTAGATTTTAGTTGTGCTGCCATATCTGCAAATGTTTTTGCGTATGCTTCTAAAGATTGACGTTTACCACTTAATTCATAAAAGTGTTTTACTACATCAAAGGTAACATTAATATTTTGAATATCAAGTTCTAATCGAGTACGTGGCTCATTAATTTCTGGTTTAATAGAATAGTCTTCAAACATATCTGCAGTTAAACCTTCAGACATTGCTTCTCCAAGATCAAATGTTGTATCAATTTTTACTTTTTTAGTAACAAGTTCCATATATCGTTTAGACTCTGCAGTGCTAAATCCAATTGGACTTAATGTATTTGTTGTAAGTTCCATTGGTAGTGCAACGTATCGTGCTGCATTACCAGTTGTTTTATACTCACCTACACCTGCAATAGAGTTAACAATAGATTTACCAAAACTCTTATCACCTATTTCTTTATCAATACCTTGCAACAAGAATGTTGTATTTCCAATTTTTAACATTACAGGAAACTTATATTTGTTCTTGTCATCTTTGTCTTTAAAAATGTTTAATTTTTTACCAATTTCCATAACAGCATCAGCTGTTGCTTCTGGAATTGTATTAGCACCTTTCATATCAATGATTATCTCATTGAGTTTTTCATTTGCTGCTAACTTGTCACTAAGTAAAAACTTTTTATTTTCAGGATTTAATATTAAACCTAAAACATTTCCAACAATTTTATTTGCAATTGCTCTGCGTTCTTTTGCATCAGTAGTTTGAAAATTAATTTTTTTCATAAATGCAGACTCAAATCCTTCACTTTCATTAAATGAAATTGAATTACGTTTTGGATCAGACACATATTTGATTTTCTTATTACCAACTTCTTTAGATGCACCGTGTGCCATTAAAACAAACAATTCATCAAATAGTTTATAAACTTCTTCTTGACTGGTAGTTGCTTCAGAACCAATAAAAGATTTAATTGCTTCAATCAGTTCTTTTTTATTACCACGAGTACTTTCAATTGCTTTAATAAAATCTTCTACATTTTTAGATAATGGTATTTGTAATTCTGCAGGTAAGTATTGTAAAAATGAGCCAGATTTATATTGCAATCCGGTTCTTGCAAGTTCATGATAAAACAGTTTTTTCACAAATAAGTTCTCTTGATTGTACAAAAAGTATGCATCATCAGCAATATCATCAGCAAGTTCACCTGCAATTTTTGCTTTACTAACCATCTGTAAAGTTTTTTCTTGAACAGGTTGTTTGTCAGTTGTAATAGCAGAAGCTGTATTATTAGATACTTTTAAGAACTGTAAAAATTTGTTGTTAGGATATTTATCCTTCATCTCATCAAGTTCTTTATCTAATCTATTTGTAAACCAGTAGTCTGCAGTAAATGTTTCAATCAAGTTTCTGTCATCCATGTCAAAGTTTGCTTGCATCGATGTATTAGTGCTTTTTCTACTTCCAGGAACACTTAATTGATATTTACGTATAGCAATAAAACTTGTAATAATTTTAGCAATGTTTGACGGATCAGTGTACACAGAATCAAATGCATTCTTAATTGGTTGAAAAAACGATGTTCTTTCCAAGAATATTTTAGATGCTTGAGTATTCAAATCATCTATTGCATCTGTTAGTGGAACCCAAACTTGTTTACCATCAAACAGTTTATCACTGGACTCTACTGTAAATATAGACTCACCATTACGCAAGTCGTTAATGTTTCTCAGTAACTTGTCATAAGATACAAATGTAGGATTTAATTTTTTGTACAGGTCAACAACTGAACCAGCATTTCGAATACTCCACGCTTGTTGAGATTGTTCTTTATATAATTGTAACAAAATCAATTTTTGTGCTTGATTAGACAATGGAGTTTTTACACCTGCAGAATAAGAAGACACTTCGTATCCAATGTCTTCTGTTGTAAGTGTATTATTTGCCAGTCTAAATTCATCAAGTGGATTTTGTTTAAAGTCAATCATTAAATTGTCTTTGTTAATTACAATTTTAAACACGTTTGACTCTGGAGCAATTAATCCTGCATCAACTAATTCTTTTAGTAATTCTCTACCACCATTGTCATCAATAAATTCTTTCATTACAACACCCATTTCGTTGTTTAAGAATTTATATTCAGTAGATAATGAGTCACTGATTGCAAAACGAGATGCTTGAATGTTTTGTATTGCTTGTTTTACTTCCGGAATAAAGTTAAATCCAAATGCAAATGCTGGATCTAATCCAATACCAATCATTGCAAGTGTCACACCTGTGTTTACTTCATTCATTTCTAATGCTGCAGGTATAGGTTTCTTCATACCATCTGCAGCCATACCAAGGATGTTACCATTTAATTCAATAACACGTTGTCCTTGTTTATTTATTGCGCCAAATTTGAATAAGTTGTTTTCAGTAACTTTTGTTAAACCATCTGATTGCAAATCATTACTTAAAAATTTCCAAATAACATTCTCAGAATTCAGTTCTAATTCATATTGACTTGCAAGCGCTAAAAACTTTTGTAAAGACGCTGCAATACCAATCATGTCTTTATATGCAGACCCTAAATATTTAGATTCAATAATAGACGTGATTGTGTTTGGATCAGACTTAGGTCCAAAGTTTTCAAGGTCTCTACCAAATCCTTGTACAATATCTTCGAATTGTTCTACTGAAGAACGTTCATGTATGTACAAGTTTTTAAACACAGCTTCGTTAGAAAGTATATTAATCTTTGCTTCTAAGTTTTTGTTTTGATGCATTGGTAATACAGACAAATGATTTATAACATTACTGTCAAAGTTTTCTTGATCTACTGGTAAACCATATTTCTCAAAAACTTGCAATGCTGCTTCTATACGTACAGACGCATTTACAAATGTTTTTAATCTGCGTTTTTCATCACGTATCTTTTTAAGATCTTGGTATGTTTCATCAAGTTCAGTTTTTAAATCAAAATGTTCTTTACCTAATCTTCTACGATTTGCTTTTGCAAGATAGTCTTCAGGATCATTTTGCGTGTCTTCTATTGATTGAACAAATGCTTCTTTGACAATTCCTTTTTCATATTTTATTTGTTCAATATCATCTTGTAAATCTTCTTCGTAACTTTCAAGTTCTTCATATACACCTGCAGTTAATGCTTTAATATATTCTTCTTGAGTGTAACCCATTCCATACATTACTTCAAGAGTATTTGCACTTATCGATAATTCACCCGATTCTAATAACGCTTTTCTTTTTGCACTAATTAATTTTCTAAAGTTTTCATCATTAGCCATGTAATGAATGTACTCTATAAATTTACCTTGTGCAGGAGATTTATAAATATTGTAATCACCATATTTTGCAAAGTCTCCTACAGCATTTACATAATGAGCATAAGTTTGACCATATAATGAGTCAACGTCAAAGTCAGATCCTGCAAGTAAGTGTATAAATTGTGGTACAACAATAGTGTTTAAGTTAGAACTATCTACATAGTCAACTACTTTTAGTACAATCATAGATCGTTTATCCTCAGTTGGAATACGCAATGCAAACATCTCTCTAAGATTTTCCATAAAGAAGTCTTCTTGCTGTTGACTCTTAAAGAATTGTTTTGGTAAAATGCATTCAACAAAATATTTTTTGCTAATTAAGTCACCATTAGAATTATACTTAGCCTCAATACGCACACCTAATGGTCTACTTTTTACATTAGGATATTTTTCTGGATTGTTTCTGTATTCTTCAGTTGTAACAACTTCGCCATTTTCATTTTCTAATACGTCAAATCCAAATGAAGAAACGTGAATGTTTTTAAATCCAGAACCTTTTTCATCTGTTACATGTTTACTGTATAGTGAAAAGAAATAATATTCCAGCATAGATCTAATACCTGGAAGGTTAGGACTATGAACAGGTTTGCCAGAAGCGTCAACATCAAATAGTTTTAATACTGATGCCGGTGCATTTTGTGCCTCAAGATTTTCTCTAATTAAATCAAACACTTTTCCTAAATCAAAGTCTTCACCTTTACGCATAAAGTGTTTTAATGACTGCAAGTTAGAATCAGCAATATCATAAAGTGACTCTTGATACTTAACAAGAACATCTCCTAATTGATTCATTGCTTTTCTTTCAGAAGAAGACATTACAGTTCCTGCTTCTTCATGACGTTTCTCTGCAAGTGTTTCTATGTACTTTAAATCTGCAGGTAATAATATTTTACCTTGTACTGAAAAACGTGCTGTATCGTGAACACCTGAAGTTTCAACTTGAAGATACTTGTCTTCATTGTTTACTCGTAATGATGATAAGTTTAATGGAAGATATTCTTCATTCTCATGTGAGAAGAAATCAACAGGAAGCTTGGTAGCATTTTTAGATGCTTCAGTGTCCATTAATTGATCAATATTATGATACTCCATAGAATTTAAAATCTTGTGTAGCTTTATTCTATTGGGAAGAGCTTCATAATTTGCATGAATTTTCAAATAGGTTTCTTGAATATTTCTTTCTAAATCATCAATTGTATTGTTAAATTCTCCAGTACTATTAATTTTATGATACTCTTGTATTTGATTACGTAAACCATAGATATACATGTATTTAGAATGTAAATCATCGTACACTTGATCGCGAGTCATACCTTCAGGTATAATCAATCTACTAACATCATTTCTATCAATGTATGTTTCAGATTGTTTATGATAAACATTACGAGAAGCAGTAACAGTTTTTTTAGGATTGTTTACTACTTTGTTTTTCTCCATGTTACGAACTTCTTCCTCAGTAAGTTCACGATATTGTTTTGCAATAAGAGAATGTAATATTTCAGGAGTAAGTCTTCCTAAAGAATCATGCATATCTGCTTGATGAAACAATGAAGAAATACTTTGACCATCAAATACTTTTTGATTTAGTTTAAAGTTTTTGAAAATAATATCACGTATGTTTTCATCAGTTATTTGTGTATCATTTAATACTTCTTGCGGATTATAATATGGACCATAACTTGGATATTCTTCATTAATATATCCTTCAATAGTATTAAGATAAGTAACATTATGCTTACCTGCTTTCATTGTACTACCAGAAGCAAGTAATTTTTTATTACGTTTAGTAGAATCGATACCATCTTTAACATTCATTGCTTTGTCGCCTAAGAACAATTCATTAACCATTAATGAATTAGACCATTGATTAAAAAAGTAATCAGCAAGTAAACCATTAAGATCATTTCTTGATTCTACTTCACCGGTTACTGAGTAATTAGGTTTTGTTTTTGCGTATACAGTATTTGTACTAACAGCAGGATTACTATCAATTTTTAATTTGTCAGCAATTAATGTTGAAGTTAAATATCTAATTGCAGGTTGTTTTGTTTCAAATATAATTGGAAACCCACCTTCATCAGTAACAGTTTTACCAGTAGCTGGATCTTTTTTAAGAGCTTTTACTGTTTCTTCATTTTCAGTTACAACACCTAAATCTTTTAATGTATCAATGTAAGTGTTTAATTCTTGCATTGCATAATTATTTAATCCTTCGCGTAAATCTGCTAATGTACTTTCATCAATATCTTCAAAAGAAGCATCTTTATTTTTTGCAAAATCAAGTAATGTATTTGTTAATACTTCGTTTTCAGGAGCTGCAAAAAAGTATGGTAAATAATTAAAGTTGTATGCTCTTAAATTTTCATTATCAGTATTTGCTTTTGTTAAATCATCTTTACTTAATACACCATTGTACTTGTTTATAATTCTATTAGATTTACCAGTATCAAAATTAGACTTGTTTTCAACTCTACTGTTGTATTCTTTTTTAATTCTGTTAAACTCTTGTTTTACTTTGCCTTCAAGTTCAGATACAATTTTTAAATTTTTACCATCTTTTACAAGACCATTCTTATCTGCATAAGTTTGATACATAGATGTGATTAAAAAGTTTGTTTGCGATGCTTCCAGTGTATCAAATGTACGTAGGAATGTTTGGAACGAAGTTGTTATGTCAACAGGATTACCATCCTCGTCTAATTTTGTTTCAAAAGAAGACACTGTTGTTCTTTGTAAGAAAGATAAAATACTCATTACGTGGAATGATTGTTTATCAAGTTTACCAAAAGTCTTACCTTCTTTGTATGTTTGATTATTAAACTGAGCAACTCCTCCAAATAAAGATATGTTCATATTGTCCATAAACAATTTGGCTTTTCTTGCTGCAGGTGTATCTTTTCCAGCAAGCAAATCTGCAAACATTGGATTATCAATATAAAAATCTTTTAAAAAATCATCATAGTATGGATCTTTCTTAAGAGTGTTTTCTAATCCATTTCTTCTAATAGATTGAGCAGTTGATATTAATGGTGTGTATTTTGTATAACGATACACTGGTTTACCTGCAGCATTTCTAAATATACTTGGTAAATCTGTAGCGTCATATTTTAATACGTATTTTGAAAACTTATTAGTAATACTAAAAAATCTTTTTAAATTTTCATTATTCTCATCTAACATTTTACCAAAAGCATTGGATGTGATAGACTCGTTTTTAACTGTACCATAAATTGCTTTTATATCTCTAAAGAAATCTTTTTGTAAAAACGCTTTATCAGCAATAAGAGAAGTGTTAGCATCATAATGATTTAGTGTTTTTTGATTAACTTCAGATAATCCATTGTTGTTATTGTCAATTTTATCAATTGCCAAAATAGACATTCTAATTAACGACTTAGGTAAATTAACACCTACTCCTTTGAATGCATTATGCAAATCAAAAGTCAATGTTTCTAATTGTTTATTTGATTCTTTTAAACTACCAATGATTATTTTTTTGTTTATAATAGAATCAGACAACGCAAGTAATCTATCAACTGCAGTTAAATAATCTGGATCAGTACGTTTCTTTGCATGAGTAGTAATCATAGAAGCAACTAAATCACGTCTTTTTTTCAACGCATCAGCTTTAAGAATACTATCACCTAATGAATAATTTTCAATGTTATTACCTTCTTCGTATGACCTTAATATTGCATGCAACATAATATAATCTGTTTCAGTACCATGAAGTACATCAACAAACATATTGTACAGTTCTCTGTTAGTAGATGGATTACCATTTTCATCCATACCAGTGTAATCTTTCAACTGGTTGTATACTGCTTGTAAATCTGCTGCAGCATCTGTTTTACCATCTTCTCTATAAATATCTGCAGTAACTTGTATTTGATTAATTATGTTATCTACTGATACGTCAGAAGTAATTTTTAATAAAGTACCATAGATGTTTTCACCATCAATTACACGAGGAAAAGTAATACCTAAATCTTCTTCTTCCTTATCATAATTTATAATAGCAAGAAATCTTCTAATTTGTCTTGGTGCAGAATCTAATCTATTGTGTTCACCAAATCCTTCATCAATGCTGACATCATCAGATAGTTCTTGATCATTTTCATAATCTTCATCAACTTGTGATTTGTTTTCATTTTCACCAGCAAGTTCTTTTAACAACATATTTTTATCAATAGTATCACCGGAACCATCTAAAATAGAATACAACTCTTGAGTTTTTTTCTTTACAAGTTTTTTTAATACTTCAAGTGATACCTGTCCAAGATCATTATCTAAAGGATCAGCTTCATATTGTTTTACCTTATTAGGTAATATTTTTTTATCAAATTTAGTATCTCCAGATGTATTTACATCATGAATAGTTTCACCTGTAGCTCTGGCGCCTAACATAAATCTGTACTGAGAAATAAGATTACCAAATCTTTCAGTAATTTCTTTTGCTTTATCAGGGTTTTTTTTAATTAACTCATCAAGATTGTATACTTTGTCAAGTATTAATCGTTGTGCAGTTTTAAATTTTTCATCAAATGTTTGACCAGATTTATTTTCAATTATATACTTAGTCACCATATTTACTAACTGATTTTGTTCAGCTTTTAATAATGTAGATGCAGATTGGCTAACACCAGATGCAGAGTATGGATCTTGAATAATTTTTTTCAAACCAGGTATTAATTCATATGCTGCTTGTCCATCATATAAATTTGATTGGATTTGTTTATTACTATAATATCCTCTTTGAATATCTTTATAAGTGCTATCAACAAGTTTACTTCTTTGAGTAAACATATCAATTAGTTTTTTAAGCATTTCGAATAATTTTGCAACAAGACCTTGAGGTTTTGTGTTTTTATTCATATAGTTTTGAAAACCATCTGCAAGAATTTCTTCAGCTTGTAACTGAAACATTTTCTCATAGTCATATACATAGTTTCTTTCACTTGCAAATTTCTTTAATGCTGCAGGTGTAAATGCTTTTTTGTATTTTTTGTTTGATGATACAACATCAATAAGTTTTGCTCTTTGTTCTGGAGACATTAAATATCTAAATACTCCGTGAAATGCCTCATGATAAACTACACCTTTTGATAGTATTAAGTTATTCAAATAGATAACTCTATCTTTAAACATACCAAGTACACTTCCATCAATTGCAGCTAAATCAATTACACTTGCAACATCTTCAGGTGCAATATCAAATTGTGGTAAATTTTCTTGTAACCATTGTACAGCATTTTGTCTTTCTGCTTCTGTTTCAGTTTGTACTTCAGTTTGAGAAATAGAAAACACTTCATTTTCAGGAATGTCATCTGTCAAATCAATATTTTCAGTTGTTGATCCTTCAGTATATTCTATTGCAGCAACCGGTTGACTAACAGGAATGTTCTCAATAGGATGACTTGTAACTTCTAATGGACCTACATTAGCAACAGGTACATTAGTAGCAGATGGAGATTTAGAAGTAATTACTAATCGTTTTTTAGGAATGTCTCTTAACTCGAAACTTGTAGCATTTTTTTCATAATCTTTTCTTGCTTGTGTATTATTGTTTTGAGCAAAAGTAACACGAGGAATTTTGCGACCATCTTCATCTATATCAACAACTAAGTGTTGTGGATCCGGATAATCAGCATTAAAGTTTTCTAAAAACCCTGGAAACTTTTCTCCATTTTCTAATAGTTTTCCAATAACTTTTTCAGCAATTAGTTCACCAAACGCAGTTTGTTGTTTTTCTACTGCTTCTACAAGTTTAACTACATTCTCAGAAGGGTTAGTTCCTTTTGATAATTCATTCACTAATGAATAGAATTTTGCAAGATCCTTTGGATTTTTTAAATCTAACTCAGAAAAAATAATATTTTCAGCAACAACATTTTCAACTAAAGAAGTACTACCTCGTAAAGTATTTGCCAAAGTTTTTATTTTACTTTCTTCAAGTGCTAATGGAAAATTAAAAAACCCTTTATTGTCCATAATAAAACCATACTTGCTATCAGCACTTTTATTAGAAGGTCTTATTTCAATTTGTAAATGTCCTGTTGGTGCACTTGCAAAGTTTACAAAGAATTCAATTTTACCAGATTTAGATGAAAAGTTTTTAAATGCATAAACATCTCTATTAAATCTGTTTAATCTTGCTGCTTTATCAGGAGCAATTAATATATCAGACAATGTAGTTATGAATGTGGCAAAACCTTCCATTTGAGATAATACTCTAACAGGTTCTACTGAGCGCCATCCATATGTACCATTGTTGTTAAATCTTATAATAATATGATTTTGTGTTTCATACCCTTTTCCTTTGAATATATTATTCTTAATATAGTCATCATTCATTTTTACATTGTTACCAAAATGTGATTCTAAATAATCTTCTTGTGTAACAATATCTACTACAGCATTATTTGCATCAAGGACAACAATTCTTTCATTAAAGTTTAAAGTGTTCTGCAACTGAAACTTATTTTGTTTGTCTTTTGCAGGATAGTTACCGTCTTTATCTTTTTTATCAGAAATTTTTGTGAATGCAAATATTACATTTCTTTCTTCTTGTTTAATTATAGCACCTGCACCATCTATAGTAGCAACCATTAATTTGCGTGAAAGTGAAGGATCTGTTTCTACTTCATCGCTTAAATTAAAAATTTTAGTTTTACCAAAGGTTTGTGTACCAATATTGTATTGTGAAAAGAATTGTTCTGTAACATCTATAGAGTTAACGTCATTAGTAAAGTTATCCTCAATATTATTTGCCAATTGCTCTTTGAAGTTTTTGTATACTTCATAAGCATTTTTCATTGTAAGTAAGTCTTCCTCAGTTAATTCTGTCTGAGTCTTATCGTTTAATCTTTTGATAGACAACTCTTTAACTTTAGCAAGATGCATAGGATTTGAAAAATCTATTTTTTGTGTAGTGTTATCACTATTCAGAAAAACATAATTATCAAGTGGATACAAATAGAACTTTTCACCGGTTCCAATTATTTCTCCCATCAATACAAATTTACTATCTGCTTTTTGAGGTCTGGCAACAGTAATTACAGTTCCTTTTGAGGTAGATTTTAAATAGTTAATTTGAGTTTCATTTTCAAATGTTTCAAAAGTTCTATTAGCAAGTCCTTTATATTTAGGATTAGTTGCACCAAGTCCTTGTATTCTTTGAAGACGTTCATCACCAACACCGCTTAATTGTACTGCAAATATCCGTACACCAGCAGATGGATTATTACCCATGTTTTTTAATTTCTCTTCTATTTTTTGTCTAAGAAATACATCGTTTTCTACAGGTTGGATCTTAAAGTTAGAAGTAATTGTATCTTCAAAAAATTCTTGTTGTCCTGCATTACTACTTGAGTAATCATCATTACGTGCAGACTTGCTGCTTAACATTTCTGATTCTTCAATTTTACGTTCATTACCAAACTCATCTGTTGTAAACAATCCTTCTGGTTTAGCTACTGCTTCAACAATTTGATTATTTACTAACGTTACAATGTTGTTATCTAATTCTGCAAGAGATGCAATGTCACGCAATGAAATAAAATCAGATTTTTTATCTAAAGACTCAATAACAGAATCAATTCTTGCTAATAAAAATTCTTTCTGAGAATCAGTAGTATTTAATTCACGAATGACATCTTTTAATTCAAATGTAATAGAACTTAATATTACAGCTCGTTCTTCAAGATTTTCAAATTCATGTGTATTAAAATAATTTTTAATAACTGTTAGCACACCTTTTGGACCTGTTAAATCATTACCTGTTATTGTGTTCTTTTTTTCAAGATCCAATATCATTTTTTCAATTGATTCAATTTTTCCAAGAGGTGCTTTTTTAACACTGTACAAATTACTTACTGCAGATAAAAATTTATCAGGTTCAGAAAGTAATATTTTTGCATCTGCAATTTTTACTGCATTGCCAGTCTGATAAAATGAACCATCAAGATCATTTAATCCAATATAAATCTCAGATATTGAAAATAAAGAAAGTGATTTTTCATTGTTTGAAAGACCACTCTTTAAAATAAACTCTGCTGTTTTATCAAAGTTTCTATATACTTCTGGATTTAGTTTAATCAGATTTTTTACAATTGATACGTATTGACCAGTTGTTATTTCACACTGTTTCATAAAAGTGATGGTGTTTAATTATTTAAAGCATTTAGCTGCTTCTTTTAATTGTTCAATAATTGATGATTCAGAAATAGTATCCTCATCTACAAATTTACTAATTTCTTTTGAATTTTCTTGTACAATCGATTTAAAATCTGAAAGTTCATTGTTCAAGCTTTCCAAAATGTTGCGACCAGTAGATAATACATTGGGAGTTTCTACTGTATCAAATAAATTAATTTGTACTTCTTGAGAAGGTTTTTTTACTGTTGTTTTTTTAGAAGTGTATTTAATAGGTTTACCTGTTATAACAGATTCTCTAATTGCTTCAAGACTTTTTCTACCTTCTTTTGTAGCAGCGTATTCTTCTAATGTTTTAAATTCAGTACCGTTTTTCTTATTATACAATTTCATAGATCTTTCACCACGCGATTGCATGCTGGTATACATTACAGTATCTATCTTATCTTCAATATCTGTCAATGCTTCATCCATAAATCCTTTTACAAAGTCAATATCTTTTCTTGTGTTGTTTGCTGACGTAGCAATTTCTTGAGCTTTGTCTTCAGTATTAACAGTTTGAACTACATTATTATTTGCATCTTTAATATCATAAGTTTGTTCATCATTTGTTTCAACAATAAACGGTTCCATTGATTCTACTGGAGGAAGTCCCATAAGACTTCTCATAAAATTTTCTTCAGATAAACTTACAAATCCTTCTTCATTACCTTCAGTCACTTGCGTAACATCAGGTGTTGGAGCTGGTGTAGAAATTACAGGAGCAGGAACAGGTACATTAGGTACTTCAGTATTTTCAGTAACAACTTCTTCTGGTGTTGATACTTCTGGTATTTCTGGTTCAGGGGCATTTGAAGCAGGTGTTTCTTTTATTGTTTTATTTAATGCATCAAGTACATAATTTTTTTCTTGTAATAAATCGTCAATTTCTTGTTGTGTACCATAATGAATCAATTCATCATACGACTCGTTAATTTCGTTAATCTTTTGTTGTAACTCAACTTCTGACATACCAACGTATTCTTGACCAGGAGTTGTTTCAGGTATTTCACTAACAGGAACTTCAGAAGTATTTGTCATTGCTGCAGATGCTGCAACAGCTTCTGCTTCAGTGTCATAACCTTCAGTAATAATTTCATCATTAATTGTTGCAACACCCCATTTACCATCAGGATCCTTAAATGTTTTTGTACCTGATTGTTCTTCAGATATTTTTTGTTTTGCTATTGCAACTTTAGCATCAATAGATTCTTTAAACTGTTCTGAGTTTATAAGTTTTTGTTCATTTTCTCCAAGCTCAACTTCCCCACGAGCAATTTTATCTATAAGTAATTGTTCTTTAACAGATTCAATTACACCAGTAGCAATCATTTGATCGTACTCTTCATCTGTAATATCTTGAGAATATTCATTTGGTGCAAACTTTTTAACTATGTCTGCAAATTTTGCACTCATCTCTTTAGTTAAATTGTCAACTAATTTTTGAGTGTATTCTGCATTATTAATACCAAGATTTGGATCAAGTGATACAGTTAATAAATTTTTATAATTTTCATTTTCATAAACAGCGTTCCATATTTCCTGCATTAATAATACTTCATCAGAAGAATTCAAATTAACAGTTTCTTTTAAACTTTGCATTAGTCCGTCTGGTCCTGCAATTTGATTATACATTACGTTATTAAAATATCCTAACCAAGATATTACATTAAACTTCATTTTACCATCAGTCATTTTACCAATGGCGTGTTTAAAGTTTTCTGGATTCATAAGAGTATCAACAGCACTCATGTAATCTTTTGTATCTTTATCAAGTTTCATGTAGTCTACCAACTTACTATGAACATCACGCATTTCTGTTTCAGAAATTTGTGTATCTACACCAGCTTGTTGATTCTTAACATTTAATAATTGTCTAAATATTTCAATGACTTCAGGATCATGAGTGTCAAATGTTGTCTCTACTGTGTCTAAAGGTTCACCATATCCATCAAGTAATGTCTGTGTTTTGTCAATACGTTTACCAACAAAAGTATCTAAGACAATATTGTCTTTTGCCTCTACTTCACCTTCTTCGTTTAAACCAATACTTGTATCTGTTCTGTTACTAAAGAAAGACTGCCATTTTTGTAAATTATTAAGCTCTTCTTTTTTATCTTGTATTTGTTTTTCAATCTTAGGTTTTAAACTTTCATCTGTGTTCTCTTTGAGATTGTTTTCATATATTCTTAATTCAGACATTATATTACCCATCTCATCATTAAGAATCTTAGGATCTGTCAGAACACGGATTACATAATCAGAACTATTTGCAATACTACTATTGCTTAATAATTCTTGTGATATTTGTTGTGCACGTTTTGCAGTCATATCACCTTTGATTGCATTCATTGCAATTGTATGAACAGCGTCTTCTTCTGCAGAACGAGCAATCATTGCTGTAAAATATTCCTTACTACCTGGAGTATACAAAGTTGGTTCAGTAAAAGTTTTAACTTTGTTTCTTATACCATCAGTTATATCAGAATACTTTTTAATATCTTTTGCAAGATTTTTTGAAAATTCTAATGGAGTTGTGTATTTTGTATCTTCAAGTTTTACACCAAATGATTTTTCAAAATCTTCATTTGACATATCAATACCCATTTCAGCAACTGCTCTTTGTAATACGTCAATCGATTCTGTGCGTTTTGCGGCACTAATTGCAGAAACTAATGCATTATCTCTACTATTCTCAAATTCGTATCTTAAACCTTTTGCAGCAGCTTCAGCTTGGTTCTGTCCTTCTTGTGTTTGATTAACAAAATTTACAATTTTATGTTTGAATGTTCTTTCTTCTGTTTGTTTAAAGAAAGTATTTAAAGTTTCAATGTCTTTGTCAAATTGTTTTCTAACTCTTTCAACAGGGTTTTCACCAGGATTTTTTGCGTACTGTCTTTCATTTATTTTATTAGATGCAGCTTCTAATCCTTTTGTTGTAATATGAACAGGTAATCTAACTAACGTACCTGTAAGAGCACCCATTAAAAATGTTTTTATACCTTGGTTACTTAGTTCATCTTGAAATGCTTTACCAAATGATTCACTTAATATTGAATTAGATTTCTGGTACTGTCCAACATAATAATCTTTCCAACCATTTGCTGAAATACTTTGCATGTTTTCTTGCAAACCTTCAACAAGTTCAAACCGTGCCATGTCTTTAAAGAATGCTTTACCTACTTGATAGGTTGCTTCTTTTTTACCAAAATCTTTTGCAACTTGTCCAGTAAGACCATATGCTCCAGCAAATCCTTTTTTATAAAATTTCTTTAAACCATTTTTTTCTACAAGTAGCAAGTTGTCTTTAGTTGCCTCAATTAACTCACGCATTGTTTTATTAGCAGGTAAAAACTTATTAAACATGTTTCCAAATTGCAACTTGTTAGTTGCTAATAAGATTGCCATGTTTGTTTTATAATTTGCACCACTCGAATCCATTGATAGTTTGCGCATTTCTTCAAACTGCGTTTCATTTGGATTGTTACCGTTGTTATTGTTACGGTGATTATCAATAAGTTTGTTTAATGTGTCGCCATATGAAGACACTGCTTCAAATGATGCTTCTGTTGCAGACATGTTTAATTCTTGTCCTACACGTCTCAATCCTTGAGCAGTCATACCAACAAGTTTACCTGTTGACAATCCTGCTTCTACACCAGCAGCAACTCTTTCACCATATCTTATACCTGTACCAATTAATGGTAATCCACGTGCAACATTACCTGTCATTTCAATTACAGATTTTGACTTTAATATTGCTGGCAAGTTACCATTGAATACTGTAAATGTATCATTTAATGCTTGACGTGCCACGTTACCTGTAGCATTAGAAACTGTTGATGCTTCTCCTATCTTATTTAACAATCTAATCTCTTCTGCAGACTTGTTACCTAAAGTAAAACCTTGTGCTGCTTCTCTAAAGAAATTTGTTTTCTTTGCAAGTGCTTCTGCAGATTCTCTGGCTCCTACTTCAACAGCTTCTCTACCAAGTAATCTTCCAAAACCTGCTCCAATTTTTGCAAAGGTAGGAGCAAATAATGCAGCACCTTCACCACCAGAAGGAACAGTAGCAGCTGTAATTAATATATCTGCTGCAATTTCTAACGACAATGCAGCAAATGTACCAAGCATAAATCCACTACTTCCAATAAACTCAGATACACTTCCTTTTGAAAAAATACTATCTTGATCTTCAGGTTTTTGAAACACAAAGTTTTTTTGCGCATCCTTCTGATCTTTGTAATATTGTTGCATCATTTCATCTTCTGATGGCATTAATAAAGACATGTCCATGTTTGCAATAGCAGAACCCATTCTACCATAACCAACAAAGTTTTCTTTAAATGCTGCACCGAATTTACTCGACATTGAATCAAAACCTTTTGAAAGAGCTGTACCCCATGTTTCCTTTTCAGCAAACCTTGCATAGTTAGTTGGATCCTGTGGATTAAACCCATCTGGATTATATGATTCTTGTTGTGTAAAATTTGCTATACTATCAGCGTCTAAGTATCTTATTCCAGGTGACTTTTGATAAGTCATTGAGTCAATAAGAGATGTAGGAGGATCTATTTTATTTTGTAACTGTTGTCTACCAACATACTGAGAATAACGCATAGCATCGCCAAGTGGATCACCACCTGGACCATTAGAAGAAGTTTCAACATTGTTCATAAGAACTCCTGTTGATTGATTATTTGATGACATTAATGACGCAAAATCTTGTTGTTGATTTGCATCAGTAGCAGTTAATGCTGATGCGTCTAATTCTGTGTTTTCAGCCATGACTTATTTTTTCTTTTTGCTGTTAATTGTTTGTAACGCAGTCATATAAGTTTCATATTGCGTTTTGATATGTTCATCAAGTGCTATGATTGCATCAATATCATCTGGTCCAGACATTGGAATAAAGTCAACTCCTGATTTAACCCATTGACCTTTTATTGGATCTTTGTATTTAGTACTATACGAAACTGAATAGTTACCGTATCTGTCATAATTACCAGTAGCAGTAAAATCAAATCCTGAATTTTTAATATTTGTTTTGGCATTTATAGTACTTGTTGGATTCTGTAACAACAAATTAAAATCACCAAGAGATGTTTTATTCATTGTAGACTCTTTTACAAACTTTTTAAATCTTTCCAATGAAGGATTTGTATTTATAGTTTCAAATGGTAATGTTACAACTAAAGGAGCTGTTGCAGTTTTTGGATTACTATTTGTATTTCGAACAGTAATCTTAACCGTTTTTGCAATTGGATCACTACTAATTTCATACTCATTTCCTAATGCTTCTTTTCTTGCTTTGTTATTCATGTTAGCAAATTTTGTAAATACTGCAGGATCATTTGCAGATGATGCAGCAACAGCGCCAAATATATTACCCCATTCATCAGCAGATACTCCTGTGTTCAATCTTGTAATAGTTGTACCAGTAGTTCTTTTTGAAAACTCTGGAGATACTCTTAAACTTAAACCACTTTTTTCTGCTTCTGACAACTTAGATAAATCAAATATTGGATACCCAGATTGTGTACGCCCTACAATTTTTACTTTACCTGCATAAGTTTCTTTTATGTTTCCAGCATTATCAACAATAGCTTTTGAAATTGCTTCATAATTACTTTCAAGTTGTTCTTTTTGAGAAATTACTTGATCAAATTTACCCATTAAGTTATTCATTATGTACACTTGTTGTTTGTAATCTTGAATGCTTCCTTGTTTTGCAAGAATAGGAATAATTTTTTTTGCTTTACTGTATACACCAAGAGCTAATGATTCAATCATTGCCTGTGCAAGTTGAGGTGTTTTTGGATCATATGCATGAGCAACACCAACTTTTTTTGCAAGTGCCCCATATAACTTTCCTTCTTGTTCTGTTAATTTTTCATTACTACCACCAGCAATTCTTTTAATTTTATCCATTACTGAATAATATTTACCAGAATTATCGCCACCAACAACAATGTTTAAAGCACCTTCTTTTGGATCAAATGCATCTGAAAATAATTCATTACGCGTAGTTGTTAATGATTCAGCAAGAACGTCTACAGCAGGTAACGAAGATTTTGTTTGAGAAGTACCAATAACAGTACTCATTGGTAATTCACCTTTTCCCCCAGCTATTTTAATTTTTAATGCCATGTCATCCTCATGAAACTTTTGTTTTTGGTTCATATCCATCAACTTAAGTTCTTTTTCTTGATACATTTTTGCATAAGCAAGAGCTTGTGCATTCTTTTCTTTCCACACATTCATTGCCACATCATCTTGATCTATTTCAAATTTTGATGTTACATTTGAATAGTTTTTACCCCAGTCAATTGCAGTTTTATTCATTGCATTATTTTTGTAAACATTATGCAAGTTTTGTGCAATATATTCAAAACCACCTTTAGTAAGATCTGTTACATCTTTCTCAGCGTTTCCTGCAGTCTTTTCAAGTTCTTGTTTTTGTCTTTGTAAATTATCATAGTATGCTTGTTGTAAAACAGGTACTCCTTCTGGATGTTCTCTATCAAATATTTCAATTTTTTCTAATACATCTGACAATCCTAATTTTGTTTGTGTCTCTGTTTTTTTTGCTTCTTCAACAGCAGGTTGTTCAAGCTTCTTTGCAAGATTTTGTAACGCTTGATCTCTGGAAACATTACTTGTTTCCATTTCTTGTTTAACGTCATTCTCAGCATTAACAAATCCCATCACTCGCATTTGGTCATTAAACCTACCATCAGTTCTCATTTCATTTATTGCCCATTGCATAAATGAAGGTGCTGCATCTTCACCATTGGTTTTTTTAATTTTATAAAAACCATGTACTTCATCTCTAACAATTTCTAATTTTAATTCTTTTGCACGTGTGTCAAGAAAACCCATAACATCTTCAAATGGTACAAAGTTTTTTGGTTGCGCTTTAAATATACTACCGTCACCACGTTTAGCACTTTTTAATTCACTAATACCATAGTTCATATAAGCCATGCTATAATCACTTGCAAGTGCTCTTTTCTTTGGATCATCACTTGCTTTTAACGCATTGTATTTACCTATTTCAGTACTATAATATTTTGTCAATGCCATATCACGACCAAGTTCTTTATCTTGAGTAATAGGATCAACTAATGAATTTGCAATACTAATGTTTGCAGGATTTGATAAATCTAAATTTGAAATGTCTTTTAAAGAACCTTGTATTTTTTTAAAAACTTCTTTGCGATATTCCTCGTTAGATTCAGAAGTCAATGGATCATTTAATGCAGAGTTTATTATGCTCTTTACATAATTAAATCCACGGTCATACTCACCTTGTTTAGTTCCTAATACTTGTGTAAGAAAACTATAATCAGGTTTATATAAATTTTGTTGTGGAAACTCATCAGTAACTCCTTTTAAAAATGTTGCCATGTTTATTTATTGTATAAAAATATTAATCTTCAAAAAAGTATAAAGGTAATGCACCAAAATCAAATACTACACCACCATATTGTTTTTTTACTTTTCCACCATATTTTGATTGTCTTGGCGCAGGTAATGCTTGTCCAGATATAACTGCATTACGACCAGCAGCTGATTTAGATGTATCAGTTGTAGCAGCTCTACCATTTACTTCTGCATTTGCATTACGAGAAGCATCTTCAGGAGACAATCCTTTTGATATCCAATAATTATATCTATTTTCAAAAGTGTCTTTTGACAATGATGCAGTATCATTTGGATTTACAGGATTGATATATGGATCATACACAGGTCTACCTTGTGCATCATATGCTTGTCTTCCATCTTTAAAAACTACATCACCTGTATTACGATCAAAATCGTAATTAAACATATCTGATAACTGATTAGTTCTTTGAAAATTTGCAAGACCGTTATTCCAAGCATCAAGCTGTCTCCATTTTAATGCACGTCTGGCATTGTCATATTGTTGTCTTGCTGTTGCTGATTGACCAATATAATTTTGTAAAGCATTTGCATTTAAAATTCTTTCTTTATTATTAGTATCTGAAATTCTACCAGAAAACTGATTATAAATATTTGTGTTTTCATTTTCAACAGCGCCAATAATATTTGCAGCTTGACCAAGTTTTTGATTTGATGGAGCAACTTGTGATGAACCAGCAACATTACCAGCAGTTGTATTATATGCAGCTTCTCTTTCAGCAGCAGCAGCTTCTTGCATTGCAGCAATTCTTCTATCAGGATCGCCTAATGCATAACGAGGAGTATCTAAATCAACTTGAGTTAGTGCAGGAGGATAATAATTAACATCATCAGTCATTGCACCAACAAAGTTTACCTCATCATTTAACCAAAATTTTCTTCTTGGTTTCTCTTTTTCTGGTATATCATCTGGTTTTTTATTACATCCTGCTTCAGCTTCT
>Ga0181358_1000217_pt1 | contig 26104 bp, 25 predicted proteins | sample Fa13VDMM110SD_FD_130096 | JGI IMG/M metagenome (GOLD analysis project Ga0181358, IMG submission 130096) | Freshwater viral communities from Lake Michigan, USA - Fa13.VD.MM110.S.D | ecosystem: Environmental > Aquatic > Freshwater > Lake | place: USA: Michigan | collected 2013-09-24 | reverse complement strand
TGAAGTCGGTGCAAAGTGAACTTGAAGAGTTTGTTTTCACAATGTCGAAGCGGGACAAGGACAACAAACAAGTGATCGCCAAGTTGTACGCCGAGAACTTTCAGATGAACCAAGAAATCAAAGACCTAAAGGAGAAGAGCAATGGACGCACTACTTAAAGCACAACAAGCAGCCAAGCTGCCGGTGATCTACTGCGACCCGAACGATCTGCAAGGCTTCATCTTTGGGGTGTACGAAACAGTGACGATGGGCAAGAAGTCAGAGACGCGCACCTTTGCTCTGTACTCCGAAGCGCCTGAGATGGCGCAGAACCGACTGCTGATTGAACCCGCCCTGCTGGAGAAACTGGGCTACGTGCCGAAGGGGAAAGAATGAATACTGAACGAATTAAAGAACTGGCTAAACAGGCTGGCCTAGATTGGCATGAGCATTGGAATGATGAGGAAGGCAACAGGTTAGAAAAGTTTGCCGCCCTTGTCGCAGCCGCAGAGCGCGAAGCGTGTGTAGAACTTTGCGTATTGACAGAGCAAATGTGCAAAGCAGTTGGCTTGCCCACATCCGCAGTGGAAGCGTGTGCTAAAGCTATCCGAGCAAGGGGGAATGATGCAGTGGATTCCTAACCGTTACCGCAAGAACGAAGTGCGGATGCGCTACACCGAGAGAGCGTACAAGCGCGGCATGGTGACAGGGTTCGGGCTTGGCGTGTTCATGTGCATTACCCTGTTAATGATCTTCAACATATTTAAATTGGTACTCACATGATCGACTACGGCGAGAGCGTTATCAAAATCAGAATACTGCAACGCGAAGCGCATGACGCACTATTGGAGTACGACTGGCAGACTGCCTGTGACAAGGCGGACGAGATCGTAGTTGCTGCCCGTGCCATCCGTGTGTTCTGCCTGAGTAAGCTGCAAGAGGCACTGGATCAATGACCCCCGAAGCCAAAGTAAAGAAGAAGGTGCGTGAACTACTCAAGAGGTTGGGTGCGTACTACGTCATGCCTGTTACAAGCGGGTATGGAAACTCAGGCGCACCGGACTTCATCGTCTGCTACAACGGACGCTTCTTTGGCATCGAGTGCAAGGCTGGCAAGAACACAACAACCGCTCTCCAAGACCGCAACCTGCAGCAGATTGAAGAGGCAGGGGGCAGGGCAACAGTAATCAGTGAAGCAAACGTAGAGCAATTGGAGGAGTGGCTAAATGGATGAAGAAGAATTCAAAGCGGACTACGCTACCAAACTAGCATCAATGATTGACGAATGTATGTGGGGCGAAGAAGGCAACCAAGCAATCATCATCTTCAGCAACGCTAAGCACTCAATGGTGCATGTGTATTCAGTTAACGCAACGGCAGATGACGCGGAGCAGATGGTTATGAGCGCAGCAAGTTTCTATGTAGAGAGCAACAGTACAGAAGGCAAGGTGTTTCACTGATGGGCGCTCCTTACGAACGTATCATGGTGCTGGACTTTGAGACTGCATGGGATCGCAGCGAGTACACGCTATCGAAGATGACAACCGAGCAGTACATACGTGACCCGCGATTCAAGGCATGGGGTGCTGCGTTCAAGTACTTGGATGAAGATGATGAGCCGACATGGATACCGGGCGGACACCTGCAGACGTTCTTTGATGGTGTGGACTGGTCAACCACAGCAGTGCTAGCGCACAACGCTCAGTTCGATGTGTCCATCCTGTCGTGGGTGTACAAGCATCACCCCTGCTTTATCTTTGACTCGCTCAGCATGGCGCGAGCGCTGCGTGGGGTGGAGGTGGGCAACAGTCTAGCCAAGCTTGCCGCTGCGTTTAACCTGCCGCCCAAAGGCGATGCTCTGCACAGTAGCAACGGATACCTTGATGAGTTGCCGTACGAGATCATGATCGAGTTGTCTGAATACTGTAAGCATGACGTTGTGTTGTGTCAGGGTGTGTTTGAGAATCTGATACCGAACTACCCATCCAAAGAACTGCGCCTGATCGACATGACCTTGCGCATGTTCACCGATCCTAAGCTGCGCCTTGACCCCTACATGCTGAAGGATGCGATAGAGGATGAGCGCGTACGCCGCGAAGGTTTGCTGTCCAAGCTTGCGATTGACGAGAAGGAGTTAGCCAGCAACGACAAGTTTGCCGAGGTGCTGCGCAGCATGGGTGTCGAGCCGCCTACCAAGGTGAGCAAGACTACTGGCGAGATAGCGTTCGCGTTTGCCAAGAACGACGCCATGTTCCAAGCGTTGATGCAGCACGACGACGAGAACGTGGCGCTGCTGTGCGAAGCACGGCTGAAGGTGAAGTCCACGCTGGAGCGTACCCGAGCACAGAGATTCCTAGACATATCTACCAGAGGATCACTACCTGTGCCGTTGAACTACTACGGTGCGCATACTGGTCGGTGGGCGGCAAGCAAGGGCAGCGGGTTGAACATGCAGAACCTGAAGCGCAAGTCGTTTCTGCGCCGGTCGATCATGGCTCCCGAAGGGTACACGCTGGTGGTGTGTGACCTGTCTCAGATCGAACCGAGGGTGCTGGCTTGGCTGGCTGACTACCGTGACTTGCTGAAGATTTTTGCATCCGGTGAGGATGCGTACGCAGCGTTCGGTGCGCAGATGTTTGGCATACCGGGGATGACCAAGGATAGCCATCCTGACTTGCGGCAGTCGGCTAAGTCGGCGCTGCTGGGTGCTGGCTACGGGCTTGGGTGGACATCTTTCGCAGCGCAGTTGCTGACTGGGTTTCTAGGTGCGCCGCCGATTTTGTACAACACCAAGTTTGCTAAACAGCTTGGTGTAACTAAGGAGATGATGACGGACTTCATATCGTATGAGCCGAACATGCAGAAGGCGCTTGCCATACCCCGTGTCTGTACCGATGCGGAGATCGTGGTTCATTGCGTTGCAGCAAAACGAATTATCGACAAGTACCGTGCCGCAGCCGAGCCGGTCAAGGAGTTATGGAATCTGTGCGACGAGTTCATCAACCGCTCGCTGCATGGCGGCAAGACATTCCAGCACAAGTGTTTGGCCTTTGAGAAGGAACGCGTGGTATTGCCAAACGGCATGTCTTTGCGCTATCCTGAACTCATAGGAAATCCCGACGAAAAAGGTCGGGTGCAGTGGACGTATGGCAAGAAGAAGCTCTACGGTGGGAAGCTCACCGAGAACATCGTTCAAGCTGTGGCACGCTGCGTAATGACAGATGGCATGCTGCGGATACAGAACAAGTACCCATGCGTGTTGACTGTGCATGATGAAGCAGTTGTTCTTGTGCCCGAAGATGAAGCGGAGCAGGCAGAGCCGTGGGTGCTAGAGCAGATGATACGAGAGCCGAAGTACATGCCGGGAATCCCGCTAGGTGCAGAGACGGGAGTCGGCGTGCGCTACGGCGACGCTAAATAATGGAGCCACCATGACAATCCGCATAGGCAAGACCAAGTACCGTGTTGATTTTGTAGAAGCCTTTTGGGACAAACCAGTTATTGCAACCATCGACTATGACAAGCAGACCATAACGCTAGCGCATATCGGTGGCATAACTGGACGCAAGCTCTCGCAAGAAGAGCAACGCACTGCGTTCTGGCACGAAGTCGTGCATGGCATTCTGAAAGACATGGGGTCAAAGCTTGAGAGCAACGAAGCGTTTGTTGAAAACATCGCCTCGCGGCTAACCCAAATAATCAGGCAGGTACACCCTCATGAAGGTAACTTGGTCACACAGCTCACTAAAGGACTACGAGAACTGCGCAAGGAAGTATCACGAAGTACGCGTACTAAAAAAGCACAAGCAGGAAAAGACAGAGCAAATCCTGTACGGCGAAGAGTTACACAAAGCAGCGGAGCAGTACGTAAAAGGCGTACCACTACCAAAGCAGTTTGAGTTTGTACAGGGAATGCTTGACGCATTGCTTGCCAAAGAAGGGGAGAAGAGCGTTGAGATACAGATGGCGCTTGATATCAACCTGCAACCAGTCGAGTGGTTCTCCAAAGCAGCGTGGGTACGCGGTATTGCTGACCTGCTTATCTTGGACGGCAAAGTTGCATGGGTGGTTGACTACAAGACGGGGAGCAACAAGTACCCTGATCGCAATCAACTTGATCTGATGTCGATGCTTGTGTTCGCGCACTACCCCAAGGTTAAGCAAGTCAACTCAGCGCTGTTGTTTGTTGTGAAGAACAGCATGATCAAACACAAGGTCAAGCGCGAGGATGCAGAGAAGTTGTGGTGGGAGTACCGTGAGCGTGTGTCACGCATTGAGGCATCGCACACTAATGAAGTATGGAATCCAAAACAGTCTGGTCTGTGCCCGTGGTGTCCGGTTAAGACCTGTGAGTTTCATCCCCATCATTGAGGAGAAAATATGACGGTTTGTGAAGCTGGAGTAAAAGGTTATGCAAAGAAAGGACAGCTATGCTACGTATGTGCTAACGAAATAATGCGTAGCCAGCAGCACATATATTATTCTGGTCATAGAAGTGATGGAAAAGAAGGGCACATCTTCTTACATATGGAATGCGCCACTATCTTATCTATGCGTTTGATACATGACGTAATGCTAGACGATAACGCCAACCGCGTGGTTCACACATTACGCGACGTACGAAATGTTTTTCAATTACAACGTGAAGAGGAGTAAGCAACATGCCTTATGTAAACAAACCCCGTCCGTACAAAAAAGAATACAAGCAAGCGCTTGATATTGGTATCTCCGGTCCTGACTCTTTGCAAGGCGAGCGACAGAAAGCACGACGTTTGTACGACAAGAAAGGTGTAGAGCGTAAAGGCAAAGACATCGACCATGTGAAGCCGCTTCGTGCTGGCGGCAAATCAAATCCCGGCAACTTACGCTTACGGAGTAAGAAAAAGAATGAAAGCGACAACGGAAAATGAACGCATTATCCTTGGTGAGGGCATCACACCTGAAGAAGGCATAACACTTGAGGCACTAGGAGACTTAAACGCACTGTTATTAGAATCAGCGCTGTTGTCTGTAGACACAACGGACTTCACAAAATGGGATAACGATGCTTTATTTGCGCTATGGACGGCAAAGTTTGGAGACATTCAACACGCAAGTCTTCAGAAGAATGAGGAAGAGCCATACTTTGACGCTGTTGGCGCAGAACTATTTAAAAGAAAACTGCTGACACGTGTCGTTGATTCAAACTTTTGCACATTAGTACCGAGAGGAAGTAATGCAGATCGTTGACAACAAAGCGTTGGTGTTTCGTACGAAGTATCCGTACAAGTACACCATCATCCCGCGCAGCAAAGACTTGGGCGAAGTGAAAAAGGGCGTCCATGAAGTAGCTGTGCACTGGGGGTTAGACGAAGTGCGCGTGTTAAAGAACTTGGGTGTGCGCAACGTACCGTCTCCCATACTGCGTGACTACAAGTGGCCGGGGAGATACAAACCGTTTGACCATCAGCGCGAGACGGCAGCGTTCCTTACGCTGAACAAGAAAGCGTTTGTGTTTAGTGAACCGGGAACTGGTAAGACGCTGGCTGCACTGTGGGCTGCAGACTACCTGATGAAGATCAAAGCGGTACGGCGCTGTCTCATTCTCTGTCCGCTGTCGATCATGCAGTCGGCGTGGTTGGGTGACATATCAAAGAGTGTGCTGCATCGTACTGCTGCCATCGCATACCACAGCAACGCAGCGCGGCGCATCGAAGTAGTGCAAGGAGACTACGAGTTCATCATCGCTAACTACGATGGTCTGCCAATACTTGCGGATGCCATCAAGAAAGACGGACGGTTCGATCTGATCATCGGTGACGAAGCCAACGCATGGAAGAACGTATCCACGCAACGGTGGAAGACGCTGAATAGTCTGATCAAGCCGGACACGTACCTGTGGATGATGACTGGTACACCTGCTGCACAGTCACCGGAGGATGCGTACGGTATCGCCAAGCTAGTCAACCCATCGGCTGTGCCTCGCTTCTTCACAGGCTGGAAAGACAAGGTGATGCGACAGATCACCAAGTTCAAATGGGTTCCGAAGGAGGATGCGTACGATCAAGTGCATGATGTACTGCAACCAGCGATACGCTTCACCAAGGCACAGTGCTTGGACTTGCCGCCAGTTATGACTGTTACACGCGAAGTAGAACTTACCGGACAGCAAATTAAGTACTACCGGATGCTCAAGGATCAGATGCTTGTGCAAGCTGCTGGTGAAACTATTACGGCGATTAACGCTGCGGCTAGCGTCAACAAGCTGTTGCAGATATCAGCGGGTGCTGCGTACACGGACAACTCAGAAGTTGTGGAGTTTGATTGTGCACCGCGCTTGCGCGTGTTGATGGAGGCGTTGAACGAGACAACCCGCAAGGTTCTGATCTTCGCGCCGTATCGACACAGCATAGAGACTATCGCAACTTACCTTGATAAAGAAGGAGTTAACTGCGCCAAGATACACGGCGATGTATCAGCTAACAACAGGACATTGATTTTCAACAGGTTTCAAACTGAAGCAGACCCGCGTGTCTTGGTGATACAGCCTCAGTCAGCTTCGCATGGGGTAACGCTCACCGCTGCAGACACAGTTATCTTCTGGGGTCCAGTGATGTCGGTTGAGACATACCTACAGTGCATCGCCCGTGCTGACCGCGTAGGACAGGACAGTAACAAGGTCACGGTTATCCACATACAGAGCAGCGACATTGAGAGACGTATGTTCAAACAGCTAGAGCTGAAGGTGGACAACCATTCTATTCTGATCAAACTTTATGAGGAGGAGCTTGCAGGGTCTACAATTACGGTGTAAAGTGTTTGACTACAGGGGAACAACACCCTGACACAAGAACCACAACGAAAGGAATCATATGGCTGAAGAATCGTACGCGCAGCCGCTACCGATGGACAAGCTCGCAAAGGTGTATCGCAAGATTCGGGATCACATTCAAACGATAACCAAAGAGCATGAGACTGAAGTAGCAGGACTGAAAGCGCAACAAGATGAAATAGCTAACGCTATGCGTGAGCAGATGAAGGCGTTAGGCATTAAGTCAGTGCGTACCGAATTCGGTACGGTAACGATGTCAATGAAGACCCGCTATATGTCCCAAGACTGGGATTCGTTCAAGACCTTCATGGTGGAGAACGATGCTTTAGATTTAGTCGAGCGCCGCATATCGCAGCTCAACATGGCTAAATTTCTGGAAGAGAATCCGGACAACATCCCGCCGGGATTGAGTTCTGAGTCTGAATACGCTATCACTGTTAAAAAACCAACGAACTAAGAGGACCTTATGTCTACAAGCGTAGTGCAATTCAACCCCAACCAAGTACCCGCATTTGCCAAGAACCGCAAGGGTAACTCGTCGCTGCTTAACTCTCTGGCTGGTAGTAGCGGTAGCGCTGGCTTCAAGAACCGCATCTCAATCAAGGGCGGTGTGTTTCGTCTGGTGTCAGGCGGCAAAGAGATCGCGTCCATCGAAGAACGCTACCTTGATGTAGTAATGGTCAACGCTGCAAAGGACATCTCCCGTACGTTCTATGCAGAGAAGTTTGATGAAGAGAACGTAGCCGGTCCGGTGTGCTGGTCTTCTGACGGTACTACCCCCGATGCAGAGTCAAAACAGCGCCAGTCCAACGCTTGCGCCAACTGCGAGAAGAATGCAAAAGGCTCGGGTGACAATGATTCACGTGCATGCCGGTTCCAACAGCGCATTGCCGTAGTGCTTGCCAACGATTTAGAAGGCAACGTGTTGCAGCTGACCGTGCCGGGTAAGTCGCTGTTTGGTAAGGAAGACAACGGCAACCATCCGATGCAGTCGTACGCACGGTGGTTGAAAGCGCAGAACGTCGATCCGGATACCATCATCACGCGTATCAAGTTCGATACTAAAGAGTCGCATCCCAAGCTGTTCTTTAAAGCTATGCGTTATCTGAACGATGAAGAGTTTGGGGTTGTTGAAGACAAAGCCGCATCGGAAGATGCCAAGCAAGCAGTGCTTCTGAATCCGGCGCAGGTTGACGGTGTAGCACCCAAGCCCAAGTTTGAGGACGATGCTTTTGTAGAGCCGCCGAAAGCAAAGGCTATCCCGAAGGTTGAGCCTGAAGAGGAAGATGAGCCGCCAGCCCCTGCAGCTAAGCGCGGTCGCCCCAAGAAGACGGAGGCTGCACCCGCTGAGGAGGACGAGGTTGAGCCGACAGTACGTAAAGCACCAGAAGCTCCGACTATCCCAGCCCGCCCCCCGTTGGCAGATACCATCGCTTCGTGGGACACCGACGACTAATAAAGGGAAGGGGGGCTATGCCCCCCGACATACCGATGCCTTTCTCTACCGCGATCAAGAAACAAATTTCTAAAGCTCCGGACGGTCCGGGCAAGCTAATGGGCACTCACGCCATACGGCTTGATTTTTCTGTACTACGAATTGCCAAAGCTACTGGCGCTACACGGCAGACCGTATACAACTGGTTGGCAGGTGGTCCGATAGCCCCGTACTACAAAGAGCGCTTCACACAACTGACTGACATACTCAGCGCGGCTAAAACAGCCGAACACGCTTGGAGAGACGCATGCTCACGCTTCAACCTCAGAACTTAACGGACGAAGAATTACTGCGCTACGCAGAGCTGCATGTACACGATAGCGAAGGACTGCCACATGAATGGCAGCGTGAACTTGTACGCCGTTTTGCTGCACTGTATGACTTTGTAACCGATGAGCTAATCGACCACGCATAAGACACCCTTGAAGGGGCAACATGAAACCGCTGGATTTCATCGCGGCTGTTGTGCCGTCGGCGGGTGTTTACTGCGTCGCGGAACTCAGCTCTAGAAAAAAGCAACACGTATATGCGCAACAGGTCGCAGACCTTGAGCCGATCATTGAACAATTCAATGCCAAAAACTATGACATTTACTTCGCCCTAGCCAGCTTCATTGAAGAGGGCAAACGCACTGCCGAGAACGCGCTGTACATGCGCTCGTTCTTCATGGACATTGACTGTGGAGAAGGCAAGGCGTACCTGACCAAGCAAGCCGCAGTCACGGCGCTGGATGAATTCCTTCAAGCCACTGACCTTGGCAAGATGGGCAACCCGTGGATTGTGTCCTCGGGCGGCGGTCTGCATATCTACTGGCCGTTGAACGCTGATGTGGCGATTGCCGAGTGGCGGCTGTCTGCGGAAAACCTCAAGCGCTTGTGCAAGAAGAACGACCTGCACATTGACTTCACGGTCACAGCCGATGCAGCGCGGGTGCTTCGCGTACCGGAGACGCGCAACTGGAAGAACAAGGCCAAGCCACGGCAGGTCAAGCTGATGACTACCGGCGGCACGTTCGACTTTGCTACGTTTGCCGAGGCGGTCAAGACCCCGCTCAATGGTGAAGCGGTGCTGGAAGGTCACTTCTCTCCGATACCGGGAAAAAAGCCAACCCGCAAAAACGAAGGCTCACGTATTGAGCTAGTGAAAAATAGTGTTACCTATTTCAAGAACATCTTAGTAAAAACGGAAGCTGGCACAGGCTGCGGTCAGATAGCGCACTACCTCACCCATGCTGCCGAGGATGGCATGGAACCCCTGTGGCGTGGTCTGCTGTCGCTTGCTCAGAAATGCGATGACGGGATAAAGGCATCACGCTGGTTATCCAAACTCCATCCGTACGACGAAGAGCGCATGCAGCAGAAGCTGCGCGAGATCAAAGGTCCATACCCATGCGTTAAGCTCGACGGCGAGAACCCCGGCGTGTGTACATCGTGTGTACACTGGGGCAAGATTACAAACCCGCTGGCACTTGGGCGCGAGATTGAGGTGGATAACTCCGAGCGGGAAATCGTACTGGATCAGCCCGTTGACTTAGCCGCACCATCTACAGACTTACCAGACCAGATCAAAGTAACGCGCCCATCACCGCCCAGAGGATTTAGTTACGGCAAGAACGGCGGCGTGTACCGTGAGATTGAGACGGAAGACGAGAACAAGAACAAGATTAAGAAACAGGTTTTGGTATTGCCGTTCGATATGTTCGTGGTGGACTTGCTAAGCGTGAACCGTGAGCACCATGTATTCATGTTGGCAACCCGACCCGAAGGACCTGTACAAGTCATCATCCCGCAGAAGGCAGTGGTCAGCAAAGACGATACGGTCAAGGCACTGGCTTCGCAGAACATCATCGCCGCCTACGGCGCTGGCAATGACAAGAACCTGTTCGACTATGTACGCGCATGCGTCGAGCACATCTCCACAAACAAGCAAGCGATCCCTGTACCAAACAGCTTTGGCTGGCAACCGGACGGCGGCTTTGTGGCTGGCGGCAAGATATTCATGCCCGACAACACGGTGCGCCAAATCCCCATGCCGGGACTGGAAAACCTGACCCACTCAACCAAGCCAGCCGGTACGCTGGAGAACTGGCGCAAGTACTCGCAGATGTGCATACAGCGCAAGCTGTGGGATGTGTTGGCGGTGGGTTGTGGCGTGGGCTTTGGCTCACCGTTGATGGAGTTCTCGGGTCTGGACGGTCTGACTATCCACTGCTGCTCAACCGCATCAGGTACTGGCAAGTCGATGGCGCTGGAGTTAGCTGGCTCAATATGGGGTCATCCACGCGACTACCGCGTCAACAAAAGCACCTCCCCGGTTGCGATGCAGCAGCATGCTGGACTGTTGAAGAACCTGCCCCTGCTAAGCGACGAGATTACTTCCAAGAACCGGCGCGACTTTGAGTGGTTTCCTGAGTTCGTGTTCGACTTGAGCGAAGGGCGCGGCAAGGATCGTATGGAGTCCGGCGCAAACAAGGAACGACTGAACACCTCGGTCTGGGCGCTAATAGCCATCCTGTCCTCCAACACGCATGCAATGGACTACCTGTCAGGTGCGCGTAAGCATTCCTCCGAGGGCGAGATACGCCGTATGTTGGAGTTGAAGTTCAACGACAAGATGGTCTGGGAGCTGCACGAGATCGAGATCATCAAGTCCCTGCGCCTCAACCATGCGGTAGCTGGTGACGTTTACGCTCGATGGCTTTCTCTAAATGTCGATACAGCCAAGGCGGTGTATGCGCAGGTCTACAAGAAAGTGCGCGACGAATTCAGCATGACGAACGACGAACGCTACTGGCATGCTGGTGTGTCTTGCATGATCAGCGGCTGCATACTGGCTAGCTCGCGTTACGCCAATGTCATTGACCTGCCGATTGAACCCTTGATCGCTGCGCTCAAGCGCATGGTGGAGAACATGAGGTCTATGGTTCGTGCCAATGTGCGCACGGCCGACGACGTGCTGAACGCTTACATCCGTGAGTTCTATGGCAAGTTCATCAACGTCCGCGCTATTGATGGGGCGATGCAAGCGACGTTTGGGGAGACAGGCATAGTCGATGAGTCGATCACGCGCACCCAAGTATCAGGACGGGTTGAGCGTGGTATCACTCCCGGTTACGTCAACTTCTTCATCGAAGAACAGCAGCTGAAGTCGTTCTGCGCATCCATGAGCTACGGCTACATAGACTTCAGGAAAGAGTTGGAAGCTCTGTACCGCGTGGATTATGTGAAGAAGGACATGCTATCGAAGACAAAAGGGCCGCAGATGCGCGTCAATGCGGTGAAGATCAGCCGTCCCGAGTCTTCCATTATCGACCCCGATGACGAAGATCAAGGTCTACTTTCCGTGGGCTGAGACGCCTGTTGGCGGCTCGTTCTTCATGCCTACCATAGCGCCGTTCAAAACCAAGGAGGCAGGGCTTATCGAAGCCCTGCGTCTCCACATGAAAGCCAAGGCAACCTTTGGCTTATTGAACGGCAGACACGGTGTTCTGTTTACTCGCCGCAGCTGAACGGTACACATCTCGATAGACCGTAGCAACGTCGATCTTGAGTTTGCGAGCCATATCTAACTGCTTACGTTTTTCGGTAGGCAGCATCATCTTGTCAGCACGGATAATATCTTCCCACTCTTTAATCTCACCCATAGAGCTGCGGAATTCCTTCACGCTATCAGACAACAACATGTAACCCATGTTGGCGCTCAAGAACGTTTCGGCTTCCTTCGTGCGCCCTTCTGAAAGCATTTTCTCGTAACCGTTAGCGGTCTGTTCAGCTTTCAGCATCAGATCGTACGTGCGGTTAATGATGCCGCCAGCGTCAGTGGGCTGGAACAAACCGCCTATCAACGGTAGCTGCGAAGTCTTGCTTTCAGCCGATTGAGGCTTGTTCGGGTTGAGGAATGGGTCAGCCATAGACACAACAGCCAGCATGGACTGAGTACCAACGCTGCGGACAAACTGATCAATCATTAACGGTGATACGCCTAGGGTTTGTCCAAGCAGTTTGGACGCTTCCGTAGTAGTGTCGCGGTAACGTTCGCCAGCAGGCAGCGCTTGTTCTTTCTTGGTTTCAATGTCTGCTTTGGTGTACAAGTCTTTGCCCGTTGTCATTTCAACAAGCGGTTTCATAAATTGCGGCATGCCCATGCTAGAACCGCCCGGCAACGCGTTTACAGCCATAGAAGCAACAGCTTTTGCCATAGGTTTAAATTCTTCTTTGCCAAACGCTGTGTCAAAGATAGCTTCCGGCAATGCTTTAAACAGCAAACCGTATTCAAACGGTATAGGTATGCGCAACGCCTCATCAAAAAATGGTGTCCGAATAAACCAGTTGCTGTACCTCTGATCAGGCGGGGCGTTCTTGTACGCTTCATCGTCTTCCATAGCTGCGGCGTACATCAAAGTCAAAGCCGCCAAACTCAAACCTCGCTTGAAGAATTTTTCTTGGACAGCTAAGCGGTCGTTGTACGGCATGCGCCCTGTCATGGCCTTGGCAAACACGTTCAAGCCTTGGATTTGAGCGTTAAAGAACGGGATCAACGAGTTCGCAAAGTACACGCTAGGTGAAACACCGCGCTTGTTAAAGTCCATCAGTTCGTTGGCGGCTACCCAAGCCTCCAGTTCATTCAAACCTTGTTTACGGAAACTGTTGTAGGAAGATACCCGTACTCCCACATCCGCTTGCATGCTCTTGGTTTCCAACCATGCCAACATAGATGACATGGATGTTTTCCCGCCAGCTACACCACGCAGTATTGTTGACAAACCTTCCATGCCTTCAGCGGCTAACAGCTGTCCACCCAACAAACCTTGCTTTTGCAGCAACTTTGTTTCTTCGCTAGTACCAACCATCGCTTTGTAGATGTTACGCAGCGGACCGGCAATAGGAATGTAATTAGCGCCGGACGTACCGTAGGTAGAAAGCGAGTCACGAATTATCTGCCGCACCGGATACAACGGGCTTAGTACAACGGCGCGACGCAAGAACTTGGCTGGTAGGCCAAGCAACTCCAGTGCTTTTGGAAAGGTTGTCTTTACCCCTTCCATGCCTTTAACTAACAGTTCCGGCGATATATCTTCAAAGATCGTACCGGCAGTGTCTACGATAACGTGCTTGTCAACGTTTACGCGGTTTCCGTCTTTGTCTAACGACTCGTCTTTAAAGCGCAAAGTGGCTGGACCTGCTTGCCCCAAACCTGTACGGATACCATACTCCCGTCCGTCTTTGCCGGTCTTGGTTTTCAACATGCCCAACTTGTACAACATATGCGCCGTGTTCTTGGTGGCAAGGTTACGAAGCGCCATGTCAGTCAGCATGTGCGTGTTCTGCACAGAGCTGGTAAAGATGTCGCTAATTGTAGTATCACCACCAACCAGTTCGTGCAGATACGGCTGGTCTTTCAAGTTGCCAATAGTAATCGGTGCTTTTTCATCACCAATAAACAACTGGATTTCGCCGCCAATCTGCCGATAGAACGGGATAAAGTCTTTGCGACGCTTGAGCATATCGCCTTGTTCTTTACCGATAGCGCCGGTCTGTACCGCAAAGTCAATCAACCCAGCGTTGTACGTGTTGTAAAGAGAACGCGCTTTCTCAAAGGCATCTTTAATTTGCGGCTGCGATTTAATTTCAGCTTCAAACTGCCGCAGCTTGGCTTCTGTCAAAATTGGTTTGCCGTTTGCATCTTTTCCAAAGTTCAACGCTTCAACGCCAATGCCTTCGTTTTTTGTACGCAGGCCCGCCAAGTACATGGTAAACAGACGACCAGCTTGTTCTGCTGGCAAACCTGAATCACCCAACGCTTTCATTACGCTAACCAAAGATGGACCGTCAGAACCTTCAACCATCCAGAACGTGTTGCCATCTTCAGTTTTTTTGTTCAGCTTAAGCGCACCGTCAGATACAACCTGCCGGGTAAAGTTCATGCGCTTGTCGTGGGCGCTAAGGTTGTACCGCGCTTGCGTAGCTTCCAGCTCAGTAATCAACCCTTGTTGTACGCCACGGTTCAGTGCGCTAATGAACGGCGCTGTGCGGTCTACAAACTGAGTAACGCCCGTCAAACCGTAAAGGTTGCCTTTGATCTTGGCAAACAAACCAGCGTTCTTACCAGTAACCACCGCTTCCAACATGTCTTTCGACTGCTGGCTCATCCACGGAGTCTCATTCTTTAGCGCACTAAACGCCACTTCTCCGTTCGGGGACACGTATACGCCGGGGCGCGAGTTCATTAGTTCGCGGCTTGCTTGCCGGATAAGCGCTTGAATTTGCTTGGTGTCTTGTTTTGCTGCAGCCGACAGCCCCATGTTGCGGAACGCTTGGCGCACAGAAGCAATCATGTCTTTAACAAACTCTGCCACTTTGCCAACAAACGTAGGCGCTACGCGCCGCCCTTCCGCAGCGTGGGCAATCATCTCGCGCACGATAGCGGCTTTGAGCTGGTCGTCTTTAGCGCCTTTTAAAGCGGCAACAGATGAAGACACATCCTCAAACACGCCAAGCCCGGTAGCAACTTCTGCTACATACGCATCGCCTTTAGCAAACAGACGTTTGATCAGCGCATCCATACCCTGTGGACCAAGAACCTTGTCTACACCGTAGTGGCCAACCAGTTCGTGCGCAAAGGTTTCTTCTACATCTTGGGCGGTCTGATGGTTTTCTCCAACAACAAACACACGGCCATCAGGCATAACAGCGCCTTTAATACGCCCAACGCCCATACGGTCAATAGCCGCTTTAACATCATCAGGCAGCGCATCTTGGGTAGCTGCATACGTAACACTAATGCCTTCAGGTACAGCAGCGCGTACCCGTTCAGCAATTTTGAACGCTTGTTCGGGCGCAACGCCAGTATCTGCATTGGACGCTACACGTAAATCTGGATCATTCTTTTCAATATCAATAGCTAACTGTTTCATTTCAATATTGAACAAACGTGCTTTTTCTTCGGCAAGAGCTTGCTGTTGCTCTGCCGTTTTTTTCATTTGTTCTTCAGTCTGACCGCCTTTTTGTCGTTTGGCAGCAGGTATACGTTCTTTGTACTGAACAGTCGTTTTCTCGCGCTTGGACACAACCACAGCATCATTGATAGCTGCAGCCAACGACATCAACTCTTGCCGTTCTTTGTTTAATGCAGCTTCTTGTTTGGGCGATGCCGTTTTTAGTTGCTCAGTGACACTAGCTACTGCACGGTCAAGGTCCGGCAACGACATGCGCTGGGACATCTCAAACGATGCGCCGGAACGCAACCCTACCTCAATAGCGTTTGCTATCTTAGTCTGCGTACGCGTACGTTTAGCCTTTAGGTTACGCATATCGTTTTTAAATTTCTTGACTACGGCTTCAGGTACGCCTTGCAAAGCGGCTTTACCTGCTTGACGTTGCTTAGCAAACGCTTCAACCACCGCGTCTGTTTGTTTGGTAAGAACGCCAAGCTCAGCAGTCAACTTACGCAGCCGTGCACTTAACGCACGTTCTTGGCTTTGCCGTGCTTCTTCCAGAAACGCTTTACGCTCTTCTGCAATTTCTTCGTTTGAGCGCCCTTCTTTACCTTCCAAGGTAGACTTCTCAATGCGGGTTTCTAAGCGTCCAGATTTGGCTAGCTCAACAAGACCCACACGAATGGCGTACTCTTGGTTTCTAAGTTGTTGTATCTGATCTTTTATGTTACGCAGTTCTTCAGCGGGTAACGTTTTGTCTTTTTGCAGCTGTTGCAGTTCCCGTCTTTCAGCGGTGACTTCATTCAGTTTTTCAACCGAAACATCTTTAGCCGTTACAGTGCGCACAACACCTTTGGTACGCAGGTTAGCTTGTGCTGCAGCAAGTTTTTCTTCTTCAGCTTTACGCTGTTCTCTAACTTGAGCGCGTCGTTCTGCTTCTTCCAACTCAAGCCGTTTTTTGGTAACACGGTCAAGCAAGACACCAAGGTTAGTACCTTCACGTTGCAGCCGGTTTTGAAAGTTGCCAAGCTGAAGGTTTGACTTAACCGCATTTTGCAACGTTTGCACTTGACCTTGATAGTCAAGCAAAGCAGAAGACATGTCACGGTAACGAATCGTGGCTTCTTTCTCGGCAAGTTTTGTCAGTAACGGTTCAAGCGGTTTAAGCGCTTTATCAAGGGCTTTAGTGAATGATTCATCAGTTTCTAACACGCCGCTTTCAGCAAACGTTTCCCTGACTTTTACCAGCTGCTCTTGCACTGCGTCAGAAAAACCTTTGGACCGTTGAACTTCAACTTTAGCGTCGTCAAACAACGTAGCCATACGCGTTTTGATAGCGGTGATGGCTTTCTTTAACTGTGTGACTTCTCTACTCATAGCGCTTTGCGCTACGGCTTCTTCAATCTGTCGATCAGTACGGCGTTTCAGCGAGGCTTGGAACGCACGAAACTTTTCCGGTGTGCTGCGTTTGATGGCCGTAAACAAATCCGGACGTGCTTGATCTTCCCGAGCGGGTTCAACAAACAGATCACGCTGTGTCTCATGTTGCTCAACTGCTTCACGCTCTCTTGCAAGCGCATCGTTAAGCTCACTGGGCGACTCTGGACGACCCAACAAAACACTGTCAGCCAAAGCGTTAGCAGAATCCAACGTGCCATGAACAAATTCATCGTAAGAAACTTGTTCTACTTTGCCGCCTTCCAACTCTGGTGCGTAGATACGGTTCGTAGTTTTATCGTAACGCCATCCAGCGTCTAACCCCTCAATAGTACGAGCGCCAATCAATGCTTCGGATACTTTCTTTACCGTTGTTGTGCGCGTACCTTTGTTTTGAACAAAACGTTCTTGTGCTGTTTCTAGTGCTTTGCGTACATCTGCAGGTATGTTTGGGCGAGTAAGGGCCGTATCAATTTTGGTAGCAACATACTTACGAAACTTAGCAAGTTCTCCAGCACCGGCGCTATCCATCAACTTTTTCTCAAGCGTAGCCAGCTTACGAAGTTTTTGTTGATAGGCTTTTTGTTCTCTAACGGTTGTAACTTTAAACTTGGTAGACAACAGTTGCGTTAAATCACCAAGCTCAGAGCGCTTAGCCCCTAGAGCAATTAATTTTTTAATGCCTCTGCGAACATTTTGCAAAGACTTGCCTTCAGCAAGCATGGTTTCGGTTTCACCCCGACGCTCAGCTTCACGCTTTTCTTCTAGTTGCCGCGTCTGTAGAGCTAAAGCAAACGGCCCTTTTTGCTTAACAACCTTTACTTTTGAGGCATCCGCAACGGCTTTATCCAACGCGGTGCGAAGCGCTTGTTTTTCTGGCTCTGCTATGCCGCGCTCGGGGGTTGTCTGTTGCTGCTTTTGCTTTTTGGTAATGTTGCTGTACTCACGCAGCAACGACTGCATGCGCGGGTCTTCTGTAGCAATACCGGCATTTTTAGCAGCTTGAATGCGCGCATCAATAGCTTTAAGTATCGGAGCGTAGTCAGTCTTTACGTTGGGTACAGCGCCGACAACACGCCCTTCCGTATCGCTAATACGCCGAACAAGGGTAGCTTTAATTGCACGTTGTAACTGCGTTAACGTTCCGGGGGTAACGCCTTTCTTCAAGACATTTTCAGCAGCCTTGACCAAAGCGTTGCTGCTGTTGTTTTGAGCAAACAGCCCTTGTGCTTTATTTAAAAGCTCTACAGCACCAGCATCTTTTGTTCGTTGTGCTAAGGCTGTAACACGTTGGGACATCTCCGCATTTTTCTCAAGCGGGGCAGATGCCGATTCGGTAATGCGTTCAAGCGCTTGCTTAACCCGCATACGCAAACCAATTTCTTGGTCACGCCCAATAGGACCATATCCTTCTAAGGTGCGCTGTAGATTAGCTTGTTCAACTGCCGTATCTTGCAGTTGTTGAGTAGCTGCTTTGGCTTGCTCTAAATATTTCGTACGTGCGGTCAACGTGCTACGTTCACCAACAGATAAAGGTGCACCACCCTCTTGGGTTTCACCCGCGCGCAAACGAGTTACAGGCTCAAAGAACTCATCGTCCAGAACCGTGTTGCTTTGTTCTTTTAGCGTGTTAAGGCGCTGGCGTATCTTGCCAAAGTCTTGATCAAGCTTTACCGGAGCACTTTCTGCAATGCTCTTCAGACGGTTAAGTTCTTTGATCTGCGCTTCAACTTCAAACAAACGTTTTGCTTGTGCTGTCGGTTTTGTTCCAGCGGTTAACGGTTCGCCAATAAACAGATTTTTTATTGAGGCAAGCTCATCAAGGCGTTGCTGCAATACCGGCAACACTGTTTCCGCTTGGTCACGTTGATTGAGGTTGTACCCTTCAAACTCAGGAGCACCCATACCCATAGCGGTCGGGAGTTCGCCCTGCGCCGGAACTGACTCTTTACGTTCGGGCAACGACAGCCCCAAAAACTTCTGCACAGCGGGAGTTACATACCCGGTATCAATTTGTGTTTGCAGTTCTTTGGGCGTAAATGTCTGAAGCGTCTTGGAGCGAACGGCGTCAACCTTTTGGTTGCCCAGCGATTGCTCAGCTATTTCTTTGCCCGGTACTACGTTGCCAAAGTCATCAACAATAAACCCACGACGCTTAGCTTCAGCCTCGGCTGCGCGTTTTTGTGCGGCATCTTGCGCGGAGTCATATTGTTCTTGGAATCGCAGTTGCGCTTCCAGCACTTTGTCTTTGGGCGTGACCGACGGCGGTACTTGTTCTGGTACGTAGCCAGACTCAATGTCTTCAACTTGACGCTGCGTTGCAGCGTTACGCGCTGCTTTTAACTGTTCTTCGTAGTACGGCTGCGCTGCTTTCTCTCGTGCAGCAGCTACTTCTTGCGGCGAACGAATCCTGTTGCCAAATTCATCATAGCGTTCTTCAGCAGCACGGCGCTCTGACAAAATGTCTTCCAGTTTGCGCTTGCCTTCGGCTGCAGGAGTTGCAACACCCAAGTCTTTAAGTTCACTGTTTATCTCCGAAACGCGACGCGCTATCTGCGCCAGCTCTTGTTTAGCGGAACGTGCGTCATCCGGATCAAGGTCTTTGGCTTTTAACGCTGCCCTCAGTTCCCGTGACCTATCTAGAAGCGGAATGCGCTCTTGAAACAAATCTTCCGGGCGAGCTTTTTGTTCTTCTGCCGGGGCTGCACCGGGTTGTTGCGCGCCGGGGCGCGGTCCAGCACGACGACCCAAAGCCATATTGAGCAGCACATCAGTCAACGCGCCAGCAGCCCCACCATACGCAGCAGCTTCGCCCAAACCTTCAGCCAGTTCTTGACCGGGCTTGTACAGTTTCTGCGCAACAAGGTTTTGCGCAAGGTTAGATGCAGTTTCCTGTGCAGCTTCAACACCGCCCGATATAGCCACACGTTTGATGGTGTTGACGATTCCACCAACTGCTTCTTTACCCAGAGAACCCAACAACCGTTCAACAGGTGCAATTTCACTAAGGCCAATGGCAGCGCCAAACTGAGTAGCTGTGCGTCGTTGTTCCGGCGTAGCCCCTTCAGCTTCTGCACGGGTACGCGCTTCTCCAGCTCCAGCAGCGGAACCAAGAGTACCAGCCGTACCAAGTTGGGCTAAACGTGGGGCGTATCCAAGAGCTTTTGCACCCGCGCCAGCCGCACCACCGGGCACTAAAAAACTACCAACGCTACCCATCACTTCACCAAGCTTACGACCTACCGTATCTTCATACCCCGGCGCAGCTTCTGGCGTTAACGCTTTAACTGTAGATTCGACGTTTTTGGCAAACGGTTTCTCATACTCTTCTGGCAGCAAAGAGCCAATACCACGCGCAGCTTGACCAAAGCTACCAACAAAACCAGCCGGTACGCCTTTTACAAACTCACGTATCTGACCGCCAACCGTTGGCTCGATGCCAAAAAGTTTTGGGTATTTACGCTGCGCAATAGTAAGCGCTTCTTCGTACGACAAACCATCAGGAACGGTTGTGTACGAATTATCCGGGAGCCGGATGTAAGCCATTTACATCTCCTAGGGACGAACGTTAGCGCCTGCTGGGGGAGTACCTTGACCAAAAGCCGGGTTGGTTTGTGCGGGGTTGAGTGCGCCAATACCCACCCGAGAAATAGCATCCATTTCTTGTCGAAGGAGAGCGTCTTTTATTTCCTCGTCGTTCATACCTTTAAACGCTGGATTGTTTTTTAACATTGCCAGTTTAGCAGGCGTATTTGTTTTGTTAACGACGTTATCGCGTGCTCTATCTATATCCACAGGCTTTAATTGCCCTGTTCCTGCAGCCCGTGCTGCTGCATCATAGTATCGTGCATGCGCTTCATACATTGGTTTCATAACGCCAAGCTTTGCAAACTCTGCGTTATAGTTGTCTTTATGCCATTTAGATTGCTGGTCTACTATATACCGACTGGTTAAATTCCTTGCTTCTTCAGCCGCTTTATTGTCGTCAAGCCCTTGTTTCTTCAACTTAGCTTCTATGTCTTTGTAGTAGTTATCCGCAGATAGGCGAATGCCTTCAAACGCCAACTTCTCAGCGTGTTGATACATGTCAACAGCCATCTTGGAGTTACCTTGCGCCAACTGCGCTTGTGCACCGAGCATATTCATCTCGGCTCCGATCATAGCTTTCTTATCTTCACGATCTTCTTTACCGTACGCTTGCGTTAACTCAGCAATCTGACCAAGCGCAGTACCACGAGCACCGGCTGCATTAGTACCGGGCTGTAGCAAAGCTTGCGCGGCTTTCAACGCCATCACGCCCTTACGCTCGGCGCTACGAGATTCTTTCTCTTCTGCTGTAGGAGTCATTGTCTTAAGCAACTCAGACATCCTATCCATGTACGGCTGAGTGCTGCTACCAATCTTACCCATTGCACCTTCATAGCTGGTGTCGGCTGGAGCAGCGGGGGCAGTAGGAGCAGCGGAGGTTGAAAGAGCGGCAACACCAGCGGTATCAGTGGCGGCGGGGGTAGTGGTCCCTTCTGTTGCATTAAAAGACATCGCGTTGGGGGTTGGCGCGGGAGTAGCTTCCATTTGCACAGGAGCGTCAACACGAGGACGTGCCGGACGCACTGCTTGACCGGGAACAGCGGCAGGAGCAGCGGCAGGAGCAGCGGCAGGAGCGGCATCAGCAGCACTAGGAGTAAACGGCTCGCCGTACTCATTAACCGCAGCAGCTTCTGAAACAAGTTCTCCTGCTACGTAAGGACGTTGCCCAACATTTTGTGAGGTTAATTCATTTTCTGTAGTTTTTGGGTTATACCGTGTTTGCCGATCTAGTTGAGCACCGGTCTGCGGAAGGATAAAGTCTCTAATCTTACGCAACGTTTTTTTATAAGGAGGTTCTGCTTCAGGGTCATACTGCGGCCCATACATTCGATACGGCGCGTACTCCATCCGGGGGTTATATCCGCCCGTTTGAAAATGCTGCACATCGCCGCCTTCGGCAAACCCAGCCACACCACCATCCGGAATGGCTCCAGCTTGTTGAGCGCCGGGGGCTTGGGCAATACCCATATCTTCTGGCATCTGCGACTGCTGCAGCATGCGATCTTTAACGCTGGGCTGCTGTAGTTGTTGCTGTGCTTGCATGCCCTGCATGGCGGTCTTCTGCTGCATCTTTTGCTTCAGAACAGACAACGCGGTTGGTTGATCTATCTCGCTGGGCTGACCACGCAAAATAGCCTGCAGCTGTTCAAGCGGCAGACGCATTGCCAGTTGGTACTGAGCCTCCGGGGATTTCATAGCGCCAATCATCACGCACCCTCCATCACTTGATACAGCGCCATCTCAGCCAGACCGCTGCCCATCGCATTCTTAACAACGCCGCCCTTCTTGTACGCTTTGATCGTCCCGCCTTCTTTGCTTTTGAACAGGTTGGACAGACCGTACGCGCCAAGACCATAACCCATAATCTGATTGGCTGCGCTGGGCGGTGCTTGATAGATAGACTGTGACTGCTGCGTCAACGGCATGCCGCGCAGAATGTCGGACATAAAACTAAGTTGCTTGTACGGGTAGTTCTGCTGGTTCAGGAAGTCCTGATAGTTCTGGCTCAAGTATTGTTGCTGCTGAGCTTGCTGTTGAGCGCCAGCTTGTTGCTGTGCAGCATTGATGCCCATCTGTTGTTGGTACTGGTTTTGACCAAGCTGACCCATCGTACCTGCCGCAGCACCCGCTTGACCAAGACCTTGAAGCCCAAGGTTTGCGCCATATTGCTGAGCTTGTTGTGCTGCACCAAATGCGTTTTGGTAGCCTTGGCCAATTGCTTGGTTCATGGCTATGTTCTTGTTGCGTTCGTTTTCTGCTTGCATCAACGACTGGCGCGTACCGCCAAAAGCTCCAGCCGCAGTAGCACGGCCTTTTTCTTGCTGGCCGGTAATGTCGTACTGACGCTGCATCTCTTGCAACTGCGGCTGCAGTGCGTTCTGGATGTACGGCGACATATACGCTTGTTGAGAGCGGGGGTCAGTAGCTTGTTGGGCGTAGTTACGCCCTGCCATCAAACTGCCAATACCCGACGCTCCAGCCAAGCCCGTACCGGTATCAATTTGCTGCGCTGGAGTAGCTTGCCCAAGGTTTTGGAACGCCTGTTGCTGCATCGGCGTGAACTCAGCGATCCGTTGCCCTTGGTATTGTTGGTAAGGGTTTTGGCTGATGTCAGTTGTGGCTTGCGCCTTACCCAGCAAAGTTTCAACGTACGGCTTAGCGTACTCAGGGATGCTGGTCTGCGTGACGTTTTGAGTAGTAGGGGCAGCTTGTTGTTGACCGCCACCACCGCCACCACCACCGCCAGTATCAAAATGAAGCTCAAACGCTTCGCCCGTTAGCAGCTTAACTACCCAGTTAAAAATCATTTAAGCACCTCGGCTTTGTAATCGGCGTAGCGCTCTGCCACAACCGTTTTCCACATATCAGGCAACACGTCTTTGGCCTTTTCAGGTCCAACACAAACATGCACAGCGTAAGCAATGATGTTGCCTGCTGCGTAACGAAGCGTATGGGCTATCTCCAGCCCATGTTCATCTTTGTCTTGCTCAAACTTATTGGCTGTTTGATACGCCGAAACAACCGTCAACCACATCGGTAGCACAGCTTGTTGAATCTGTTGATAGAACGGATTCGCTGGCATGTATGCCAAGCAGATCAAAAACGCGTTGTTGATCGCATCTTGCGCTACGGGCTTGTCTCTATCAACCAAGTCATCCCACGTATGCGCCAAGTCCACAAACATGTGGTACAAATTCAGCGCATCCTGATTGCCGCCAAACCATTCCAGCTTGCCTCGGCTACCGTTCATGCAGGCATAAACCTTTCAGCAGTGATTTGTTTACCCTGTTTGGGGTTACCCGTCCGTGCTTTGCGCACGCGATCCATCATGCTGTACAACCGCTTAGCACCCGCATCGGTCGAACCGTTGCCAAGGTGAGACACTACATCAGCCGGGACTACAAACTCACCATCCGCCAGTGCAGCGCGTTGTGGGGTTTCGCCTTTGATCACCGCCGGAATATCGTCGGACATACCGTCTCCCGGCCCACGCAAGAGCTTACCACCAGCAGCGTATTCGGACAGGGAAGCTATACCACCAGCCGCCATCTGAGTGTACTGCTGATCTTCTGGGTTGTACGTATATTGTTGTGCTTCTTGCATAGCTTCATCTTGGGGGTTGCCAAAAGCATTTTTAAAAGCACCTTGTTTTTGCAACTGCGCCATAAGACCCGTAAGGGAATTGTTAGCCATCCCGCCTTCAGCCATACCTTCAGCGCCCGTGAACGGGTTGATCTTCGGGCCGTAACCATCAACGATTTCTTGTGGCTGGGTTGAGGGCAGCGTAGCGTAGGACGATTTGCTGATGTCGGAGCCGGGGTAGTTCTGGCTCAGGTCAAGTGGCACGGACGGTTGTGGTACTTGACCGCCAGCAGCGGCAGCGTAAACCGGTTGTTCGGTATAACCTTGCCCGGAAAAATACGGTACTTTTGAGAAACCAAATTGTGCAATCTGCCTTTGGGCTTCTGGGTTTACCTGTCCGGCGGTGTATTGGTACGGACGGATGCTGCCTTTACTTGGGAGCGCTGCGGCGTTGTTTGCCAATGTAGGCTGTTTCATTAGCTCGGAAGCAATTGGGGCGGCAAGGAGAGACGCGCCTCCAAAGCCTACTTTCCCATACAAGTCTTTCCAACCCTGCCCTGTACCCAGTTGCTGCACACCTAGCTTGGCTTTATCAAAAACCGAAGGGTCTGCCGATGGTGCTTGTACTTGAAGCGGTGCTCCCGCTCGTACTAAACTATCTGCGCCAGCTTGACCGGCAGCATTTAAAGCGTTGTTGCCAAGGTACGGGTTGACCATTCGACCAGCTATGTCAGCTGGTTGCGGAATGCTAGTTAACGCATCTCCAGACATGCCGGGAGCAAAAAAACGTTCCGCATTAACCCCCGACGAATTTAAACCACCAAATTCTGGACCTCTACCCAAAGCAGTTGTAAAATCAGGTGAATTGCTAGCCAGACCTCGTAAACCTTGTGACCCGTTCATGTCTGCAAGATTAAGTGCATTGGTGTTTGAGGAGCTAAGAAGTTTTGCTTTTTCAATTTCACTTGCACCCATATCGGTCAAACCACTGGTCAAGTTTGCCCCGCCAAAAAAACCAAGACCATCGCTAAGACCTTGCTTAAAGCTGCCTGATGCCAGAGCAGACAGACCGCCAAAGCCAGCAGCCAACCATCCAGCGCCAATACCCTGCGCTCCGGGGATTAGCATAGCGCCAGCACCCAGCGCCATAGGCAGGATAGAGCGCAAGAAATTAGCTTCCGGCAGACCTGTATGCGGGTTGATGGTCAGGGAGCCGCCATGCGACATAGCCAGTGCTTGAAGGCCATGCACTTCGCCGGGGGTCATGTGGACAAGCTGGGTATCTCCACCTCGTCCGAGCGAGGCCAAACCTTGGGCTACTTGCTGCATAACAGCCTCCAAAAGGCGAATTTTGTCAATAATATCATGCGGGTAACGCCGACACAAAGGACAGCGTAGCTATGACGGATGCGGTAGTTGGTCGGGTTGGGCTAGTTCCAGCGGCAGCAAAAGCCAAACTTATGTCCGTACTGTTAGTTGACCACCACAATTCTACGTATTCGGCAGCGTCTAACGACACCATATAACTCCAACCGGCAACCGTATTCTGGGTTCCCAACGGAACGGTCACAAATCGGTTAGACCCCACCACATCCGTTCCTACTTTTTTTAACCACACAGAAGCAATCTTGTCTGCTGCGTTTACGTTTTGAAATTGTGCGTTGAACTGTAGGTTATAGATGCCGGGGTTGGTTACTACAATTTTCGATTGAACGGTTCCGGTAATGGTCAGGCTAGTTCGTTCTTGCGATACGCTGACTATATACGCACCAACACCACCTGCCGCACCAGATGTTTGTGAAACCACCTTCGTACCCGCTGTGATTGCACCACCCGTCAGAGTCATGCCAAGGTAGATTACGCCAGAAGTAATGGCAGAGACGGTAAGCACAGTGCCAGCACCGGGGGGTGTGCCGTTATCAATCGTTCCGGTAAAGACAGCCGTATGTGAACCAAGACTTACTACATTGTTGTAATTGGTTGTATCAAACCGCATAACCTGTGCTGTGTTTGCGGGAGCAGTCTGACTTGTTCCATCTTGAAATGAACCGTACGGAGTTTGGAGAAACTTTCCACCGGCATTATCAGAACCCAGTAAGCCCCGAGTAATGTTATCCAGCTCGTTGAAGTAGATACGCAACTGGTTGTTTAGCTGATCCTGATACCGTTGCTCGTACTCAATCGTAGCAACCGCAAGGTTAGGCGCTCTTGGCGGTTTAAGGTAGTTGGTGACTATGGTTGCCATAGGTCAACGTCTGCCATCAGGTCTGATATCAAT
>Ga0181358_1000216_pt1 | contig 26135 bp, 18 predicted proteins | sample Fa13VDMM110SD_FD_130096 | JGI IMG/M metagenome (GOLD analysis project Ga0181358, IMG submission 130096) | Freshwater viral communities from Lake Michigan, USA - Fa13.VD.MM110.S.D | ecosystem: Environmental > Aquatic > Freshwater > Lake | place: USA: Michigan | collected 2013-09-24 | reverse complement strand
TTTTACTATTAATTTAACTATTACAATATACTAAAAATCCCATAAAAGTAAAGATGTATTTTATTTTTTTTTGACTGATTAAATTACAACATTACAAAACTACTAACAAAATCTACTAACGACAACTTTTTTTACAATTTATTTTATATAAAACAGAAAAACAAGCTTATAAGCTTGTTTTCCAATGTATTAGTATGTTTATTTTTTTTTAAAATGTATCTTCTTCGTAGTCTGTATCAAAGCTATCTTCAACATTTGATTCAGAATAACTATCATCAACATCTTTTTGTGTTAATACATATTCTTCTGGTTTATCTGATTCGGCACCAGTATCGTATCTGTCTCCTTTTTCAGCCCAAAAATCACTTAATTTTACACTGTAAGGAAATGAATCTAATGAACGCATTTCTAATTTTTCTTTAGGTGTTGGATTTCTTCTTTCGATTTCTTTTTCTAAACCTTCAATTTTATCAGATATAGCACTCATTGATGATAATTGATTTTCTAATTTATCAACCATACCCATTAATTGGTCTATTTTAGAGTTTGCTGAATCAGCTGATTGTTTTGCTGCCTCTGAACCTTTAACTAATTCTGTAACATCTAATTCAACTTCATCTTCAGCTGGTGCTGTTGCACTAGCGTCATCAACTGGCATTTCAGCATTTGCATCATCTGCTGGTGCTTCTGGTGTATCGGTTTTAGCTTCAATATCAGCAGTTATATCTTCAACATCAGAATCAACATTATCTTCATCTGGTACATTTGCTTCATCTTCTTCAGCTTCAGCCATACCTAAAATAACATTTGGTTCTAGTGCTCTATCATCTTCCATTGCTACGATTGGAAAATTTTCAGATATTGGTTTTCTATCATCGTAATAATTATAATCAGTAAGTGACTTAAATCTTTTAAGTTCTTCACTTAATAATACTTTATTTATTTTTTTACTTTTCATTTTAGTTGGTTAATTAACTGTAAAATATTGTAATATTAAAATAATAATTGTCTTCCGTCTTCAGTTATTATTTTTTTGTTGATTCTCTCAACTAAACTTTTATCGTTTTTAATGATGCAACCTTCATCGTTACATTCCATGTTTTTATTTTCAGTAGTTAAAAACTCATCAAGTTTATTTTCCAAATTTTGTTTTTTATTATTGTCTTCCATAACTATTGTTTTAAATTTTAATTATCTATTCGTATATAAATATCTAATAATCTTATAAAATTCGCTTAATATCGGTTATTACTAAATTATTATTCCTAATTAACAATAATTTATCCTGATATAACGACCAATCTATTTTTACACTCTTATAGTTAATGTTCCCAACGTTTTCAGTATTATAAGTTTCTATTAACTTATTTAAACCATTAATACTATAAATAGCATTACCTTTTTTATGTATTAATGTTGCATTCGGAAATATTTCTTTGAAGTTTACTCTTTCACCAAATTTAATTAAAAATTTAAAAGTGACCATGTATCTCGATTCATCATCTGTTTCATAAATAAAAACAGTGTTTTTAGGTATAGAAAAATCAGACTCTAAATAATTTATAAACCAATCCAACCTACCCTTAAAAATAAAAGATGCTAATAATACTGTTTTATCCATGCTCTATAGAATACAAAAAAGGGATATACTTGACTTCGTTATTTAACATGTCAATTACATCCTTGTATTCTATAAGTATTTCTTTATTATCCAAAAATACTGAACAATATGATTTTATTTTACATAATACATCATCTGTATTATAGTCCATATATTTTAATAAGGTTAAATCAATACCATATATGGTTTTTTCAACGAAAATGTATAGCATTTTATTGTATAAATACCCAACAACATTTTCAGATTTTTTAATAAATCTAAATGTATTTTTTAATTCAATTTCATTTAATTGTATCAAATCAATAAATTTGTATTCAATGTCTTTAATTAGTAACCCATAACAATATTCAGTAAAATTATAAAAATCATCTTCAAATATGTCTCTACGTTCAGTCTTTTTAAAAGTCCAAAAAATATTTTCTGATAATTTTTTATCAATGAAGTCTGCGTTTGGGTTTATTGTCTTAACTATATCCCAACCCACAATTAAAGTAGGTAAACCATCAATGGTGTCATCCAATGAGTTAACTACTTTAAAGTACTTATCAACATTAATATTACTATGTGTTACTATATTTCCAACAAACATATTGCAAATATAGTAAAAAAATTAAATAAAAACATAATTAAACATATTGCACTTTTTCATTATTAGGTAATAAGAATAATCTAGCTTCTTGTATTCTTCTCTTTCTTAAACCATCCATATAACCATCTTTTTTACCACTTACTGGTCCATCTAATATACCTTGTGCTGCTTCTTTAAAATCACCACTTGCAATACCATCTTTAATTTTTTTACCATATGGTTGAGAAAATATAGCTGGCCCAGTATTATATGTTAAACTAAGTAATGCAGCTCTTTGATATTTATTTAACTTCTTCCAATTACTAGTTCCTAAATTCTTTTCAAGTGGTGGAGCAAATGAATTTTTAATTTGATATACTAGTGTATCTTTTGCTATTTTTTCAGTAAATACTGTACTTCCATTAACTGTTTTTAATGAACCGTTTACTAATATTTTATCAGTTCCAAAACCAGCCCTTAAATTTCCTTGGTCATCTTTAGGGCAGCATGAAAATGTTTCACTTCTGGCGATATAATTTGAGGAAACAGAAACCCAATCATCTTCATAATTAGTTATATTTATACCAGCATAATTACCATTTGTTATTATTCTTTTGAATTTTACATCAAAACCAGGTTGTAATTTTTCAACTTTCATTTGTTTTCTAGCTTCAATCTCACTTGTTGAACGGCTACCGTTAGTGTCAGCAGGATTAGCTTGTGTTGCTGGTCTAGTGTTTTGACCTAATTCACTTTCAACAACAACCCTAACTGGTGATAAAAATTCAATATGTAAGTGACTATCATGGTTATCATAACTAACCATTAAATTTTTACCATATTTTTTATTAATAATATCTTGTAACCCAGTATCATTAAATAATATATTTTTAATACTTCTTTGGTCCTTAACTGTATCACCAGCTTTTGCTGTTTTAGTTTCACCTTTTAGATTGATATATTTTATAGTTTCTTTATAATCATTAGGTATTGTATATTTTCTGTAAGGTGTATCAAATAAATAAGTTAACCATTGTAATGTGTATTCTCTATTGTAACCACCAGCTTTTGGTATTTGTCTTACTTGACTATATCCAGCTTTACTATCTTTTGATTGATAAATATCCATAGTCAACCCTTTTTGGTGACTTTTATGTGGCTTTAATGGTCCACCCCATAATCTAGATAAATCATTATAAAATATTGTATCTGGTGCATTAGCTTTACCTTTATTTGCATTATAGAAAGTAAGACCCATTAATTGTAAAACTTCAATAACTTCCCTAACTGCATAGCTATTACCTTGTGCAACATTTTTTAATCCAGCAAATTGTTTATTAGTATTAGTTAAACCTAAAGTATCTTTACCAGTAGGTATTTTACCATCATTTGTTAACCAATAGAATTGTAAATTTGTATCAATAAATTTAGATTCTGGTTTTGAATTAGGGTCACCAGCGGCACTACCACTTCTAATAGTTGCAGTACCTCCTCCGTTAGTATTACCACCAACTAAATTCATATACATAGTTGCTTTATCAATTAAAGGTGTTTTTGATTTTTTAACTCTATTACCTTTAATTGTTGTTGTCATTGAGTGTGGTTTAATTGAATGGTTTACTTTATAAATTAAATAAGCACCTCTAAACATTGGTATATTGTTTAATTGGAAATACATCATAGGTTGAATCATGGCTGAACCCATCATTTCAATTTCAGCACTATATGACCTAGTTTGGTAAACATTAAATAAGTTATTACCAGCATATGTTGGTTTACTTTTATCACCATTTTGTGATATATCTTCAATGATTTGTAATGATTCCATTGTTTCTGTAAATTCCCTTTGGTCAAGCCTTACACTTTTGAAATAATTTTGATTTTGTTGTCCGTAATTTACGGCAAAAACTGGTACATTAAATTCACCCACGCCAACTTCTTTTCCAAAGTCTTCTTTTTCATCAATCAAATCAAGTCCAGCACCAGATTCATCCATACTTATTGATAACCCATCATCTGGATATACTGAATCTGGACCCAAATCTAAACTAGTTGATGATTGACCAACAAATACACAAACAAATGATGGTCCAGTACCACTAAAACCAACCTCATCATTATATGAGTATGGTGTAAATACAGTTTTTAATTCTTCAATATTATTAAAATTAACAAATGTTGGTAATGGTATAAAATTAAAATTGTTATCTGTTAATATTTTATTTACAATATCAAAAAAACTATCATTGTAATGATGTTTAATCATATCAGATATTGCATTAATATTTAAATAAAATTTATCACCAATATCCCAAAATGCCCTATCAACAAATCTAAATGTATCGATAAGTTCAGCAGTTGTTGCACCACTTCTATACTTAGCACCTAACGCAACATCTTTTGGATTTTTATTAGAACCAGAACATTGACTAAAAATTGAATTATCATCTGTTCCATTAATCCATTTATCGTTGATTGATGATAAAGTTCTATATATTAATAAATTAATAGTTTTATCATCACTTGTTCCAAATATTTCTTGTTCAGCTTGGTCATCTTCTGTTTTTTCACTACTAGGTTCTGTACTATTTAATCTAGTGAAAAATGTTTCCATAAAATCCCTTAATAAATAACCAGTCGCTTCTATTGAATCGTGATAAACTGAAACATCTGCGTTACCAACTGCTTTTGATACTAATGTACTTGGTACACAATTTTGTATGTAAACAGTTTCAGTTAATAAACCAACTATATTATCCATTACTTCAGTATCAGGTCTTAATTCTAAATTAAATTGGAAATTACCATTTGATTCTGCAACATCTTTTTCATTAAATTCTGCTGTAGTAACCATATTATAATTTTTTAATATATTTGGGTTATCGTTTAAATATTTTGTAATCTTAGAGGTGTTTATATCTCCTGATGCGTCAATAGCTTGCTTAATTAATTTCCATTTATTTTCATATTTTATAATACTCTTATCCTCATTTGATTTATCACTATCTTTACCGTACCAAATTTCTAATTCTTTTTGAAAGTATTTAAATCCAGAAACTTCATCTTTAACCCAATTTTCAAAATATTCAATTAAATAATCTTTAATATCAGATGGTAACCCCAATAATGTTCTATCGATAGGTGTGTAACAATTATTTTGTGTGTATTCTTCATAAGAGTTACTATTAAAATACATACCCCAAGGTTCAAAATTATTTTCAGAATAATATAAATATTCTCTTATTGTTGGTTTTCTACCCCCATATCTTGGTATTAAATTACTAAATGTATTGGTATTACTACCAGAATTACCAAAAACCAATGGGTCATCACCTTCTGAGTATCCGTATTGGTTTCTCCAGAGAATACCACCAATAAATAATATCCAACCTTTTGGTACATTAACGAATGCACCGTTTATTTTAAACATTGATTTTATTGATAGTATTTGTGTTAAACCATATGGGTCACTTTCTGAAAATCCAGCTTCTTTTCTAGTATCAAACATTGCAAATTCAGATGAATCATCACCAGGTGTGATAACACCTTGCCATGGAAATGTATGTAAAAATAATAATGCTTTTACTCTAGTACTCCATTGAGCATTATAAAATTTACTACCAAATAAAGAAAAAGTTAAACTTTCAGCAAACCCAAATTCAATAAATGGTACATATGGTTTAGATTCACCAGCTAAAAATTTATCAATTAAATATTTTTGTTTACCAAAGTTTTCAAAGGTCCTACTATTATTCTTTTCCCCATAAACACTTAATACTGTGTCATATTTTTGTATTTTAAAAGTTTTATCTTCTTCACTTGGCATTCTATCAGTATAGTATTCTTTTTTAGTATTTTTATTACATAAATAAGACCCAAATGGGTATTTTGTTTTTTGTATATTTTGACTATAAAATGCTGATATTGATGATGAAATATTTTGCTTATCTATTGATGACCCTTCACCAACCCATTTTTCATATTCCGATGCACCAAATTTAGTATAATCTAAATTATTTATCTCTAAAGCTGCATAATTACCACCCAAAGGATTTAATACACCTAAAACTACATTACTATTATCTGGTTTTAATATATATGCATTTTTAAAAGTTGATGGTTCGATTGTTTTTTCGGCAAACTTTGTTTTATATTTCTCAACTATATCAGTACCAAAACTTGGTGCCATAACTTTAGCTGTATATGTGTTTTTATCAATTATTTTAAATAAGTAAGAACCGTCTGATTTTGATTTTAATTTATTTGCACCATTTCTACCACCACTAAATTCCCATAAATTTTTAGGTTTGCTCACATATATTGTATCTGGTGATAATTTTTTTATAGATTCTTCAGACTTTAATTTTTTACCACTATAAAATACAGAACCATCATAGTTTTTATTTACTGGTATATATGACCTATTATCATCTTTATCTCTAATATACGTATACTTATAGTATATAGTATCTACTCCATTTATTTTTCTAGTATTTTTTACCATTATTGGTTTTTTCTTACCTTCATCAACACCTGGATTTTTAATTGTATCTTTACCTTCTAGTCCATTATTATTAAATACGTGACTAGTTTGTTTAACTGGGTCTGTATTACCCCCTAGATTTTGTAACTCTTTTATTATATTTAAACCATTTTCAGTCTTTTTAGCTGCTTCATATAAATTTGCTGCTTCTAATTCACCATAAATTTTTACTAAATCAGGTTCAATTTTTGAATTATATGATGATGTACCTAATAATAAAAAACCTCTCATTAATAATAATCTAAGTACCTCATCTGATTTACCAGTTTCACATGCTGCAATGTATGGATTTTGTTCCATACCAGACGGTGGTGTATCAACAACTGATACTGGAAACCAAGGGTCTTTTATTTGTTCTGGTCCTGAATCAATATCCGCACCTTGTTCAGCTTGTTCAGCATCCAATTCTTTATCAAACTTAGCGACATTTAACAATTCTTTATGTAGTTCCTCAGTAAATACTACTTCTTGAATATTCATTGGTATAATCCCAGGTGCTGAACCTAACCAAGTTTCTACATACCCTTCAGTACCTTTTTTCTGTCTGTATTCTGGCCAAGGGAATATATTATTATTTTTAATTTCTTTTTCTTTAACGTTTATTTTACCAGAAATCTTATTAAACTCAACAGCTCTTTTACCATCTTTATCTGTTTGAGCTTCAACTGAAACCTCTCTTAATACTTCTAAAAATATTTCACAGTTTACTGATAATACTCTAAATATATTTCTAATGGTTGGTTCAAAACCAATTGTTTCCTCTGCTTGATTCGATGCTTCTTCAGTTATTCTTTGAACCTTATCATCTCTATCTTTTTTTAAAATAGCTGATTTTTCATCGATATGGTAATAAGGTCTAAGAAAACTATATATATTCATAGTGGTGTTATCACTAAGTGGTGTTGTAATTGCTGCTCTAATTTCTTTTAATAAAATAGTTATTTTTTTTCTATCTTCTTCATTATCTGAATAACTTGCAAGTTGGTTACCTTTAGATTTTTGTATAATAACTGGTATACAGTCATTAACATCTTCATTACTTATTTCACTATATTTTACATCTTTAATAATAACAATTGAGGTTAATGTGTCTTCACTTAATTTTAATTTTTCATCCCCTATATTAGGGTTTATTTTTATTAATGTAGTTTTAATACTTTCATTATATATTTTTATAGCATCATCAGCTTTTTTAATATTGTCAGCATTATTTGGTATACCAACTACACTACCAGTTGTTGACCTAAAATAATTATTTGGTGGATTTTGACCATCATATATTGTAGTACTTAAATTAGTAACTAAACCTTTAACATTGGCGATATCGTCAGATATTCCGTCATAAGTTTTTACTTGTTGTACTGAATCATCATCTTCATTTGTTTTTTGGTATGTAAAATTAAGTTCGTTTAATCTTTTTAACATATCATCAATGCTAATAATTAAATTAGAATTTTCACCATATGCATCTTGTTTTGCTTTTAATCTATCTTGACCTCTTTTTGTTCTAACTGATGCTCTAATTAAACCCATTAACATATCGGTTAATAATGCATAAGTATAACCAATAAATTCAGCTTGAATTTCAAAATTACCAGTTTCTGAATTAAATGCAGCATTCCATTTTTGCATATGTAAACAGTAATTAACTGTTTTACCATAAAAACCTTTAACTTTTAAACTAAATATTGGGTATGGTAATTCGAAGAATAAACTATATTTAGACATATTACCTTGTGATAATATTGCATTACCCCTAACATCAATAAATTTAATTTTAATCATTGGTGCATATGCAGTATTAAATTCTATATCAATACTTTCTATACCTAAACTTTCATAATCATCAAAATTTTTAGTATCACCCATATTCATAATATCTAAGGCAATAACTTCAGTATATCTAGTAGTTAATGATGGTTGTGTAGATTCTTCATTTACTTTGCTACCTTCAATAAATCTAACAGAACCAGTATTTCCAATAGTATTAATACTTTCTTTACCAGAATAAATAATACTTCTATTTTTTTTTGTTGCGGAAAAATCAACTTTAATACATAAATCCTCAGGATTAACCATTGTATTATTTGACATATTTGGGTCAACCCAAATTACTCTACCAGTACTTGCATTACCTTTATTTTTTTCTTCCTCTAAATCACCCATATAATTCTTTATATCTATTAACTTGGTTTATATATCTTTCTAATGCTGAATCAAACGGATATGGTATTCTTATAACATCACCATCTTTTATATTGAATTCCAAACCACCATATTGTGGATTTGCCAACATTATTAAAAACCCATGATATGGATTATTATAATAACTTTGACTTAATTTGTCAAGTCTAGTTTTAGTTAATTTATAAACAACATTTTTATCAGTTGTAGTAACTGGTATGTTTATGTATGGTACTGGTGTAGTTGTACCTCTAAATTTAAATTTTTCGTATCTATCAAAATATTTTGCCATTATTTTTTATTTATGTTTGATTAGGGAATGGCAATGCGTAACTTTTTAAAAACCCAGCATTGATTGATGCCCCATTTTCTTCTTGCCATGCAATTTGAATCATAGAAGGACCGTTTTTATTATCTTTTGAATTCCAAGCGTCCAAAACAAATTTAGCTTTTGTTGCGTCATCTATATAGAACTCCACTTGAAAATTAATTCTAGTTTTATTTTGGTTACCAGAAAAACTAAGTATTTGGTCTCTACCAGTACCACTTGGAGTTCCATTTTCATCATCAGAAGCATCAAATATTAAACTTCCAGCTGAATTTGGTGAAATTTTTATGTGACCAATAATAACTTTTTCTCTACCACTACCTTGTACGTAAATAAAAGCTTTATGTGATTTATTTAATTCTGGGTTTTTTACATCATTCTTGGCGTTCCAATATAGTACCATAACTAATTGAATATCTGTAGGGTCTGATTCATCAATCATATACGTTCCTTCATAACCAAAACAGTTAATTACGGCTGAATCATCAATTGTTTCAGCTGGTGTTATTGGTTGTGTAGCATCTCCAGAATTTGCATTATCGTTTTGTACAACTTGATTTACATCACGAGTTGTGTTTGGACTTAAACCTGTAATATCAGATGCGTTTGGTAATATATTGTATTGTGTTGTAATACCACTAACACCATTAACAACTTTACCACCATCTTTATTAATTTCAATTGTATCTGGTCTTGGGTCATAAACTTCAGTATTAGCATAGTAATTAAATGATACAGCATTTTGTAATCTATTAATTGGTCCTCTAAGACTTGAACCACCAATAAATGCAAAAGATAAATCAACATTACAAATCATAGGTTGAACACCAACACCTTCTGGGTTTAAATCCCAAACAAGTGGTTCAAATGTAAAGTTTAAGTTTTCAATAATAATTTTAGTATTATAAAAATCACCAATTCTTAATATACACACTGGTGGTCTACCAAATGCTAAGTTATTTGGGTTGTTGTTACCATTAGCACCTAACGTTGGACCTTGTCTCATACATTGTTGTAAGAAATTTAATCTAGCATTAAAACCTTCTGGAGTTGTTGAATGAAATGCTGGTTGAAAATATTTTATTTTTTCTTTAATTGATTTATACGCAAATGGGTCACTTAATGATAATTTTTCAAAATAATCACATTCACTATAAAATCTAGAACGTGGAATTGGTGGTGTTATAATTTTTGGTGGAGTAACAGTTTCAGGTGGTTTTTCAGTTTTAGATTCTTCTTTAGTTTTTAAATTAGGGTCAACAACAAATCTAACAGTAACATATCTATTAACCTTACAACCATATAAATCATTTTTAGATTTTAAATAATTTTTCTTTCTAGCAATTACATTAGGTGATGGACATGAACCACCACCACCTTCGGTTGCTCCTTTACCTTCAGCAACAATTGATACTCTTTCAACAAATGGTGGGTCAGTAATAATATTTTTAATTAACCAAGCTTTAACACTTTCACTTCTAAGTTTAGATAATTCATCATTTCTATTATCACCAAAAGTACCAACAGTACTAGCGTAACCAACAACTTCAACTTTACAATTTTTACATTTTGTTAATAAATAATTTTGTAAATCTTTACCATATTGTTGGTCTCTAAAACTTGGATATTTTTTATCACCAAGTTTAGTTCCAGCATATGATGCTGTTGTACCAGTTGCATTTAACCCAAAATTAGTTCTATCTGGTTCTAATCTACCAGCACTACCTTGAGTAACTCCAGCAGTTTCAGAACATTGGATTGAAGACCAAGTTTTTCTACCATTTACATTAAATTGGTAACACATTTCAGTGTAAGCTGATAATCCAAAATTAGCACCAGTTACATTATCTTTATATAAAATTGGGTCTGTTAATGGGTTTTGTAAACCATTTTCATACAATGGATACTTATCAACATCATAAACATCATTTGGAAAATACACATTAAATGATGGTGGTGGTTCTCCATATTCTAATTTTTCAACTGGTTTTTCTTGTGCATTTACCACTTCAGTTTTATTTTGTTCCTCAACAGTTATTATTTGTTTTATTTTAGTTTCTTCTAATGGTATACAACCAGCAAAGAATGATGCAACATAATCATCAAAATTGGTATTATTAATACCTTCAGCCCCACCAATAAAATTTAAATAATTTGGGTGGTCAATAATTATTTTCCAACTTAAGTTACCACTTCTTTCAGTATTGTTGTAAGTATACATTGGTTCACCTCTACCGATAAAATTATGTTTATCCCAACTTGCTGAAGTTGATTCACTAAAATTAATATCATATGGTGGAAACCACATAATTCTACCCTTGTGCCCACTTAATGAGTCACCAGGTCCAACTTCACATGGTAATAAATTAACCAAATTATCATTCCAAGCTAAATTTTCAATTGAAAACATGTATTTTTTAACTTCATCTTGTCTATCACCGTATTCATTATATGTTTTTAATGGTGATATTTTAACAAAACCATTATCATCTAAAACTGAAAATTCACCATTTCTTCTAAAAATATTATTATTACCACCATGTAATCCTCTGTTTTTTTGTAAGTCACCAACTTGAGCGTATCTATCATATGTTGTCCATGTTCTACAAAATACATTTTCAGAACCATCGTCAGTTCCATTAATAATTGCATTACTTGTCATGACACCACTACCTTTTGATGTGTAATTACCCACATTTGATACTGATGAATTAATTTGAGTTATTCCATCTTCTTTAATACCATGACCACTTATTAAAGTTCTCATTTTACCACTATTAAATAATCTTTCAGTTTTACTTAATAATGTTTTAAATCTATTTTTATCATCACTTAAACCTAAAAATAAATTAGTTGAAACACCTTCATTTGTACCAGCAAGTGTTTTACTATCTTTATTAAATTTAGAATCTTGCCACCCAAAAGCATCTTTATATAAAAACGCTCCATATTTTTGTGAATTATAATCAGTTTTTCTAAAAGAACTCTTATCCCAACCATCATCACTAATTTGTTTACTTCTTTCGTAATTACCAGATGTTATTGGACTATTTTCCTTTCCATTTAAAAAATCAATAATACCACCATTACCATCAGCTCTAGCATATAAATTTGAATTGGTACCATCACCCGTTTCTTCACCTTTTGATTTTCTACCATCTTTATAACCTGGTGCATAACCTTGTCTTAAAGAAGTACCTTGAGGGTCATTTGAAATCATTAAATTGGCTCTCATGTGGTTCATAAGTGATTGGACTTGTCCCATACCAGAATTTGCTAACATTTCATTAGCTCTCTCAATATTACCTTGACCAATATATTCTAATTTATTTCCAAAAGTAAAAATACTTGAAGATTGTTCTAATAAACTAACTGGTGATTGAGCACCTAATACGTTTGCAGCAAAATTAAGAATTTTACCAACTTTACCTTTAGGTACTGTAATACTATAATTTAAACTAACTAAAGGTTTACCTTGAAGTAATGTTAATGGGTTTAAATTTAATGAACCTAATGTTTCTTGTTGTAAACCAAATGAAGCATTATAACCAATATGGGTTAACAATTGTTGACCACCAATATTACCTAACGGAGTGTCATTTATAACACCAGTAGCACCTAATGTTCTTCCTAACAATGTTGACCTAATATCTTCATTAGCAATTAAACTACCATTGGTAACATTTAAACCAACACCTTGACCACTTACTAAACCAGCTAAAACATCAACCGCTTGTTTTCCAGGACCACCAATAGATAAATTATTATTTTCATCAATATAAGAAGTTAAATTTTGAAAAGTTGGTACTGGTTGGGTATTTAAATTAATTACACTTTGTTTTGGTATATCAACATATGCATTTTTGGTTGTTAAACCTTGTCTAATTGAATTACTATTTGTTAAAACACCATTAGATAAAAATTGACCATTTAATAATTCGTTTGAGTTAGCATATGGACCTTGATTACCTATTGTACTATTTGTTGATTGATTTAATATAATCTCAACTTGATTATAATCATCATCATTACCTTGATATGTATTTAAAATTGTATTTAATTCTTGATATATAGTACCAGTATCGTTTATACTATTTGACGGTTGAACCGCATTTGGTAATGTTTCAGTAGGTGCTGGATATCCAATACTACCTAATAATGATTGTAAACCATTATCAACTACCGTATCGGTAACTAAATTCTTTAATAATAAATAATCCCTAAATGTTGGTGACAGTGAATTTATTGAATTCGACATAGTGTTAATTCTTTATATATAAATACTATGTTACTTAAAATTTTGAAAAAATAAATGATTTTTAAATAATATATATTATTTAATAATTATATTAATTAATATATTATTATTATACTATATTTAATTATTAATATATTATAATATTATATTTAATATATTATTATTAATTTTATAATTATTATATATAAATAATAGTAAATTTATTTTTGTTCGACAACAAAAAAATGAATTTTAACAAAAAATTAACAAATTTTATTTACCCGACCTTTTGGTACCACTTCCAGATAATTTACCACCGCCAGCGGCCATTGCAATTTCTTTATTTATAGCTTCATTAATTCTTCTAATAAACTCAGGGGCATTCGCCAATTGAGAACCTAATTTTTCATTTCCAGGTATATTAACATCAATTGTAATTTTTAAATCTTCAAATTTATGTGTCATTTCACCTGGTGCAGATGAATTATTTTTAGATAATTCTTGTGCTAATTTAGCATTACCATTAACACTTGTACCAGCTATTTGAATACCATCATTAACCTTTAAGAATTTATCTTGTGGATGATACATTATTGAATCTTTTGATTCATATAATGAACTACTTGAATCGTACCCACCCATATTTTGTTTAGCTTTAGTATAATATTCATCGTAAGTACCAACACCAGCACCAACTAAACCACCAATAGCCGCTCCCCAAGGACCAAACATCGCACCCATACCAGCATATTGCGCAGCTGTACCACCAATACCTAACATTTTACCACTAGTACTTTCAGGGTCGTCCATTTGACTTCTACCGTATTGCATACCAGTACCAAGCATACCTAAACCTAAACCAAGGCCCATTGAACCCATTGTACCAGCAGCAAATTTACCACCAGCAACATTACCACCTAACATTTTTTGCATACCACTCATTTTTGCACCTGGTAATGCTGGACCTATTTGACCACCAGGTACACCAAAACCTTTACCACCGCCACCACCTGGCATACCACCACCCATTCCACCACCACCCATTCCACCACCACCCATCATAAATCCTTTAGCTAATAAATAACCATTTGAAATCCAAGTAGCAGCTTTACCAGCAAGTGCCAATGTTAACCCAGCTATTACAGTACCTTTTGGACCTAAAAAGTCCATAAGATTAAGAATCCATTTACCTAAAACTGTAACCACTTCGGCGGCACCTTTAACAAAATCTCTCAATGTTTTAAAGAACCCTTCTTGACTCCATTTTTTAACCATATCTTGAATTGGAACACCTAAACCTTTTTGTAATTCTTGAGCAAAAGGTAATAATTGTTGTTTAAACATTAAAATTAAATCTTGTAATGTTTCATCAAATGTTCTAGCAGCTTCAGCTCTTTCATCTAGTGTTTTTTTCTGACCTTCAATCATATCCATATCGGTTTGTCTCAAGTCTTTCAATAACTTATCTTGACCATCAATATTAATAACCCAACCACCTTTTTTTTCATCAAATTTAGCCATACTAGAAATTAAATCAGTATCTTCTTCACTAAACATACCAGTTTTAAGTTTAGTCTTAACTGATTCAACTCTAGCTTGAGCTTCAGCCATTTCTTGTAGTTTTTCAACTGATAAACCAGTAATTGTAGATAATTCACGCATTCTATCAAGAGCAAGACCACCATTAAGTGAAAATTCACCAGTTTTTTCATTAAACGTTCCAAATTCAGCAGAAGCTTTACCAATATTTTTAGCAAATTTCTCTGGGTCATTTCTAGCTTGAAACATTAATTGCATTGGGTCACCCAATGCAGCAAATTTACCACCCATTGTTGTTAGTTGAGCAGCCATTTCAATAGCACCTTCTGGTCTGAAAACCTTTTCAGCCATACCAGCAATACCCTCCATGTCTAATCTAAGCTTAGTAGCCTCAACTGAAAACTTAGCCAACCCAGCAATACCACCTTTAAAATTAAATCTTTGTGCTAATTTTAAATTATTTTGAAATGATTTGATAGCTGCGGCACCATTTACGCCCATTTTAGCAGCTTTATTCATTGTATTTTCAACAATAGTACCCGATTTTTCAGCTGAAATGTTAAATTTATCCATTCCACTAGCCATTTCAACAGCAAACTCTTTACCTAACCCAGTACCTTCAGCCATACGAGCCATAGCTTTATAACCATCTTCAGTCAGCAATACTGACCTACCAATAGCTTCACTATAACCACGTTGCATTATTGCTAAATCTTTAACACCAACACCCCACATTGTTGTAGTCTCTGCGGCATTCTGTATGCTTTTATTTACAGAATTAAATTGTTTTTCACCACCAGCCATGCTACGAACAGCATTACGGATTTCTTTGTCCATTTCAAATACACCAGTAGCCTTAAGCATACCGAAACCTTTAGAAATTAATTTAGGTGTTTTAGCTAAGAACCCAACAGTTGAACCTAAAGCAGCACTCATTAAATTGGCTTGTTTAGCTGATTCAACTAGAGCTTCATTTTGTCTTTGAAGTAAACCTAATTCTTTTTCAGTTAAATCAACACTTAGTTTTTTTGCGGCTAATATTTTCTTTAACTCTTTTTGTTTTTCTTTAAGAGCTTTAATTTCATCAGCATCACCATCAGCAATTGCTTTCTTAAGTTTTTCAGTATTTTTTAATAAATCTTGTTCAGCTTTAACTTGTTCTTCTTTTAATTGAGCAACTTTTTGCTCAATAAATTGAATATTTTTTTGTAATTCCTTAATTTTTTTAACAGATTCTAAATAGCCACCAATACTACTGTTCATCTTTTCCTGAAGTTCAGCAGATTCTTTTTGAAGCCTTTTCCATTCTTCAAACTTTTCCTTATCAAATTCGTATTTTGCCATAATTAGTAAGCGTCAGTAACTCTTATCGTTCTATTCTCACGATATTCATCTTCAGTGTTATAATCTATTATTAAAGTTGCTCTAAACTCATTTCTAGTATCACCATAAATTGTGTTTATTTTAAACATAAATCCACTCCCATAAAGGAAAACTGTAATACCCCCATTTACATTTGTTCTTTTTTTAGCTTTAACTTTGTATTTTTTAGTAATATCTAAAGTTATATCATCTCTAGTAAATGTTTTATCAAGTAACTGTATAAAATATTCTTCATTATTTTTGAAAAAATCAACAACCAAGTCTTTTTCTTTTTTATCTCCACGAGCATTATCGTAGAAATTAAATTTCTTTAATATATCTTTAGCGGCCAATATACCTTTTGGTTTACCACCAACAAGTTTTTTCCAAAAACCTGGTTTAGATAAGAACGCCGCTTTAAATGTTGGATTACTTAAAACCATACTAGTTATATCTTCAGGTGTCATATCATCTATTTCCTCATCAGACATATCCTCAATATGTGGTTCATCAGTAGGTTCCTCTTTCTTATCTTCTTTTTTATTAGATGATGAAACCAAATCAATATCAATAATGTTTTTTATTAATATTTTTTTATAAGCTCTATTATTATCATCACCTTGAACAGAAATAATTTTTTTGAATGTTATATTATAAACCGATTCAACATTTTCTTCATCAGTAAGTGATGATACCATTTGTTGAACTGAATTTGAATTAACATCAAGCATTAATTCAGCATTAATTAACTCATCATATGCTTTTGCTGGACCTTTAGCGTCAGAATATTCAAAGAATAAACTATCGTTTTTGTTATCAATTAAATTTAAATCTATTATACCACCATTTGATAATGTTAATCTATATACATTACCAGTTTTTAAACCTTTTAATTCATCTAAAAATGGGTTAATATCATTTACTTTTACATAATCTTTAAATTTTTCATCTTCAGCATCTGGTTTTTCAATATCAATATCATCACCAGCCATACTAAGTTTTGAAATATTTTTAAATGTTGATTTTTTCCAAGAGCTAGTTGGGAATGTTTTTAATATTTCAGCTAATTTAATAGAATCTTTTTTCTCATTTTTTAAATTATCTGGTAAATTTTTAGGAACATTAATTGTTTTAAATGTTAAATCATTTTTTGATAAATCAGAAACTGTTATAAAAAAATAATTATTTTTATAAACACCACTATCTAGGTTTTTTAAATATACTTGACCACTATCATTAAATATTACTTCAAATGTAAGCTTACCACCCTTATCATCAGTATATTCTAATTTATCACCCGCCTTAAGTTTCTTTATAGCATCTTGATATTTTTCTTCAGTTATAAGACCTTCAGATATCAAAAATCGCCATTCATTAATTATTATCTTCATTATTAAAAATAGTTACTATTAATAAATATCTGAACCAAAGAAAAATACCCAACTTATTTATTCGTTGGGTATTTCTCCTGATTTCATTTTAGCTTTTAATTGGTCACCAGTTACTCTAGTTGTTCTACTACCTTTGGCACCTTTATTATTTATAGCTTCTTTTTGTTCTTCTATTGCTTCAGTTTTTTTCTGATTTTCATTAAGTAAATGTGATAAATATTGTCTTCTTTCATATACTGACATATTCATAACATCACTGTAAGTGAACCCTATATGTTTTACACAATAATAAATTTCTTCTAACAGATAAGTTTTATAGCTCAAAGTCAGGCCAAAAAAACTTGAGTGTAAAGGGAAGAAATCGAGTAACGGACCCTCCCCCTGGAGTCCCGAACGTAATGTTCATATCAATTCCACAATTTATATCAGCCATATACGCTTTTAATTTTTTACTATCCATTATTCTCATATTTTCGATAAAATCAGAAATATAACTTTTTTCTCTAATACCATCAATATCAACAATTTGAGATTCAAGTAATAATGTTGCTTCAGTATTAATTAAATTATTTTCTTCTTTTAAAAACTGTGCTAATTTTTCAAGCTCATCAATCTCACCAATTGTTAATAATTTAAATTTAACAGTTGATTTTGAAACTGGTAACGTAAATGAAAATAAACCATCAGCATCTGGTTCAACTGGTAATTGTTTAACTTTTAATTTAGTTAAATCAACTTCAGTATCAAATGGTTTATCATTTTCATCTAAAATTGTTACTGGATACATTTCACCATAACCAGTAGCTCTAAGCCAAATCATAATAGCATCTCTATCACCAGGTAATAAATCTTTATATCTCAATTCTGGCTCTAATACTTTTCTACTTAGTAATATCTCTAAGAAATCACCACTTTCTAATAAATTTGGTGATGTTAAAATATTCTCATCAGCGGCAGTTAAAAAAGATACTTTAACTCTACTTTTTTTATTTTTATATAATTTACCTTCACTTGGTAAAGGGATTATATCATAAGGTTGATTCATTTGAGGTTGACTCAATTCTGAAATAGCTAAGCTATTATCAACCCTTACTTCTTTTTTTAAATTTTCCATAGGACTTTTCATTACATGTGGTTGAACAACTGTTTTAGGATTTAATGCAGCTCCAGCAACATCTTGGTTAATTAATTCTTCTTCTTTTAACTTTTCAGAATTTCTTAGCGCTTCTTCTCTTAATCTCAATTGTTCTTGAGTTCTTCTAGCCATTTCAGCAGCAGCTGAAGCTTCACCTCCTGAAACTTGACCAGATGTTATTGTTTGTTCTTGTTCTTGTGCAATTTCTGCACCAGTTTGATTTGCAGCAGCAATTTGTTCTGCCGTTGGGAAAACTTTTGGTTTATCGCTCATAATTAAAACTTATTTACTATTATTTATAACTTCAAAAATAAATATAGTTTAATAAGTTTTTTTGTAAATAATATAAAAATAAAAAACCACTCTCTCAAGTGGTTTTCTGTTATTTATTATAACTTAGCATTTCTATTACTTTCTCTTCTGAGTCAGCATCAGTTAATTTAATACCTTTGTACTCATCAATATAATAACCTTGTGTTGGGTCATATGTTATCCAAAGATTAGTATCACTCCAATCATTTTCACCTTTAGGTTTTGTAAATATCAAATCATAATTACCATAATTATTTTTATATTTTATATCAAAAAAAGTATATGTTCCGTTAGTTGTTTCAATTGTTTGTCCAGCGTAAATTTTTTTAAATTCATTTTCAAATCCTTCCTTATCTTTAATATTTTGTTTTTCGTCAGATTCACCCTTTTCTTTATTACCTAAATAAGTTGTCCATGGATAGTTACCAGTATTTTGTAAATTACTTCTATATGTGTTTAAATCACCTTCTTCAACACCTTCATTTTGTTGGGGCATAAATTTAATATCACCACCTTCAGCTTTACGTCTTATAAATTTAACAACTTCATCAGCAGTTCTAAATTCACAATCAACACATTGAGTATATAATATATTGTTAACATAAAACTTACCAGTAATATTATTTCTAACTTTATAAAGTTTAGAATTTAAATCATAAGTTATTTCTAAATCTAAACCCATAACTTTTAAAGCACTAAAATTAATTGTATAATTTGGTTTTAAGTCTTCAACTTGTCTTTTAACCATAGCTAATTCATTTTTACCATCTACATGACCGATATCACCAAGATAACCACCACCAATTGGGTCTTCATTTACTGGTGTGTGGAACGATTCACTTAATAAACCTTTTGATTCTAAAAATCTTTGTTCAGCTAATAAATTAACTTTTTTAATATTTTGTTTTTTATCACGTTTTCTCATTTGAATTTTATTATAAATATTTGATTAAAATAAAAAAACCTATATTTCTATAGGTTTTCTTTTAATTGTTTAATTAATTCATGATTTTTATTAACCACTTTATTTCTTTTAGTTAGGTTCTTCCTATTTCTTTTAGGTTTACCTTCTTTTTTAGCCTTTGCCATGATAAATAAAAACTAAAACAAAAGTATTGCTCGGTCAAAACGCATATCAGCAGTTATATCTGCAATACCATCATCATCCATAGATAAGTCACCAAAGTTAACATTAGTCAACATCGTCCCTTGTAATTGCCATTTTTCAATAACAACACCAGTTGGGTCAAGCATTTCTAATTCAACATCTTTTTTATAACCAGCAGCGTAACCCTGTCTACCCGTAATAGATTCTGATTGTAAACGAACCCATTCCATAATAGCTTGTGAAGCAGATGGACCAATTGGGTCTCTAAAAGTTACACTAATAGATTCCCAAGTAAATCTACCGATTACCCAAGTAGATGTATTTAAGAAGGGAATTTCAACTTCATTCTGTGTAATTGATGGTCTTGATGCAGACGCTAACCACCATTCTTGTATACCCAAATCAGCTGGAAATCTTAAAAGCCATCTATTCTTCTTTTTTGGCTCATAAGGTACGGGCATTTTCATTAATAAATCAGCCATGTTCTTTTATTTTTTAATTTTTTTTTGTTATCTTTTATTATAAATATTGGTAATTCTAATTTTTTTTAAAAAAGGGATTAATTAATAACCCCTTTTTAATATTTTTATTAGATATCATCAAATGAAGCACCAGTTGGCACAATGTTGAACTCAACACAAATAAACTCTAAAGCTCTAGTTGGTTTTAAGAATATTCTACCACATAACTCATTTCTATCGATTGATTCTGGAGTTACATCAAGAACTACTCTAAAGTCTGTTAAACCTCTTTCACTTCTAATGTTATCTAAGATTGGGTTAACCAAACTTAAGAATTGGTTTCTTACGATATCATCATTTTGTTCAAATAATAATCTAATCGCAACAGCAGAAATAAGTTTTCTAGCTTGTAATAACAATCTTCTAACATTAATTCTGTCAAGAGCACTTTCTTTAACTTGTAATGTTTTGTTACCCCAAATTTTAATACCTTCAGATGCAAACGTTGCAATTGGGTTAACTCTATTTTCGTATAATACGTCTCTTTCACCTAATGTTAATTTAACTCTTGCTTTGATAGCATCAACATCACCTCTTTGAACACCAGCTACAGCGAACCAAGGGAATGCGATATTATCAGTTAATGCAATGTTTCTAACAACATCTCTTGTTGGTGGAACATAAATATATACATTATTCTCAGCATCATTAATTTGAATCCAAGGCCAGTATGTACAAGTGTAATTACTATCAAATTCCCCATATAATTGGTCAGTTACGTCTTCAACAGTTAATACATCACCAGCAACATCTGTGTCAGGTGTAGTTACAATGTATAAAGAGTCAGCTCTATCTTGCTCAACCATTTCAATAGCTTCTTCAATTAAATTAGTATTAGTAAATGTATCAATACCTGGAGTTGCAAATACATTAATATTTGTTGCTTCTGGGTTTTTAAATGTCCAGATAGCTTCTAAGTATGCATAGTAATCAGAAGTAATTCCTGGGTCACCGTTTGATAATGTTCTATTAGTAAATGTACCATTAGTTAAACCAGCAGAACCTTTAGTACCGTTAATTAAATAAGGGTCAGTATTTGTTCTTCTAGTTCTATATGGGTCCCAACCATCAAACCCACCGAAAGGTACGAATGTAAATTTACGAGAATAAACTTTTTCATAATCAGTTCCAGCTAAATCAAAATCATTTTGGAATGAACAACATCCAGTTTCAAATTTGTAAACTGGGCTATATGTACCACCAGTTGGGTTAATAACAATCTGAACATTATCAATTGTTGCAGCACTAGCATTAACATCCATATGGAAACCATAAGTCATACCAGTCCAAATATCAGTTGTTGTACTATCTGGAGCACCTTTGTAGTCAAAGAAATCTTGGTCGATACCTAATGTATCAGTTAAACCTAAATAATATTTACGTTTATTTTCAAATGCACCGTATGTTCTTTTATACTCAATAGTTGGAGCTTGAACAGTTGTATTATTGTTTTCAGTATAATCAATTTGTGGGTAACCAATAAATCCAGCTGGGAAAGCATCTGAAGTATTAGATTCAGTTTCCATCTCAACTAAAATATAGTTTGACATTGAAGCAAATTCACCATCTAATGTACCAATTCTTTTAGCTATGTAACTATTTGAAGATGGATTCATTGAACATCTAGTATAAGCTTCTAAAATATTTGGTCTAGCATCAGTATCATAATAACTTCTAACTATTAAATCAAATTCTTTAGCATCTGGTTGGATGTTTCTAATTGAAATTTTAAATTGTTTATTAGCAGCATTACCATCAGAAATTGTCCAAAGTCTGAATAATCTCATTAAGTTTGTACCACGAAGTTCAGATACAACCCACGGAGTTACCGCTGGTTGAAATTCTTTTTTATAATCATCAAATGTTCTATTGTATTCAACTAAGTTTGTAATATTAATACCTAACACTTCATCATTAGTAATATAATCATTAAACATATTTTCATAGATTTCTTCAACAAACAATGCCGTCTTACCATCTTGTGGGTCTCTACCTAATACATTTGTAATATAATTTTTCTTAGTTTTATCAAATGACAACACATAACTAAATGCACCAGAAATATTTGATGACCCAGTAAGTGAGAAATCACCATAAGGGCTAAATTCAGCAGAAGTTGGTGTTGTACCAAATGTAACTTGTGTGTTTGCAGAAACTTCAAATACCAATTGTTCAGAACCATTGTATTTACCTCTAGAACGTAACAAAGCAACTACTTTATTTTCAACACCAGCATAACCAGTACCTGAATAAACAATAGTATCACCAGATGTAACACCCGTAATACCATTAGCATTAGATGTTGATGAAACTAAATAGAAGTTATCAATTTCAGCACCCTGGAATGCAGTACCAACTTTTTCAAATACCACTGGTATTGACGTAAGTGGTCCAACAGAAGAAGACGCTAAATAATCTAAATTTAAATAACCATTATCCCATAAGTCTTGAACAACTGCATCAGCAGATACAAAACTTGTAATTACACCACTAGGTGTTGCTACAAATGATATTAATGGGTCATAAGTTGAAGTAGAAACTACACCAATTGTTGCTGGGTCCAATGCAGCACTTAATGTGATACCCCAAGCTAAACCAGCATCATAACCAGAAAAACCTAATACTCTTGTTACAAATAATTGGTTTGATTGTGATAAATATGATTTTGCAATGTATGGTAATTCATACTTAGGTGCACCAGTGTCTTTAATTCTGGTAGCATTTAAACCACCAAAAAACGACCTAAATTCATCATAGTTAGAAACGAAAATAGGTTGGAAAGCTGGTCCTTGAGTTGTCTCACCAACTAACCCTAATGTTGTTACACCAACTTGACGTGTAACGAATGTTAAATCTTTTTCGGATGTATAGACACCTGGACTAACGAATACTTTATCTGACATTATTTACTTTTTTTAATTTATTATTATCTTGACTCATTTTATAATAAATATACAGTAAAAAACGAAAAAATTCTTTTTGTTGTTATACAACAAAAAATAGTATGACAAATGTATTACTTTTGTCATATTTATTATTAAACACTTTATGAAACGTAGTAAAAACCTTAAAATTACCCCAAATACACATGCAATATTAAAACAATACTGTGAAGAAAATGGATTAAAAATGTTTTCATTTGTCGAAAAGATAATAAAAGAAAAATGTATAAAACCAAAAGATTTATATGGTGAATAAAAAAAGCTGGATATTTCCAGCTTCTTTTAATTTATATTTTTAATTATAATTGGTTGTAATATTAATTGTACTTATAATTATTTATTTTTAGCTTCTAAAGCTTCAACTTTAGCAGATAAATCTTGTATAGCTTTAACAAGAATTGGAATAAGTTTTCCATAACTAGCCTCTAATTTTTCAGGATTTTCTTCGTAAACTAATTTAAGTGTATCTGATAAGTTAGCATCTTCTTGAGATTTCTTTAAGTCCTGTGCAATAAACCCAAAATCTTTAATGTTGTGTTTACCATTTTTATTTCTGTCATTCCATACAAATTCAACTGGTTTCAATCCTTTAACAAAATCAAGACCAGCTGATAGTTTAACAACTTCTTTTTTATCTCTAGCATCAGATAATGATGTAATGCTTGTTACAGCACAACGAAGTACATTATTTAAACTATTACCTAAAGTTATTGAATTACTTGATGATGTTGATGCTGCTTGAGAATCATACCCTATAATAATATTATTATTACCAGTTTGAAGTAAACTACCAGATTGTGCACCTAAATAAGTATTAAAACTACCACTAGTTAAAGAAAAACCAGCAGATATACCGATTGCTGTATTTGTAGAACCAGTAGTTAAAGTATTTAAAGCTTGATTACCAATCGCAGTTACACCATCAAATGTTGACAAACCATTTTGACCTAATGCAGCATCTTTACCAAGAACAGTATTATTATCACCTACTGTATTATAATAATTTGCCTGATGACCAACAGTAGTATTATTTATACCTGAAATATTACTTCTCATAGCAAGTGCGCCAATCGCAGTATTTCTAACACCTGTATTAGCAATCATAGCTTGATTACCAATAATAGTTACACCACTACCAGTTGAATTATTTTGATTATATTCTGAACCACCATATAAAATAAATGGACCGTTCACAACATCTTTTATAACTATTTTATTAACCTCTACGTTATCACCTGATTGAGGTAATATACTATTTACATTTATTGTACTCATTTTATTTTTATTTAATTATTATTATTATACTAATGTTGTTGTTAAAGTACCACCTTCAGCTACTCTACCATTTATTTGAACTAAATCTGAAGCATTTCCAGATATAATATCTACGTTTATTGTACTCATTTTATTTTTTTTTTATTTTATATGATTGTTAATGTTGTTCCAGATGGTATTGTTACCACATGACCACCACTAATTATTAATGGTGTTGGGTATGTTACTGTAGCATTATATGGTAAAACCACATCTTGATTTATACCAGATGGTAAGGAAGTTACTGTAAACCCTAAATCATCATAAGTTAGCCCAACAACACCACCTAAATTTGAACCATTACCATAAAATGTTGTAGCTGACATTGTGTTACCACTAATACTATTTGTAAATATTGTATCACTATAAAATGTTGTAGCCGAAATTGTATCACCAGACAACCCATTTGTAAATGTTGTTGCACCAGAAACAGTACCACCAGTGAATTCAACACCACCTAAATTTGAACCATCACCATAAAAAGTTGAACCAGATAGATTACCAAATATATTTAAATCACCAGTAATTGTTTGATTAGATAATTCATTAATAATGTATTTTGTTATTGCCATGTTATTTGTTTTTATATAAATATATTTTTTTATTAAAAAAAATGATTAAATTGATTAAATATTTTTTTATATTTCACTAAACAATATATGAAGCTAATAAAGCACCCATATCATTTATATCAATAACCGCAGTACCTATTGTGTTATCAGTTGGAACACCCACACTTACAGCATTAGTTGGTGGAACTTTTAGTGTTCCTGTTAATGACCCAGTTGCATAAACTATACCGTCTCTTACATCAGCGATTACTGGTATATCAGTAGTTGAAGGGTCAACAAGTTGTTCTGTTGTATTATCTGCTTTTGTCACAGTAATAGTGGGTGCTATGTTTTTAAACTTAACAAAACCAATAACTGGTGAAGTTCCAACCGCACTAAATGTCATCGTTGAAATAGTAACAGTTGATGCAGCATCAGTTACAAATAATCCTGCTGCTGATGATGACGGTGAACCAATA
>Ga0181358_1000214_pt1 | contig 26193 bp, 34 predicted proteins | sample Fa13VDMM110SD_FD_130096 | JGI IMG/M metagenome (GOLD analysis project Ga0181358, IMG submission 130096) | Freshwater viral communities from Lake Michigan, USA - Fa13.VD.MM110.S.D | ecosystem: Environmental > Aquatic > Freshwater > Lake | place: USA: Michigan | collected 2013-09-24 | reverse complement strand
CGGTGCGCTCCATCGTCGTGCCCAAGGGCGCACAGCTTGGGCTGACGACATGGCTCGCGAACTGTATGCAATGGGTGATATGCGAAGAGCCGGGGCCGATCCTTTTCGTGACCAGCACGGCGGATAACGCCAAGTCATGGAGTGAGCGCGAATGGTTCCGGCGCATCGAATCGTGCCGCCCGCTCAAAAAGCTGGTGCCGGAAGATCGCGACGCGCTGAGGAAAATGGAACAGAACTTCCTGACGTGTGACGTGAAGCTGGTCGGCGCGCAAAGCGAAAACAACCTTGCGTCGCGGCCCGTGCGCTACTTGTTCGCCGACGAATGCGACAAATGGCCGGCGGGCTTTCTTGGGCAGGCCGAGGCGAGGACAGTCAGCTATCGGCGGCAAGGTCAGGACAAGATCGCGAAGATATCTACAACGACAGACGAACTCGGGCCGATATGGACAAGCTGGCTGAACAGCACCATGCACGAGGTGAACATCGTGTGCCCGGAGTGCGACACCGCCCAGGTGCCGGATTTCTTTACGCACATCAAATGGCCCGCAACGCATCGCGACGCACGCGGATCTTGGGACGTGGACGCAGTGAGGCGCACGGCTCATGGCCAGTGCGCGCAATGCGGCGCGGTGTGGCCGCAGGATTCGCAGCGCGCACTCGTCGCGACGGCACACGCGGTGCAAACGAACATGACGGCATCGGCGGCGGATCGTGGATTGCGCCTTCCATCCGTGCTCTCGCCGTTCCTGACGTGGGGCGATCTCGCCGCCATTTTCCTCACGAAGAAAGATCAGCCCGGCGGCATGGAGGATTTTTGGAACAACTACCTTGCGCGACCTTACAGCCACAATATCGCCAGCGTGAAGGAAAGCAACCTGCTCGCGTTGCGCGGCTCCTACATGCTCGGCACCTGTCCTGCTGCGCCCGCGCTCGTCACACTCTGCGCGGACGTGGGCGACAAGCAGACGCATTGGTCGGTCGAGGCGCGGCTCGCCGACGGCACCGCATGGCTGCTCGATTACGGCACCACGCTGGCGGTGGAGGACTTGCTCGGCGTTGTCACGCGCACCTACCCAATCACCGGCACCGATCAACGCGCGCACATTCACACCGGCCTTGTGGATTCTGGATGGGCGACGGATCGCGTGTATCGGCTTTGCGCGCGGAGCGGCGGGCGGCTGCTCCCGGCGAAGGGCAGTCAGGCGCAAATCGGCACGTGGTCGGTGTTCACGCCGACGGATTATCCGGAGTTGACCGGCTACACCTTCGTTGACTTCACGGCCAAGTGTTCGCTCTACATCGAGGCGATTGCGAAGCGCTCCGCCCCGTTGCTCACTTGGCCGGCCAACGTCGGGCAGGACTTCGTTGCCGGGCATAGCGGACAGGAGATGCGCGAGAAGGCGGGCGAACGCGGGCGGGTCAAGTACTGGCGCAACGTGGCCAACGATCACTTTGGCGACTGCTCGAAACTGCACCGAGTCTGCTGGTGGATACTCGGCGGCGGCGAGCGTGAGGGCGCGTTTGACAAGGCGGCGTGAGGCATGGGCGACGCATCCAAACTCGCGGGACTCCGCAAATACATCCGGCGCAACAATACGCTCTCGCAACTCGCCACGCTCGCGACGGCGCTTTACTCCGTGGACACCGCCACGCTGGAAACCGCGTTGACATCGGCGGGATTCGAGGGCGGCAGCGCCAGCGGACAGTTGCGCGGCATTGACCGCTTCGACCTGCTCAACATCGTGGAGGACTTGCACGCCGAGATGACCAATGCCGGTGTGACATCGTGGACGGCGGCACAGAGCGCGGCGGATTTCCGCAACCTCACGACGATTGCGGATCGAGGCGCAACGACGATCCGGCTTTGATTTGACTTTGGCGCGTAGGACGTGGCCAAACAATCAAACGGAAAATCAGACGTGAAATCAAACCGCGGCGGCTTCCGTCCCGGCGCGGGGCGGAAACGGAAAGTGCAGGAATCCGACCCGCAAAACCGCGCATTCGAGGCGGCGGAGAAATACGGAACTGCCCGGCATTACATCTACACGCCGACACTCGACCCGCGCAACGAGTTCACCGAGGACGACCGCCTCGAACTGGCGCGCAAAGCGTGGTGGCTTTACAACAACCACGCCATGTGCCGCCGCGCCGTGGATTCGCTGGCAACGCTCGTGTGCGGTTCTGGCCTTGTGCCAAAGCCGAGCACGGCGGATGGCGACTGGAACGCGCAGGTCGCCGAGCATTTCAGCAGCACGGTCAATTCTACACCGTTCGCATTCGATGTCGGCGCGCAGGTGGATTTACTCAGCGCGCAGCACTTCATCATCCGGCACGTCGCGCTGTCCGGTGATTTGTTCTATCAGCTTGTGCGGGCCGAATCCGGCAGCGGCATGGTGCGCTTCGTGCCCGGCGAATTTATCGGCAACTCCACAGACGGCACCGTGAAGCAAGACCGCTGGCGCGATGGTGTCATGGCCGATCCTGTCACGTTGCGCCCTACGAAATATCGCGTCCTCGCAGGCCCACGCGCAAAGGAGTTCACCGATGTCAGTGCCGACGACATCAAGATCATTCGCGCCCCACATCGTCTCGGTTATCTCCGCAGCCCGTCGTGGCTCACCCCGGCGATTGATACGATGCAGGACATCGCCGAGACGAACAGCTTCACCAAGCAGGCGCAGAAGCTCGCCGCGCAGCTCGGCATCGTCATCGAATCGCCGGAAGCTGGACGCATCGCGCTCGGAAGCGGACTCACCGACCGCAACGCCACGGGCAACACCAACACGAATTTGGGCACCGGCATGACGCTGGATAAGATGTTTCCCGGCGTCGGCACCACGCAGTTGAAGCCCGGCGAGAAAGTGCAATTCCTGAAAAACGAACATCCATCCGAGTTGTTCGTGCCGTTCATCAAATTCCAGCGCGACGAAGTTGCCTATGCCTTCGGCCTCCCGCCTGAAATGCTGTTCGCGGACACCGGCCTCACCGGCCCGGCGTGGCGCAAGATCCTCGTGGAGTCACAAGCCGCGCTCGAACGCCTGCGCGCATGGCTCAAGTCCGCTTTCCTCACCGACTTTTACCGCTTTCGCTTGTGGCATGAAATCGAGGCTGGCCGCGTCCCGTATCGCGCCGACTGGTCGCGCGTGGAGTGGATGGAGCCGGCGGATCAGACGATTGATTTCGGGCGCGACATGCGCGCCATCCTCGACATGCAGCGCAGCGGCAGCATCAGCCCGGAGCGCGCGGCGGAGCTTGGTGGCTACGACGCTGCGAATGAGGAGGACAGGATCATTGCCGCCGCCATCCGCCGCCGGCAGAAGATCGCCAAGAGCGCAGACGCGCAGGCGCTCGCGCTCACCTACGCCGATATTTTCGGCACCGAGCAACAGCAAATCGCCGCCGCGCCGGGAGCCGGTTTGACAGCAGCGGAATAGGCGATGGCTGAAATTCTGATTTACGATGAGATTGGTGGAATGGGGATGCGCGCCGCGGATTTCATCGCGGCGATTCGCGCGGTGCCCGCGGGCGAAGAAATCACCGTCCGCATCAATTCACCGGGCGGCAGCGTCGTGGACGGCATCGCAATTCACAACGAACTTCGCCGCCGACCCGGCTCCATTGCTTGCGTGGATGGCCTCTGCGCGTCCATTGCCACCGTGATCGCGCTCGGCGCAAGTCGCGTGAAGATGGCCGACGGCGCGCTTTGGATGATCCATAATGCAAGCTGGCTGGCGGAAGGGGACGCGCAGGATTTGCGCGACGCAGCGGACACCCTGGAGAAGTTTCAGGAAGCGGCGATTTCCGCCTACACCCGCAAGACCGGCCTGAGCCGCACAAAGATCGTAGCGATGATGGACAAGGAGACCTGGCTTTCCGCCCGCGAAGCCTTGGCGCTCGGATTCGTGGACGAGATCACCGAGGCGTTGACGGCGGAAAATCGCACCCGGGCCGTGATGCTCGCCAAGCGTCATCATTTGACACCCGCACTTTTGGCAATGAGCACCGAAGCCGATCCAATCGAACCCGCGCCCGTGGAACCGCCCGCGCCGGTTGAACCCGTCACCGATCCGACCACCGAGCCAGCGCCGGAGCCGGTGCCAGCAGAGCCGCCAGCGGAACCCGCAGCGGTCATCGCCGAGACGGATGCGCTTGTCGCCCGCTTCCGCGACCAAGCAGCGGAACTCATCGCCGTCACGCAACGCGCCGCGACGCTCGAAGCCGAAACCATCACACTCCGCGCGAAGATCACGCAGCTCGAAGCCGTCGCCGAAAACTTCGCGCGCCTCAAAGCAAGCGTGGGCCTTGCACCAGCGCAGGTCATCCCGGTCATCACCCCGGATGCAGTTGACCCGGCGCTCGCGGAGGAAAAGGATTTGATCGCAAAGTGGAAAGACTCCACGGGCGCGCAGCGATCGCAACTCTGGCGGGACAACGAGGCGCTGTGCAGGCGGCTCGCCGGGCAAAAACTCATCTCGTTTTGACATCCACAATCAACAAGTAACCACCACATCACCATCACACCATGAGCACAATCAACTTCAACGATGCAGCATACGCGCAACGGGGCTTAAAGGCCTTTAGCGCGATGATGACAAAGCTCGGCGTTTTTTCGACCGACTTCTCCGACGCTGCCGCCCAAAAAGGCAACGCCGTTTATGTTCCGCGCTACGACGCGCTGAGCGCCACAACGTTCGCCTACGCCAACAACTCAAACTTCGCTTACGAGGGGAGCGGCGGCACGATCAACGTCATCACCGTCAACCTGAACAATCATCACATTGTTCCGCTCGACATCACTGATATTCAGGCGGTCAATTCGTCCGCCGCGGTTGGTGATCGCTTCGCGGATTTGCAGGGTCGCGAGCTGGGCAAGCGCGCACTGCAAACCATCTGGAGCCAGGTTACAACCGGCACCTACGGAGCGGCCATCGTCACCGCGGCGGTTTCAAGTTGGGGCCGCACGGCCATCCGCGCGATGCGTCTGCAACTGGCCAAGAACAACGCGAACATGACCAAGGCGTCCCTCGTGGCGAACGAGGACATTTACGACGCGATTCTCGGCGACACTGGCATCCAGCAGGCTTACGCCTACGGTGGCAGCGAAGCCATCCGCAAAGGCGAAGTGCCCGAAGTGCTCGGTGTCCAGATGCAACACTCGAATCTCTTGCCATACAACGGCATCAGCCTCGGTGCATTCATCTGTGTTCCTGACGCGCTCGCCGTGGCCAGCCGCTATCTCGCACCTCAAGACCCCGGATCATACGACGCCGCGTTTGCAGTCACCGACCCGGAAAGCGGCTTGACCATCGGTTACCGCCGCCACTTCTCACCGGGCCGCGGCACGCTCTACATCAACATGGAATGCCTCTTCGGCTACTCGGTCGGCATCTCCACGGGTCTGCTCATCGCCACCATCCCGTAAGAAAACATCAACCGCGCCCGCCGGTGCCGTGCAGCCCGGCGGGCTTTTTCTTGGGTCAATAAAATGATCCGGGGAATCCTCGCCGGTCTGCACGCTGGCGGGGATTTTCCGTTTTTACGCATGGCAACACTTCTAAACCTCGGCATCATTTGTGGCAACATCGAGCCGCACCTGTTCACCCGATTCCTCGACAACTTCACCCCGCTGGCGGATCGCATCGCCGTCGTGTTCGCGCCGGGCAATGCGGCGGTGGACGCCCGGCTTGTCGCCATCGCCCGCGAGCGCGGCGTCGTGACGGGTTGTTACACGAACCGCCCCGGCAACGACTGGTCGCACGTTGACGACTTCGCCGCCGCGCGAAACGCAGCCTTCGACCTTGCTGCGAGCCTCGACGATCCAGCGTGGATCATGTGGGCGGACACCGACGACACGATTGAGCCGGAGGCGTGCGAAACCATCCGCGCCGCGCTGGCCAAGGTTCCGCCGACATGCACAATGATGCAGCTTCCCTACCGAATCCCATACCAGTCCGTAACGCTCTGGCGCGAGCGCATCATCCGGCCCGGCGGCGGCGTGTGGAAATCGCCAGTGCATGAATTTCTCGCACCGACAGACCCGAATCCGTCCGGCGTCGTGCGGCTCGGCGAGGGCGTTATCACGCACGCACCGGAGGACGCCACCGACCGGGACGACGGGCGGAACCTCCGCATCCTGCTCGCCATCCCGCCGGCGGAACTGACGACATCGCACCGATACCACTTGTGCCAGGAACATCTTGCCGAGAAGCGCACGGACGAGGCGATTGAATACGGGATGCAGTTCATCGGCGCGAAAGATGCGCCCGCGCCGGAGGTTTATGACATTGCCCTGACGCTCTCCCAGGTCACATCAGCGGAACAGGCCGCGGTGTTTCGGTCATTGGCACTCATCAAATGTCCGGAGCGGCGCGAAGCATATTACGAATTTGCCCATACGTGCCTTGCGAACGGCGAAGGCGCGAAAGCTCTGGCGTGGTGCCGCGCGGCGGAAGGCCAGCCAGTTCCGGCACCGGAAAACGCGCCGTGGAATCATCGGCACAAAATGTACGGCTGGGCGGGCGTGCATCTCCGGGCCTCCGCCGAGCGCGCATCGGGCAACAGCGCGCACGGCGACGCCATCGAATACAACTTCCTCCGCAAGCACGGCCCGCGCATCTCGCTCATTCACGCCACGCGCGGCAGACCGCAACAAGCGACGCAAGCACGCGGCATGTGGCTGGAACGCGCCAAGCACCCGGAGGCAATCGAGCATATTTTCGTCGTGGACGATGATGATGATGCAAGCATTCCGCTAAACCAATTCCGTTGTTTCACTGTCCAGCCAGCCGGGCCGGTCAACGCTTGGAACGTCGGCGCGAAGGCGAGTTGCGGCGATGTCATTATCCAGATGTCGGATGATTGGGAGCCTCCGCAGGATTGGGATTCGCTGATTCTGTCCCGACTCGACACGACCAAGCCGCAAGTGCTCCGCATCAGCGACGGTTCACGCGGCGACGGGCTGATTTGCATGGCGATTCTGACGCGGGAATACTTCCGCACAATCGGCAAGCAGCTTTTCCATCCGGCATTCCATTCGATGTTTTCCGACAACTGGTTCACCGAGCAAGCCGAGCGCGCAAGAGTGATCGTGGACGCTCAGGACATCATCATCCGCCACCTTCACCCGATGCTTGGGCACGGCGAAATGGATGAGACTTACGCGCGGAGCAACGCGCTGATTCACTACGCGGTCGGGTTTCAACTTCTCCGGCTGCTCAAAGCCGGGAAACAAGCGCGGACGTGGCGCGAAGTGGACGGCTGGGGAGAGTTCGGCGACGTTACGGCGGATGCCTTCCATCACATCCCGCCTGGTGGAACCTACGTCGAGGTAGGCGTCGCGTTCGGGCGTAATCTGGCAGCAGCAGCCGCGTGCGCCGATTTCCTCAACGTCAAGTCGCCAGCCTTCCAAGCCTCACCTATCCGCGTCATCGGCGTGGACACGTTCGCGCCCGGCGCTGATTGCGCGGAGATTCCATGCGCTGACGTGGAAGCGCAATGCAGGGCAAATCTCGATGCGCTCGGCCTCGCTCATGCGGTGGAGTTGCGCCGTCAACCGTCCATCGAAGCTGCGGGGACACTTTCTCCGCAAAAAGTGTCCGTCCTCTGCCTCGATGCCGCCCATGATTACGCCTCCGTTGCGGCAGACCTCGCCGCGTGGCATCCGGCGGTTGCGCCCGGCGGGATCATGTTCGGGCACGACATTGACGCGCCGGAAGTTGCCCGCGCAGTCCACGAATTTGCCGCGGCCCGCTCGCTCGATGTCCTCGTGCGTGGAGAGTGCTGGTGGATACAACTGCCATGACTCCACCACTCCTTTCCATCCTCATCCCATCCGTTCCTTCACGGCTCGCAAACCAAGCCGCAGCCTTGTTTTCCAAGCTGACCGCGCAGGCGGAAGGCTTGCCGGTGGAAGTGCTTTTGCTCGCCGACAACAAACGCCGCCGTGTCGGGCTGAAACGGCAAGCCCTGCTCGAGGCCGCTCGTGGTGAATATGTCGCTTTCTGTGATGATGATGACGACGTTTCCGACGATTACATTTCTGCACTGATTCAGGGCTGCGATCGCGGAATGGATGTCGTGACGTTCCGTCAGCTTGCCGTGATCGAGGGCGTCGAGGGCACGATTCACTTCTCCGCGACGCACAAAACAGATGAGCCGTGGCGGGCCGGGCAAACCGCGAAGCGCAGGCCGTGGCACGTCTGCGCGTGGCGCCGCGGGCTGGCCTTGTGCGGCATTTTCACCGATAAGAATTTCGGCGAAGACCTCGACTGGCTCAATCAAGTTGCGCCGCTCGTGAAATGCGAGACGCACATTGCCCGAGTGCTCCACACTTACCGCCATTCGACCGGCACCACGGAAGCGCCGCCGCCCGTTTGACTTTCCGCACTGAATTGTGACCGGCACCGCCTTTTCCAGCTTCGTTACCGCAGCGCAAACCGCGCTGGCATCGCTTTTTCCCTGCACGCTCGTTGTCGGCGGAGTCACCGTGACGGATGCTTCGCGTTCGACGTGGCGCAAGGGCGCGCAGCTCGCGGAATTTGGCGGCGGCGCGCTGCCATACGAGGTGTGCAGCGTCCGCGTGCTCCGTTCCGCCGTTACCGCCGCGACGATCAAAGCCAACGCCACCACCGCCACCGTTGACGGCGTGAGCGTGAAGATTCTCACCGTGCGCGACCTGAAAAACGATCCGGCGTGGCATCTGGAATGCGCCGCAACCGACCCGTAAAATGGCATTTCCGATCAAACAGAAAATTGAAGCCGTCATTAACGGATGGATCGCAAAAGGCGGATCCGGCGACCTCACCGGCTATTCGTATTACAAGGGGCAGGCGCAGGATCGGATCAATGTCCCGGCCATCATCGCCAGCGTGGATTCATTCGACGCAGCTTTCCCGGACGGCGAGCCGGTCATGGCGCAAGCCACCGTGACGGTCATCACCAAAACGGATTTCACGTCGGCAAACACCGCAGCAACGGCGGAAGCCGCCCACTACGCCGCCGCCGCCGCCGTGGCAGCGCGGATGGTGACTGCCGGGCTGGCGGACTATGCCAACGCCGACAACGTGACTGATCGCCCCGTCTCGGACTTCTACCTCTACGACGTTCAGCCGCCGCGCGCATCATTCCTATTCGACGATGAAAAGTGCGCGTTCGTGACGCAACTCGGCTTTGCCGTTTCCGCGATGAACACGAACGGGACATGATTTGACACCGCGCAAAAGGCATGGCCACCAACTTCGCTACCGCTTACATGTGGGGATCGTCCGCTATCGCGGGTTCACTCATTACTTCCGCCAAAATCCAGAATGTCCGCCGCCGTCGAAACCCGATCATTGACGAGCGAGTGATTGACGAGGACGGCCTGCCGGTGCATCGCCGCACCGACGGCGTCCACACCGCTCTCTCCGCCACCCTCCGGGTCACTTCGGCCTACACCCGCATCACGCCGGGTCTTTCCGTTGCCGTCACAGGCGACTTCGCCGGAACATACATCGTCACAAGCGATGAGGATGCCGGGAGCGCCGGGCAGTTCCGGGATTTCAACGTCGAGCTGGACACCGATTCTTCGCTGACCCCGTAACCAATCCGCCGCGTGAGCAGTGCAGAGCCGCGCTTTTACGACAGCTTCACCGCCGAGGCGCACGCCGCTCCCGGCGGTTTTGTCGTCTATGGCATCCGCCTCGCACCGTTCAACCTCAGGCACGCGCTGATTCTCGAACAGTTGGAAAACCCTGGCTGGATCGGCGGCACGATCACGCCGGAGCTTTTGATTGCCGCCGCTGCCGTGTGCGCCTTTGCGGACGCCAGCGGCGAGTTGCCAGCCGCCGATCTCACCGCCGAGATGATCGCCGCGCACGATTTCAACGCGGAAATCAACGCATGGGAAAACTACCTCGCCCAATGCAATTCAAGCCCGCGCACAAAGAGATTCGAGGGTAGCGGCAAATCCCTGCACGCGCCGGTTGAGATGATCGTGGCGGTGTACCTCATGCGGCAGCTCGGCATGACCGAGGAGCGCGCGTGGACGATGCCGCGCGGGCTGGCCAACTGGTATTTTGAAGCGGCGCGCGAACAGGAAACCGGCGAAAGCGGCATCATCGAGGAGGCGGAGTGGCAGGAGATGGAAGCGGCGCTCGGCGCGGAACAAATGGCGGCGGACGCGGCCCGATGCAAACGCATGGAAAAGCTCATGCGCCGGAAGGCGGAAAGGCTGGCGCGATGCAAGACGCCAAAGGCCGCGCGCAAGGTGGAAAAATGGTTTATCGAGCAGCTTCGCACGTTTGACTTGGAACCAAAGGCATGACCTCGGTGTTACACGTTGAAACGGAAAGATTCGAGCGATCCATGAATGAGCTTGCCGCAGTGTCGCGTAAAACTGTCGGGCGAATCATCCTTACGCGCGCGGGCGCGATGGCGCGTTACCTCGCGGAATCCACAATGCCGGCCGGGCAGATCGTAAACAGCGAACTTGAGGACGGCACGATTGTGGAAACAGCCGTCGCGCTGAACCGCAACTCGGAAGGCCGCATTTCCGGCACCGGACAGGCCGTCCGGGCGCTTGGCCGAAACGCACTGCTCGGCGATTTGAATCGCGTCTATGTCGGCGCATCCGCCGTGTTTGTGGATATTCTGCGTGCCGGTTCCGTCGGCGCCGATTCGATCGCCAAGGCCGGCTATGCCGCCATCAAACAACAGCGATGGGATGAGTTCCGCGTGCGCGCAAAGGGCGCGCTTGGCAGCGCGCAAAGCCTGGAGGCCATCGCATGGGATGGAGGCGAACGACACCGGGCAAAGCGAAACAAACAAGGCCGCGTGCCGAAGGGCGTGCAGCCCGTGGTTGTGTCGGACACCAAGGCACTCGGCGCGTACAATAAAAAGCTCGCAGGCGGGCCAACCAGCGGCGGGCGCGTCGGACTGGCCAAGTCCGCATTTGTGCAGGCGTCGTTCAGGTTGACCGGCAAATGGCCGCGCGGCGTTCCGGCGTGGATGAAGCAGCGCGCTCCGGCGAGCGCGGTTGACAACACCGGCAACCCGACCGCGCCGAGCGTCACCTTTACGAGCGGGTTGCGCTACGCATCCGAGGCATTGACCGGCAAGCAATATCAGCGCGCACTGCAACGACTCGATGCGTCATTGAAAAAAGACGTGGAGATTCAGCTTCAAAAGATCGCCGAGCGCGACGCGAGGAGGGGGCGATGAGCCAGGTATCCGTCACGATTGGCGCAAGGAACGACATGGCCGGCGGGCTGGCCGCCGCTGCTCGCGACGTTAAAAAATGGCAGGCGCAGGTAAACGACGCACAGCGCGGCACGCTCGTGTTGGAGGGCGAGCAAAAAGTAAAGCGCGCAGCGGCGAACATCACGTCGGGGATTCTTAGCGCGAACAGCGCTGGAGAGGCATTGGTGAGCACACTCGGGAACGTCGAGAACGCATTCAAAAGCTCGCTTGCCGGTGGTGTCGGAGCCGTCGGAATGCTGGCGGTTGCGTCCGCCGTGGTGACGGCAAAGGAAAAGTATGAGCAATTCACTGCGAGCTACCTCAAGGCTGTAAATCAAGTGCGGGATGTCAGCCTGTTTGGGAGCCCGGCCGAAAACCTGCGGAACTTTGAAACCATTAAGCAGCAGCTGGATGAAACATCCCGGCAAAGGAAGGAACTGCTTTCATTCAAGGGATCATCGCTCTCTTTTCTCGGGCAGGCAATCGGCGGAGACACGGAAGCTGAAAAACTAAAAGCTCTGAACGATCGGCGGGAGCATCTTTTCGCGCTGGAAGAAAAGAGCTTGAATCGCGTTGTCCACGGCGAGGAGCAATCGCTTCAACTAACGCGGCTGCGCATGGCCGGAAAAACCGATGAAGCGAATTTGTTGGATGCACAAATCAAGCTGTCGGAAGAACTGCTAAAAATTGATTCCCTGCGCCTGGGCGCTTCAGACCAAAGGTTGCGAAATGTAAAAATAGAGCAATTCGTTGAGCAGGCGATCGCCGGAGCGCAGAAAAACAACATGGACGATGCGTGGAATGAGATCGTCAAGGCTGGGCGGGAAAAGAAGAAAGCCGATGATGCGATGGTCGGAGACAGGCAGGACGAGCACGTCAAGGCTTTCGAGGCACAACAAAAAGCAACCGCGCAGGGCCGCGCCGAGTTTGGCGCACGCGAGATGTCGCGGATCCAAGAGCGCACCGCGGAAATTCATGCCCTCGCCGGCAGCGCCAAGGAAAACGAAGTCAACGCCGCGAAAAAGCAGGCGGTGGATCAGGCGCAAGCCGGGTTTGAAAAGACGCAGGCGGACGTGGCCGGCTTTGGCAAAACAGGATCGGAAAAGCGGGCGGAAGCACGGGCGGCACGGGCGCAGTCGCGCGACGACAGGCGAAGAGCGGGGCGCGAAGCGGAGCGACTCGAGAGGCAAGACCGTAAACTTGGACGCAACGCACTTTCGCCAGAGGAAAAGCGGGCAGTGCGCGACACAATTCAAAAACAGATGGAGGACTATCGAAGCGGCAAATCGCTGGAGCAGCACCTTGCAAACATCGAGGGCATCATGCACGGGCTCGACGTAATGCTTGTAAAACGATGAATAAATTCGGCACCAGCATCAGCGCAATCGCGAAGGAACAACCCGGCGCGACCTTCACCGCTCAGAGGTACGGCTTCGACACCGGGACGCGCACGTTCCGCGTGGACTCCGCGCGCTCGCTCGCCAAGCTTCCGCAGGTTGGCAAGGCAGACACGACGCACACGCGCATGTTCGTCACGTCGGTGCAAATCGTAAAAGGCGCGGCTTCCATCACCACGGCAACGGTGAACTACGAGGGGCTGATCTACCGCACCAAGCGCGACCACTACGAGGTCAGCACCGAGGTTGAGATTTTCAGCGATTTGCCGGTTGTAAGCGGTGTGGCCATCGCCGCAAATGTCCGCTGGCACCGCTCCCTCCCGCGCGTCACTCACGTCTATGTCACTGAGAAATATCCAAACCAGCTCGATGTCGGCGTGCCCAAAGACCCGCCACGCTACGCCGACGGCATCGCCAATTTCTACGCATCACAATGGCGTCTCGGCTTCTATACGATTTTCAAGGGCTGGATGCTCCGCAGCCGCTCGGTGCGTGAATCCGGGCCGCTATTCGAGGTCACGGACTCATACGCCTACGTAATAAACGAAGCCAAGGAATCGTAACGCATGGCTGAACTCAAACCAGACCCAGGCAGGGCACCGGCGGGGACTTCGGTCATCATCTCGGCGGAGAGCTGGAATGCCATCCGCGATTCGCTCAAGCCGATTCGCGGCGTCGCCGGGCAGATTAACGTCATCCCGGCTGGCGACGGCGGGCAGGTGATCGAGTTTGCAGAGGAGCGGCTGATTTACATCAACGAAAACGGAGTAGCCACTCCGGTGTACATGCCGATGAGAGCATGAGAGCGCGCGGCATCACCAAGACCAACCACAGCACGGCGCAACTCGCGACAACCGGGCTTACCGACAACTCGATTGACGCGCTCTGGGAGTATCGTTACCGCGTGCGGACGTGGGCGGTGGCAGGAACTATCAGTGTTGACTATGGCGACCCCGGCGGCACAACTTACAACCTCACTTTTTCCGGCAACCTTTACAACAGCCAAGACCCGGATGAACCGGCCATTCTAGGCGACGGCGAGCCAGTTCTCACCGTCCAGACCGGATCCCGATGGGACGTTGACGTAACGCAGCCGTGGATATTTGGCGGAGACACCCCGGCAGGCGCAAACGGTGCCACGACCATGACGATCGGAGACATCGCCATTCTCCGACCGGAATATGCCGTGGTGGGGCCAAGCACGCGCGCGCAATGCTCCATCGCATGGGACTTCCATGTTCATTGGGACATTCTCGAAGATGTCATCCGGTTTGGAAATGTTTCGACCGACTCGGCTTTCGGCACACTGACGGCAACGCTCGACGGGCGCACGCTGACTGGCCAGGTGGACGACATCGGCGGCATGGCGAGCATGGAGGTCGAGGTAACGATCACGCCCGCCGCGTGGTGGCCATACTCCGACGGCACGACGCCGATCTGGAACGCCGCCACGGGCGCGCAACTCGCGCCGTCATTTCAGCTTCCGATGTAGTTTGACACCCCACCCTTAACGCATGGCTATCCGCAAATACTTCATCAATCTCGGCGCGGACGCGGACGGTGCGCTCGTGGACTCCTTCGCGTCCGATGTCGCGATGGATGCGGAGCGCATCGCGTTCCGGCGCGACGATGCGCTGGACATCGAACTTCACTTTTTGAACATCAACCCGGCGGCGGACAGGCAGCCGGGAAGGCCGTTTGTGTATGTCAATCCGTCCGGCTGGACGGTGAAGGTGGGCGCGGGCACGATTGACGCCGTTCCGACCGGCGGCACCTTTACGCTCACCGACTCGGCGGCGGGGCAGACAACCGGCACCATCGCCTACAACGCGAGCGCAGCCACGGTGCAGACCGCGATCCGCGCCGGACTCACCACGAACTTCTCAGCTTGCACCGTCACGGGCCACGCTGGCGGGCCGTGGACGATTGACCGAGTAACCGTCGGCGCTTTTACCACGAACCCGACCGGCACCACGGCGGCGCTCACCCCATCCGGCTCCGTGGCCATCGTGGTCAACACCGAGGACGGCACCGCGAGCTTGTCGGAAAAGTGGCAGTTGTCGCTCGCATCCGCTCTGCCGATTTACAAAGAAAGCGGCTGGAGTGCGCTGACATCGGCGAGCGTCACTGTCACCACGCCGCAAACCGGCGTCAATTCCCCGGCGGGATCGAAGAAAAACACAATCTTCCGTGTCGTGTGGAACGAGGATGCCTACGCCGGAACCGTCTCGCTTTTATTCACCGGCGACAGCGTTTCCGGCACTGTCACGATCCCTTACAACGCGACGCCAGCGCAGGTCGTCACAGCCTTTGAGCTGCACACTGACGTTGACGACGGCGGTGTTGTCGTCGTGCAAAACGGCCCCGGAGATTACACAATCGAGTGCGTCGGCACCGGTATCAAGGAGAGCGCAACGCCCGCGCTCACGACGGCGGTGAACACGCTCGCCGTTCCGCTCGGCCTCACTGCCCGGCTCGGCTGCAACACCGCACTCGTTAACACACTTCTTGCCAGCGCAGACAGCGCGACGTGCTCATTTGAGATTGAGATTCAGCGCAGCGGCAGCAACGCGGAGACGGTGGCTTACCGCGACGATTGCACACTTTACGCAGACCTGATCCGCAACACGGCTGGCAGCTCAACGGCGGTTCCGACTTATCCCAACGTAAATAGTGTTGTGAACTTTGACAGCGCGATTGTCGGATACACCGGCGGTGGCGCAACCGCGCTGGATGGCGTGGCAACCGCGAGCGCATTGACCGTTGGCTACTACCTCGAATTTGTCCACTCCACCGACGGCCCGCGCGCGTATCAACTCAAGGCTGGCACCGACGCGGAGTCATCGCCGGACATCATCCGGCCCGACGACTACAACGCATCAACAAACGCCAAGGTCTGGCTTTCACGACGATAACTCATGGCTAACTTCCGAAACATCGTAATTTCCAGCAGCGGCACGGGCGGGACGCTCGTCTGGCCTACCGGCACGCTGGCAATGGGCGGGCTTGTGTTGACCGGCGCGGGCGCGATCAACGGCATCACGCTTTCCGGCACCACGGCATCGCTCACGCTGGCCACCAACGCGGCGGCGACGCTGACGGGCCCGGTGCAGCTCACATTTTCAGGTTTCGGCACGCTCGAAACAAGCATCTCGGTCGGAAAAACCATCACGCTGTCTTCGGCTGATAACTACACCCTCACGGCCACGGCGAGCGGCAACGTGGTGGTGCAGGGTGGCGCGCTCGGCACCCCGTCGAGTGGCGTGCTATCGAATTGCACTGCTGCCACAACATCCGCGGCTGGCGTGGTAGAGCTGGCTACTCAGGCGGAGACAGAAGCCGGGAGCGATACTGGCAGAGTTCCGACCGTCGCCACTGTGCTCGCAGCCAACGTGAACCATGACGTGTTTGGGATGGGCGGACTGCGAATTGTGAGCGTGGCTTATAGCTACGCGTCCAGCGGCGCAGGGAGTTCGGCGGCACTGTCTTCCAACGGGCTGTCTGTAAGTTCCGGCACAGCCAATGCCGGTTACGGGATCGCACGGTTCCAGCGGGACATCACGACTTTTCCGAGTTCCACCGGCTCAGGAATCACTTTCTCAAAGGCGATGGCCGTGTCGCTGACCCTTACTGGTATGTCGGGCAGCGCAAACGCGGCAATCCGCGTGATTGTCGGCGAGAGCGATTCTTCCGCCCCGGCAGCGGCAGATGTGAATGCGCTCGCCGCTCATGGATTCGGATGCGAGTTCAGGCTAAACGGCGCAACAATTTCGGACGTGCGCTTATTCGCGCATAATGGGACAACGTACGTCACGAGTTCGTATGCAGGACTCGCATGTATGGCAGTAGTTGATCCGCCGAGCATCTGGACTCGCATGATTATCAGCAGCGATGCTGCTGGCACCATCTCCTTGTATCTGTCAAGTTTGACGTTTCAAGCCGCACGACCGTCCACTACCCCCATCCTGACCTTGGCTGGCGGCCCAACAGGCATGACAGGAGCAAATCGAACGGTGGCTATCGCCTGCGTAAATGCTACGGGTGCAGCGGCAGCACAAACAGGAACAGACAGATGCGTCGCGCGCGTATTGTTTCCAGTGGTAATGACGCTAGGAACAGGAGGATAACAATGATAACGATTGACGATTTAATAACAGCCGGACTCAAGAATCCAACAATCCACCGTGACGGCAGCGGCATCCTGACATCAATTTTTTCTGACGGTGTCGCTATTGGGAACGAATTACTGGTGCGTATCCGATCCGCTGAATACACAGGACAGGCCATGCCTCGATTGGATGGGGTTCCAGACTCAGTTACAAACGCGCAACTTCGCGAGTGGCTGATTCGCGCCGGAAAACTCGGCGACTTGAAAGCTGCGATCAGTGCCATCTCAAACACGACAGAGAAGGCCGTCATGGACTCATGGTTCACGCATTCACCGACCGTTCGGCGGGACAGCCCGAAGGTCGCCGCCATGTCAGTTGCGATCGGTATGACGCCGAAGCAGGTGGACGCCGCGTTTATAGCTGCAAGCAAGTTTTAACATGATAGACCCCATGCTCATCGCCACGGTGTTGCTGGTCTATGCGCTCCGCCTGTTCGGGGTGGCCCTGCCGTAAGTCATGCTCTCCATCCTGCTAGTCGAGGACGACGAGGGTGTGGCCAGGAGCCTTGTATCGCTCATCCTAGCCGCGCAACGGGCCTACCAGTCGCCGGAGGTGGCGAGGTCATGCGAGATTGAGTTTCACCGATGCGCGACGATGGCGGAGTGGGCGGCGCACATGCACGACCCGGTTGACGTGGCGTTACTCGACCTGAAACTTCCTGACTCTACGCCGAGCATGACGCTGGATTTCCTCAATCATCACGACCGGAATCTGCCGCCCGTCATCGTCATCACGGCAATGGAAACTGCCACCGACGAGGATGCGTGGATGCTGCCGAGCATCACCAACGGAGCGCGTGCTTTTTTCAGCAAGCGCCGACTTGAATCAGCGGATGGAGCGCGGCAGTTGTTCAACTCCATGCTTTGCGTCCACGGAATCCATCAGCGGGAAAGGAAGTATCATGCCGCCGAGATTTGAGCCCCCCGATGAGAATGAAATTTTGCAACTCGCCAAGCGCCTCCAAAGCGGGGGCGTCGTGTCACAGCGCACGGTGTTTGTCACGACCATCGCGAGCGCGGCGTCCGGGCTGCTGGCTGTCATTTACGGCACCTGGTTTGTCACCGACCGGCTCAAGGATTTCACGCACGAAGTCGCGCTCATCCGCGCGGACGTGGCAAGCCTGCGAGTCGAGGTTCGCAAAGACTCGGAGCGGGGGGAGTCGCTGTCGGCGATGCTGAGGAAAAAAGCGCGGGCCATCAATCGGCTTGAACGGAAGGCGGAGTTGCCGGAGACTGAGTTTGAAAACAAATGAAACCACTCCTGCTCATCATCTGCATCGCGCTCGCCGGCTGCCGCACCACGCGCCCGCCAGCCGTGGACACCGGCACGCTCAAGACCGCCATCGCCAAGGCCAAGGAGAGCACCGCGGCGGCGGCAGCGGACGGCAAGGAAGTGAAGCGGCTGGCCGACGTGCTGGGCGTGAAGCTGGATGGCGTTTCGCTCCGCATCCGCGAGATTGATTTCAAGACAACCCGCCTTCTCGAATTGCTCGAAAAATGAAGCTCATCCTCGCCATCGCCATACTCGCCACGGCCTGCACCGCGCAGGACATCACCGTGGAGGACATCGTGGCGAAGCGAAAGACCGAGATGATCGCGCTCGTCAAAGGCATCCTAGAGCGCGCCAAGCTGGCGGAAGCGGAGGCGAACGAAGCGCGAGCGGCAAAGGTGGCCATCAACGAGGTTGTCCGCGCACAGGCGGAGCGGCTCGTGGGCATGGGCGGCTTGAAGGCGCAACTGGACGCGGCGGAAGGTGCGACGAAGGTTTTGCAGGACGCGATGGATGCGCTGCGGATCCAGGTGCGCGAGTTGGAGCGCATGGTTGCCACGCTCACTGCCGACGTGGCCAAGGAGCGCGAGGCAAAAGCGAAATGGATGGAACGCGCCAACAAGCTGATGTTTGCCGTGGCGGGGCTGGCTGCGATGTGGCTATTCGGGCTGCTCGGCTTCCTCCCGCTACCCTACCGCCTCGCCGCGTGTGCCGGGGCCGCGCTGCTCGTTTATGGCGGGCTCTACGCGGTGTTGTAAGGGTCATACCTGTCCCCAAGCCGCGATGGTTTGGTTGATTTGAGTGCGTCCTCGGCCATTCCGCCGATGTAGCCTGCACTTGAGTAGTAGTTGGCTATGCGTTGCAACGCCTCCCGCGCCACCGCCAGCTTGCGGAGTGCGGCATCCCGCTCGGCGGTCACTTCCGACAACTTGCTCGGCAAACCATCGCGGATGAACTTGTCCGCCTCGTCCTCGGCGTTCACTTCGCCATCGCGGATTTCCCGCAACAGTTCCGTGGCCTCGGCGGAGTTGGCTCTTAGCGCGGCGTTCTCGGCGGTCACGGCGGCGAGTTCTCGTTCTAGGGTGCGGGCGAAGTCGGCCTCGACTACCCGCGCTATTGCGGACGCGCTGGCGCTGGGAGGAAATTCCGCTGCATCTGTTCGCGGGGTATCGCTCATTTCGCGCCCTCCACCATCTCGCCAAAGACGACACGCGCCGTGGCCTTTCGCTTCTTGCGCCGGGCATGGAACTGCGCTGCGTGGCGCTTCTCCACGCTGGCGGTGAACTTGGTCAACGGCTGGGCCGACTTGGGCTTGCCGGGCTTGGGTTTTTTGGTCATGATTTGTTTCCTGATTGCACCTTGACTGCACGTTTCATCAGCCACCGAATCAGCGGCATCGTGTGTTTTTCTGGAATGTCGAACGCGCCGTGGATCCCCCAGCCATTCACGCGCACCCATATTGTTCGCACTGGCTTTTCCGGTTTGGTCATTGTCTTGAATTTAGTCGAACGAGTAAATTTAGTAACAAGTCTGCTTTGGTGTTGATTCGGCGCACGTTTCGCATTTCATGGGCGCAATAAATACCTACTTAAATTCCGCTGGCACCGAAAATCTTGCATTATTTTCGGCCCCTGCTAAACGTCTTGCCCGATGCAATTTCTGTCCCGGCTCGGCAAGACGCTCATCGCGAACTTCACTAGCCGGAAGTTCCTGATGACCGCCTTTGCGCTCTGGATTGAGTGGGCTGTGTTCTGGGCGGTGGTGGAATGTCTTTTTACCTTCAAAGACCCCGCGCAGATCGCCGCGTTCGTTTCGATTACGCAGCATTTCCAGTGGACTGTCGCGACGATCTTGCTGGCGTATCTCGGCGTGCAAACCGCCGCCAACTTCTCCGGCACCGCGAGCAATGCGCTGGCGAATCTTGTCAGCACGGCGAGCGCGTCGGCGAAGTCGGAGCACAAAGAGACGCGCGAGGACATCCAGCGCATCATCACGGAAAACGCAGAGAAGCGGCGCGAAGATCCGAGTTACGCGCCGATCAAGCCAGACACGGAGGAACCGTTCCGGTGACGTGGCCAACCGAAGCGGAGTGCCCAAAGTTCTACGGGCCGAAAGGGGAGAACCAAACGAGCATCATTCTGCCCTATTCGATGCGGCTGGCGTGGGACATGAGCAAGGCGGTGACAAAAATCACCTGCCACGAAAAGGTTGCTGATTCGCTGCTCCGCATTTTCAAGAACATCCTTGGCGAATACGGCTATGTCCGCATCTCAGACCTCGGAATTGACCGCTTCGGCGGGTGCCTCAACGTGCGCCTGAAACGCGGCTCAACGTCCGCGTGGTCAATCCATTCGTGGGGATGCGCCATTGACCTTGACCCGGACAGAAACAAGCTCCGCGAAACGAGCAAGACGGCGCGCTTTGCCCGGCCTGAATACCTGCCGATGTGGCGGATCATCGAAGCGGAAGGCTGGGTAAGCCTTGGCCGCGCTCGCAACTTCGACTACATGCACGCCCAAGCTGCGCGACTCTAGTCGCCCGACTCAATCGCCTTGGCCAGCACGGCGGCGAGCTTTTCCGGCGTCCAATAGTCCGTGAGCCGCTTCACGCCGATGGTCACGTCCACGCAGATTTCGGTGCGGCACGCGAGCAGGGACACGCTGGCCGCGTTGCGGTTGGCCGTGACGTTGAGCCAGTCGTGGCGGAGTCCGTGTGTGACGCCGTGACGGACTATTTGTGAGTTGCTCAATGTGTGCGTGCGCGCGTGTGAATAAGTAGAAAACAGTCCGTCACGGCGTCACGGCGTCACGGATGGTTTGGTGATTATCCAGCCGCGCTTTTCTCGGGCGCGGTTCTTCGCGCGGAGTTTCGGGTGGCTCGACCGGGCCGGCCCACCAACCGGGCTTGTGTTCGTTCATCAGCGGTATCGTCCAGCCTCCCCAGCCATCGCCATACGCGGACAGATGGGGAGCCCACGGTGTCCCAAAGTTTTTCACCCTCACGAGTTCTATCTGCCCCGTGCGCTTATCGAGCCACCACCACCACCCGGCCCTCGTTGGTTCTACGATCCACGGTTGCGCGCCCGAACCAGTCAGTGGACACGAACTGGACTCTGTCACGAGCGCCGCTTCGGGCACGAGGTTACTGTCTGGCGGTCTCCACGCGCGTAGCATGGACTTCATATCTTCATCTGTGTATTCGCTCATAGGCTTGCATCGGAAGCGCGGGTTGTGGAGTCCAGTTGCTGATCCGCAGCGTTAAACTCATCCCCTGGCCCCGCACATTTGCGCGGCGCGGTTGAGCCGCCGACATCGCCCGACGGCAGCGGCCTTCCTCCATGTTGGAGCGGGAAATCTGGTGCGCCGACCACGCGGCGAAGCTCGGCGAAGCCGGCCATGATCTCGTCGTGCGAGAGACGGCGCGGCATGAATGGGAATAGGTCGGGTTGGATGGTCATTGGTGGTAATTACGGCGTGGCGGTTTGTCGGGTGGCGATTCGCGGTCATCCGCCAAGTCCGCGAATTGAAAGCGGTCGCCGAGATAGGCCACGTCGAACTTCTCGCTCGGCCCGTCGCGCTGAATAAGTCGGAGCGTCCGCACGCCCGGCTCATCGCTAAACTCGATAAAGACGATCTTGGTCGCGTCCATGCCGAGCGCGCGGCTTTCGCGGAGCCTGCCGTCGTCGTTGACCTGAGAGAGCAGCACGACGCACAGGTTGAGTTGCAGTCCGACTTGGCGGAGCGTCCGGCTAATCGTCGCAACCTCGCGCTCCCGGTTGTCGCCATTCGCAGCGACGTTGACGAGTTGCGCGTAATCCACGAACACAGCGAACAGGTCGGGGAAGGCGGTTTTGAGCTGTCGGATGCCGCCGATGATCTCCACAAGGTCAAACACGTCATCCCGAAAATGGATGGGTGCGGGAGCAACGCGGCTGGCCCCGGCAGCAATGGCGCGAAAATCATGGTCGCTCATCATCCCGTCGCGCAGGTGCGTTGCGCTCGCGTTACCTTCGGAGCAAAGCAGCCGCTCAATGTTCTCGACGCTAGGCATTTCAAGGCCAAAGAACGCGCACCGCTTTTTGTGTTGAACCGCGAGCGAACGCAAGAAGCACAAGGCGAGACTCGACTTGCCGCCTTTGGCCGGGCCTGCCAAGACCCACTGCGCGCCGGGCCGCAAACCGCCCGTGGCCGCGTCCAAACGCTTTATTCCGGTGGTAACGCCAACCGCATCCTCGGAACCGCTCATGCGGCTCTGGATGCGTTGCACGGCCTCCATAACGAGTTCAGGGGTGGTCGCGTGCGTCTTCACGGCCCGATCCGCGCCTATCGCTTCGATCTCCACCAGCAGCCGTGAGAGCGTGTCGCCGACCTTCTCGGTGCCGTCGGTGGCGCGCGGCAGCTCGGCGGTGAGCACGGCATGGAGTTTGCGCCGTGCGGACAGGTCGCGCAGCGTGGCTACGCAGTCCGCCAGCGCGGCGGGGATGGCGGCACCGGACATGAGCGCGTTGAGTCGCGCGCCGCCGCCGCAAGTGTCCAATGCGCCGAGGTTTCGAAGGTGCGTTGCGACGGATAGGAAGTTCACTTCGCGACCTTCCGCGAAGATGGTGAGCATGGCCGCGAACAGGACAGCGTTGGTGCCAGTGAAGTGCTCCGCCTTGGCGGTGGCGGCGATGAACGGGCCGCTCTGCGCCGGATGCGAGAGCATTGCGCCAATCACGGCTGATTCGGTGTCGCTGTCGGTAATGGTCATACCGCGATCAATTCCTGTTCAAGATGATTCTCCACTTCCGCCAAGTTCCGCACGGCTTGGTTGTAGTAGGCCGTTTTCAGCTCCGCGCCAATGCCCTTGCGACCATTCAGCACGGCACCATAGACCTCGCTCCCGACGCCCATGAACGGCGTGAACACTACCTCTCCCGGGTTTGACCATAGCACGCACGCGCGCTCAATCACGTCCAGTTGCAGCGGGTGGACGTGGCGCTCGTCGTCAGCCTCGCGGCTTTCCTGATACGGCAGCACGCGGTCAATGCGGACGTCGTCCCAGAAGCTGCTCGCGTATTGCCTCCAAATCCAATGGCTGAATCGGTTCTCCGTCTGCTTTCCTTTGTGCCCTTTGTATTGTTGGAGTTCGTGCGGGATGACCCGCTCGCCCGCGTAGGAATGAAGCCCGGTCGGATGCGACACCGGCACGGCGTTCTCGCCTTTCTTTCGGAAGGTCAGCAAGTAGTCTGCGCTCGCCACGTCGCAGAGCGTCGAATCCTCCACGATCTGCGCGTGAGCCAGCCCTTTAGCCATCGTGCGCAAGCGCACGCCGAGCGGCTCCTTCCAGATTGCCCGCCGCCCCATAAATTGAAACCCGTGCTGTTCGTGAAGCCGGATGATGTCTCCGGGAAAGTCGATCAGTCCGGTGCCGGCGTTTGCGCCGCACCCCATGCGCGCCGTCTCGCCGTTCCCGCTGCCGGGAACGTCCATGCAGTGAACCGCCGTAATCCGGCCCGGCTTAGTGAGTCGCGCAATCTCCGCCACCACGTAGCCATAGTGGACGAAAAATTCAGGGTAGCTCGCGCAGTTGCTTAGGTCACGCTCGCTGCTTGAATAATTGTAGAGCCCGCAAAACGGAGGACTATAGATGCTCATATCTACCCGCTCATCGGGAAGGGATTTCATCACAGAAATGCAATCTCCATGATATAGCGCAAATTTCGATGTTATGTTTTGATTAATGATTGATTCGGTCATAGCCAGTTTGGTGTTGTTAGTTGCTTTGTATGTTGGTTGGTTTTCTCGATGCGAAGCTCTTGGTTGATTAGCTCCACGAGCTTCGCGAACATTTGTTCCGCTTGCGCGGCCTTCCGGTTTAGGTTGGCGAGCACCCCGGCTTCACCTTCGCTGGAAATCACGTCAACGCGCACGGGTTGAGTCTGCCCAAAGCGCCAGCATCGGCGGATGGCCTGATAGTATTGCTCGAATGAGTGCGACGGGAAGAATGTTTGGTGCGCGCAGTGCTGCCAGTTCAACCCGAAGCCAGCAATGACTGGCTTGCTGACTAGCACGCGGATTTGACCCGCTGCGAACGCCTCGAAAGTTTCCTCCTTAAATTCGTCGGAGTCGTTGCCCTCCACTTCCACCGCTCCGGGAATCATCTTTTCCAGCAAGTGACCCTCCTCATTCAAGTGGCACCATGCGACGGCGGGCTTGCCGGTGTTGGCGATGAGCGCGGCGGCTTGCTCGCACCGCTCGCCAATCGTGCGGCGGCGTTCGCTCCGCTGCTCCTGCAAGCCGATGGCGGGCATATCGAAAAGGAAATCGGGGTTTGGCGTCCGCGCCGTGATGAGATGTTCCACGGCTTGCAGTTCCGGCAATCGGTAGGCGTCGTCAGGAAAGCCAATGTCGGACGGCTTGCGGACGGCTCGCGCCCAAGAGCAAATCCACCGCCAGAAATCCTTTTCCGAGTGACCGCGGAAGCGGTAAAGCCCGGATCGGAACTCTTCGCGTCGGCTCATAGTCTGCTCTGACTTTTTGAAGAATCGGTTCAGCATGTCCATGAATCCCAAGTCCCCCAATGCCTCGCTAGACGTGCCGAGTTCGATATAGTCATTCGGTGCCGCGGTCGCCGTGCAAAGCAACCGATAAGGCAGCTTGCGCATGAAATCCGTGACCTGTCCCTTGATTGCGCCGTCCACGCTTTTCAGGATAGAGGATTCATCGCAGACCACGCCGCCAAATTGATGCCAGTCGAATTTATGAAGCTGCTGGTAGTTCGTGACCGTGATCGGCGCGGCAATCGTTCCGTCCCGCGATTGCTTCGCCTCGATGCCAAACTTCGCAGCTTCGCGGATGGTCTGCGCGCCAACTGACAGCGGCGTGAGAATCAGCACGGGCTTGCACGTTTTCTCCACCACGTTCTGCGCCCACACAAGTTGCATCGGCGTCTTGCCGAGTCCGCAGTCAGCGAAGATAGCGGCGCGGCCCTTCTCGATCGCCCACGTCGTGAGCGCCCGCTGAAATGGAAAGAGGAAGTCCGGCATGTAGAGCGGGGCAAAGCCCGATTGATTGCCGAGATGCGTCTTCCGTTCGAGGAATACGCGGTAGTTTGATGGTTTGATGGTTTGTGTCATAGGAGCGGGTTGTTGCGGGTGCCGGCAGGCGCGGAGTGTTTTCCGTTCTCACCGTGCGCCCGGTCAATTTCACCGGCAATATTGCCGAGAAGCGTGACGAGATCGTGTCGCAGGATGTTCTTGTCACGGCACGGGGGCCAGTTCGAGCCGTAGTATTTTTCCAGCGCAGCGAGGTCGCGCGGGTCAAGCGTGCCTATTTTCTTGTAAGCCGCGATTTCCTTTGCCGTCCACGGCGTTGTCAGCCGCCGTCGAAACAAAGACGCAATGCGACGAGATTGCTCCGTGGTCGGGAGGTTTCCGTTTTCCTTGCCTTCACTCACCCCGGACTTGGGAGCGGATGAATTCGGGGTTGCGGACTCGGAAGGGGTGGGGGTTGCTTCTCCCTCTGCTTCTCCCTCTCCCTCTGCATGTGCTAACAGCCCTAACGGCGATTTACAATTATTTACAGAGGTTACATCGTTGGTGTTCTTGGCTTTGCGATATCTCTGCATGTAGTCCCGCATGTAAGCCTTTTTTTCCTCGGCGGTCTTTATGCTCCGATACGAGCCGTAATTTACAATGAAATAGCCGCGCCCGCTGCTGCTCGGAACCAGCCTGCGCCCGTCCTGAACCTGCGAGTTTGAATTCGGGTCTGGCTTCATCAACTCGCTCACGCACTGCTGGAATGTGTCCAGCGGCAGGTTGACCGTCCGCGCCAGCGCAACGTCGGTGCCGATCACGTCGCCGCCGCTGTCCGCGATGGCCAGGAGCATCATAAAGCAGTAGCGGGTTTCAACGCTTTCCTCCATGAGCGAGGACTGCGCGATTCGACTGAACAATTTGGCATACATGGCCGGGAGCATATTCTGTGTTAGTTTTACTGTAAAGGTATTTCTTACGAAAGTTTTACGCTTCCCCTATTTGCACCGCACCCGCCGCCGCGCCGGGAGCTGGCGTGGCATGGAGCAGCGCCAGCGCGGCCAGTGCGGCGTCGCGTTCGTCTATCAGCGCGACGCACCGCTTCTCCATCTGACCGCGCAAGTCG
>Ga0181358_1000212_pt1 | contig 26354 bp, 29 predicted proteins | sample Fa13VDMM110SD_FD_130096 | JGI IMG/M metagenome (GOLD analysis project Ga0181358, IMG submission 130096) | Freshwater viral communities from Lake Michigan, USA - Fa13.VD.MM110.S.D | ecosystem: Environmental > Aquatic > Freshwater > Lake | place: USA: Michigan | collected 2013-09-24 | reverse complement strand
GATAATTCAGCATCTGTTATCAATGCTATAATGATTAAAAAGTTAAGACCTAATATGAATATAGTAATATTGGATGGTGAAGAATCTGGTGGTATTGGTTCTCAAAGAGTTTCCGAACAAATTAATGATGGTTATTATGGGCAGATTGATTGGGTTCTTAATTTAGAACTTACTGGTAGGGGTGGTAAATATTTTTTTATTGGTGATTATCCAGGTAAACTTACAGACCATATAAAGTCAGTCTTTGATTGTCCTATTGTTAGAACACCTTATAATGATTCTGTTACATTTAGAAAGAATGGGATTGATTCAGTTGTTATAAACCCAATACCACCTCTGAACGAAGGAAAAACATCTTCTGTGAAGTGGGATGACCAAACATATTTAGATTTTTCAATGTTAAGGAATTGTCACTCTGAAAGAGACACTATTGATACTATTGATGTAAATGATATGAAAGAATTTGTTGAGGATGTTGTGTTGAAGATTATTGATTAAGTTCACCTCCTTTTGCAATCAGTATCTCTCCAATAGGTATAGACAGTATCACCACCCAACGTATCGTTAATTATAATTGGTTCTGGTTTGTCTACCAAATAAATATTATCTCCACAAGAAACAAATTTTGATGTAAACTCTTTTGGATACCCCTCTATATCCTTATTATAGGAATGTTTTATACGTTGTGTACATTCATAACACTTTTCCTTTTTACAAGAAAATAAACCCATTAAAATAAAAAACACCATGAGAACTTTCATGGTGTTATATATTATTATTAGTTACCTAAGAATCTCCTTATATTATCTAAGTATCCTTGGATATTTGCTTTACCAACCGGATTCTGAGAATGAACTACAAAGTTCGGTAACTTACATTTATTGTCTAAACAATAATCACCTAACCATTTAGCGGAATCATATCCAGTTTTTTCAGTACCTTGATTGTCTGAATGTTTAGAGAAGTCCATAATATAATGAACATCAGCTAAATCGTGATCAAAGGAAATAAAGTCAGGCAAACCATTTTTATTAATCCAATCTACAAACTCATTATGAGACCTAACAATAAACCAATCACTTTCCCAATAGAACTTATTCAAATGTGATGGGACCAAACCATTTGCACAATCTTTAGGGATTCGGATATCATCTAAGAATAACTTTTTCATAATTACAAATGTAGTAAAAAAATATTAACTAAACAAATCATCTGCTGAAATATCATCACTGAATCCGTTTGAATCATCACTATCATCTTCAATTATCTCATTGAATTTCTTTTCAACTTCTTCAATTTCATCTAATGATTTAAACCTAAAGTAATCATTTACAATTGGTGCCATTCTTTCTAAGACTTCTTGTGTGAATATTTCTTGTGTGAATAGTTGTTTGGTTGTGAAAGATTTATCCAAATGTCTTACATACCAACGAATTCCACCTGGGTTGAACTTCATTTCACCAGTTGATTTATCAACTTCTACTTTACCTTGAGCAATTCCAATCTCATTGAAATATTCTGGTCTACAGAAAGCATCTAAGCCTGTATATGGATTCATACCATGAGCAAAAGATATATCGAATCTGATTTTCTTTGGTTTTGCCAATCTAGACTTCTGTGTTTTAAATAAGACGGAAATACCGGATGCTCCTAAATCCATATCATCCTCCTGTCCAGTCTTAAGCTGAGATTTGGACATCATACCAATTACAGATGCTGAATAAAGTAGACCATTTCCGCCCTTCATGACACTTTTTGGAAATAAATCCATTGTTAGGTATGTGTGGTTGGCGACTAAAAGTGGAATATCTAAGTAACCAAGGTCAGTATTTATACTTCTAAATAAAGATCCCAATGCTTTAGCTTTGGTCATATCTTGTTTAATATCACCCTTTAGTAAGTCAGCTTTTTCTTTATTTGATGCCATTTGACCCAGTGAATCAATAACTATCATTAATTTTGGTAACTCGTATCCATCAAGCTTTTGTGATTTCAAATCATCAATTAATTGTGTTAATAACATATTAACATCTTCAACCTTATTAGAACGGATTAATCTAAATCTATCAATTGAGTTATCAACACCATATTTAGGCAAATCTTCTAAATCAATTGCGTTCTCAGTATCAATATAGATAACACAATATCCTGCTTTCTGAGCATGTTTAGCACAAGAGAAACACATAAACGATTTACCAGCACCTGATTCTCCAGCAAATACACTAATTCTGTTTGTAGCAATGCCACCACCTAATAATTTACCAGACATCGCAGCATCTACAAGATACACACCAGTCGATATAAAAACCTTTTCTTTTATTTCCTTTTCGATTACGATTGGGATAGTTTTACCTATATTATCTAATATAGTACCTACTTTACTAAATTCGAATTTTTTAACTTCTTTTGATTGTTTAGCCATTTTTACAAAATTTCTTTTGTAATTATATGAAAAAAAGCTTATAGTGTTTCATCACTCTTTAAAGAGTTTTGATCAAATTCTAAGTAAATATCAAGTATATCCAAAGTTTCTTTATCAGACTTATCAAACTCTATTTTTTTATCAGATAAAGAAATTTTTCCCTTTCTTATCAAATCAATAAGTGGTTCTTCCTTTTTAAACAATAACATATCATCTTCACTTATCTTTAACTCAGAATTAAAATTGCGTCTACCCTCACCAATTCTCATTGAATTTGCATGACTTGAACCACCTATATTCTGAAGTCTGGGAATGCCATCACCCCCCTTACCAGGCATTGTGAATGATTCAATATCAATACCACCAATTGAAATATTTGGATTCTCTTGGAAAAAATTAATTAGTTTCTTTTTAGCCACTTCAAACTTATCATCAAATTCCTCATCATTTAAACTAGGTTCTTCCATTCCCAACCATTTAAAAACTAATGGTTTATTATTTGGGGTCATGTTGTCAAGAAAGTCTGTAACCTCTTGTTGAATCTTTGGATTATATTTCGGAAGAACTTCACCACCAGCATCATCAACACCAGTTGAACTCATTCCTTGAAACTCTTCAAATGTTTTAAAATATTTCATACTATTTATATATTAAATATAGGATTCTAAAAAATATATATTACCTTTGTCATATGAACATTTGGTTTAGTAGCGATTCTCATTATGGACACACCAACATTGCTGGTCCTAAAGTTTCATCTTGGAAAGATGGATATAGAAATTTCAATTCAGTTCAAGAAATGAATGATGCTCTTATTACTAACTTCAATAAAGTAGTTGGTGAAGATGATATCCTTTACCACTTGGGTGATTGGAGTTTTGGTGGAGTCCATAACATATACTACTTTAGAAAATCACTTATCTGTAAAAATATCCATCTAATCCTTGGCAATCATGACCAACATATAAAAGATAAAGAAATTAAGTTCTTGGATTCATCTTTTAACCCAATGGATCTATTTACCTCTGTTCAAGATGTTTTTACTGGTAAAATTGGTTCAAGGGAGTTCCACCTATCACACTATTCACACCAAGTTTGGCCAGCTTCACATAAAGGTGTCATTCATCTATTCGGGCACTCGCACAATTCTTTGAAAGGTATTGGTAGGTCTATGGATGTTGGTGTTGATACACACAAAGAGTTTAGACCTTATCACATAAATGAGATTTTTAAAATTATGGATAAGATTCCTGTAAAATTTATTGACCACCACGAATCAGATACAAACAGATGATAGAAGAATTGAAATTTGAAATGGGTGATAGTATCTACTGTTTCAATGGTGTGTTGCCAATTATGTATGGGTGTACTTACCGCATAAATGGGTTTGGTGATTTGACTTGGAACAATGCTACTGATAAAGAAGGATTAGGTTATGCAGTTGGTCTTGAAGGTAACTATCAAAATCTAACATATTTTACAGAAGAAGAAATGTATAAACATTTTATACTTAGTTATGACCTAATAAAAATAAAACTAAGGGACAAAAAAATAAACCAACTTTTAGATTTAGATAAATATAACTGAAATTCAAAATAAGATTAAAATATGGCAAGAATACCAATGACCCGAGAGGGGTTTCAAAAACTAGAACAAGAACTAAGAGATATGAGGGGTCCTCAATTGAGGGAACATATTCAAAACTTAGCAGAAGCAAAAGATAAAGGAGATTTATCAGAAAATGCTGAATATGATGCTGCTAAAACAGCTCTAGATGATTTAAATAGAAAAATTAATAACCTCTCACAAAGACTATCAAATGCTGAAATCCTTGAGGGTATTGTGGATGATGGAACAGTTCAACTACTTACTTGGGTTAAATTTAAAAATACTAAGAGTGGTGTAGAGATTGAATATAGGATTGTACCAGAAAATGAAATTGATATTAAAACTGGTAAAATCTCACACCTAAGTCCTATTGGAAGTGCTCTGATGGGTAAGGAAGTAGGAGATAAAGTTATTGCTGAAGTTCCTATTGGTAAAATGGAGTTGGAAATCCTAAATATTAGGGTGAAGTAATGTAAAATGATTGGTTTGTACGAAAAATATGTATTCAAAGGTTCTACTAGAATGTGGTCCAATACCACAGTAGAATACCTTGGTATATGGGAAGGTTCTGAACAAGAATTCCTACAAACCTATCATTTAAAATATCCAAATGAGAGATTACAAATTTATAGACATAAATATAAACCCCTCTCAAGAGCTTTGAGAGAAAGAATTGAGAGATTTATGACAACAGACCCGTGGTTTATTCAAATTAATAGGAATGAAAAATTAGACGATTTATTATCATGATACAAATTGAAGTTGATTGCATTGACGAAAAAATAGAACTCCTTGATAGGATTAAAGTTCTTCAAAAGAAAATGAAAAAATCCCGTGATAAAGAGGGATGCAAAATGTTTGACGAAGATGAACTTATGGATTTCCCCTTTTATATTGATCCATTTCATATTAAAGTAACAACAGAAGAATCTATTCAAAGAATGATTAATAAGTTGATTGATGAATATTGGGAAAGTTCTGACTTTGATCTTGGATTTGAAAATGAAAAGTATTATATTTGTCATAAGAAACAAAAACATATAGTTGAACTTGGAAAAAGTAGTACCTGGGATGATTATAGGGATGAAAGGATTAAACTAAAAAACTTCTTTGAAAGTCTTTGATATAAATTATATGGTTCCGTAAGTAAACGGATATACTGGATACCTTCTCCATCCATTCTGAGGAATGTATAGAGAAGTATCTCTTCCAGGTTCGATTCCTGGCGGGACTACAAAGGAACTCTAAATGAGTTCCTTTTTCTTTTCATTTATGTCATAGTGTGTTTCTCTATGACAATTTGCACACAACAATAGGCATTTATCCAATTCTTCCTTGATTCTTTCATCAAAAGAATATTTCTTCAAGTGTGATGGATTGAAATCCTTTTCTTCTGGATTAATATGGTGGAATTCTAATGCTCCCAAATATTTATTATATCCACATTTCTGACAACTACCACCCTTGTAATCTACCATCTGTTCTTTCAATCTTCTCATTCGAATAACTGTCTGAGTTGTTGTGCAAGGTTTGCAATATACAGATGAATTCTTTCTTCCTCTTCTATCATTGAAGTTTTCTGTCTTTACCATCATCTTACACTTTGGGCAGAATCTTTCTTCTCCATATTCTTTTTTGCTACCTTCATTGAATGTCTTAAACTTTGATTTTAAGTCATGCTTTTTTACCCAATGTCTTATGGTTGATAAACATCTTCCTGTGATTTTAGTTATCTTATTCAAAGAATTTCCTTCTTCAATCATTCTTTCTAAATATTCCTTCTCCATAACATTTAATTATTTTTCTATATAAGTATATATCAAAAACTAATCTTTCCCTTTATGGAAAACTCCAAAAAAGTCTACGAATCCAAAAAAATCTATGGTCAAAAATACAACAAAGCTAACGCTCACGTACAATTGGACCGCCAAATAATTGAATCTCTCAAAGAAAAATTGAAGGGTACTAATACTTCATTAAAGTCCTATTTGGAAAATTTGATACAATCTGATTTAGATAAATAATCTTATGGCTCTAACACCAAACAAACCTCAAATACTTTGGATCCAACATCTAAAAGAAATGCAAGATGATTTGATTTGGCTTGAAGGAAATTATAGTCATGATGATAGAGAACTTTGGTATGAAGGACACAATGATGATTATTTATTAGCACGCTCATGGAATTTTTGGTATGATTATCAAAATGATTTACAAAGAACCAGAGAAGAAAAGATAAATGAGTTATTTGGTATAGGTAAGGAAACTTTAAAAGATATTTGGCCAGAGTAAAACTTTTCATTACCTTTGTATTATGAATTCCGAACAATACCTCGATTATCTACAAGAGTCCCAACATATTTCACTTGAATCCTATTATGATATATGTAAAATGTATGATTCTTACATTATTTATAATAATTTTCAAGAGGTTCTTCAACTTATGCGTGATGAAAAAATAGAAGAAATACTTAAATAAGGTCCGTTGTCAGAGCGGTTATGTGGAGGTCTGCAAAACCTCTTAGCTTGGTTCAACTCCAAGGCGGACCTCTACTTCTTCTAATTTATAAAAAAACCTTTTCCATTTTCGGAAAAGGTTTTTTCTTTATGTCTTAGATTTCTACCTAACATTTTTTATCATTTCAGGTTTGTATGGTCTACATCTATCACAGTAGTAATAAGTGCTTTCCCAAATCATGTAGTTATATCTTCCCATTATACATTTATTTTCACAATGACTAAGACCAAAATTATGGGATATTTCATGAATAAGGCTTATTGCAGTTTGACCTTCACAAAAAGGATTGACATTAAAATAAATTTGGTTCCCATAAGTATTAGCTTTTATTGGTCTGTTTAGATTATAAAGTCCATATCTGGTAAAATATATTGTAATAGGTTCTTCTACATCATAATCGAAGTAAGTATTTCTTTTCGATAGTTTTTGTATTTCGTCAGTTATCATATAAAAACCATCTTCATTTTTATAAAGTTTAATTTTATTATTTATCTGTGGGTTACCAATAGTAACACTGAAGTTGGTATATCTACTCAGAGATCTTTGAATTACTAATAAATCATTTTTATTATAACCATTTATACCCACTAAGATTATTTTTTTATTTTGTGTTTTCCAAAAAGGTATGAATGAGCAACAAATACAGAAAATAGACAGATATATAATAAGATTTTTCATACTACAAATATAATAAAAAAACCTCTTATTCAGAGGTTTTTTTTTAAATTCTTGGGACTGGAACCTTTATCAATGATCCTTTCCACCAACCCGGCGTTTCGGGAGCCCCTTTTACCCCATAATATGGTACACCGTTGTCATATCCTTTGGGTGGGAATAAATCTAATAACTTTTCTCCAGCCTTACTTGGGTCACCAATCGTGGCCTTCAGTGTTGCAATATTAGTTGCCTTATCAGCAGGATCCATACCTTGAAGTAGATTTTCAACACCTTTTTCATAGTCTCCACCACCAAGTTTAGCAATGGCCGCTTTCATTTCCGCACCAGTCGAAGCCTTATTCAAAAGTGCGCTATCAGGTGCTCCCATTTGTTTCAATGCATCGTTTATACCACCGGTCATAGAATTTGCTTTTATCATTACAGCATCGCCTGGGTCCGGTGGTGGGGGTGGTTGCATATTAGCCGCTTTGTAGATCATACCAGCACCAGCTAAAGTTAAAGCTAGTCCTAATCCAAACTGTGAGTTTTTCTCCTTAATAATAATGCTTCTTAGATATTCAGCAGCTAGCGTAGGATCCTCCATGTATAATTCTATAAGCTTTCTTTGCTGTTCTTCCGGAAGTTTGTGAATTTCATCACCAGCAGATTGACCAGTGACTATCCTTCTCATCTTAGATGTGGTAGCACCTTCTGATATTTTTTTGGTTTTGACTACATTTCTCATTATATATTGTTGAATTTTTTTATGTATCTTAAGGATTCTTTTTGAAAAAATGGTGGTTTTCCCTGACCAATAGTTTTTACTGATGCTGTTTCCACTTTATCGGATTGACTTTCCTTCATTCCATCCATTATTTGTTTCAAAGATTTATTAAAATCTTTCAAGTCTGCGCCAAACTCACCGAGACCACCATACATATTTTCTCCATCAAACTGTAAAGATCTTTTACAGAACCTAGCGACTTTTTCAGCTACTACTTGAGACTTTGATTTATTTTGAAGAACTGCAACACTTTCTTTATAAAGTGGTCCGAAATCTCCAAGTGTGGCCTTATTTTTACCATATAGATAAGAATAAATCTGACTGTAAAGATTTTTGACAGCATCTTTTGCTTCGGTACTATTCTTATCAGCTAAGATAGCTCCGATAAATTCACTTGTAATTCCAATACCTTTATCTTTTTCATCTTTTAGGACTAGAACTGATTTTCTTATTGCAGTGACTGCTTGTATAAGATATGTTTCAGCTCCAGTTATTTCTATATTTCTAGATTTTCCAAATGTTTTCTCTTCAAGAAGTGCGGAAAAATTATAAAAGTTTAAGAATCTACTTTCTTTTTTAACATCAACAAACTCGGTAGCTTGTTTCATGAGTCTATTACGAGTTCCTTCCCCTGGATTTGTATTCTTACCCGCTTCTTTTTGAGAAATTTTCCATTTACCAACAAGCTTATCATATTGAACTTTTACTTTAGCTAGTTTCATTAGTCTTTTTCTTGTACCCTCACCTGGTTTTGTATTCTTACCAGCTTCTTTTTGAGATTTTACCCAAACATCCCTTAATTGAGCGTATTTCATCTTTACCTTATTATCAACTTCTTCACCACCTGTTATTTTTAGAATCTCAGGTTCAATTATCTCATAATCGATATCTATAGTTTCTTCTTTCGCTGGTTTTAGATCCACAAGTAAAAAACCAGGAACAATTTCAATTTCACCGGGAGTTTGGTTGGGTTTCATTATTTCAGTCGATCCACCTTCTTCCTTAGCTGGTTCAGTATCATCACCTTTTATCGGTTCTTGTTTTGGTATAGTTATATTTTCACCCTCTATCTTAATACCTTGTATTGTTATAATTAAACTTTGTAAAGATTTTAGATTACTGATCATAAGTGAATAATTTGACTTGACACTTACTGATGTTGAACTACCTCCACCACTATCACCTCCCGAACTACCTCCACCATCATCTTTACCAAATACATAAATTCTATTATCCTCACTTTTCAGATCTACATCGATGTTCACAATATTGATTATTTGGGTGATATTAGTGGTCGAAATAAAAATTGATTGTAAATTCAACTTTGGTAATTTATCAGAAAAGGCAATGTGTAAGTATCCAAGACAATCCTCCACTGTTGGATATGGTTTTACAATCCAAATAGCTAATATTATTATACCAGCCATAAGTAACATTCCTCCAATAGCAGCTGTCGCAACTGGCCCAAGAGTTAATCCACCTGTGATTGCAGCTAAACTAAATCCACAAACTTTCATAAGTCCCAAAATTGCAACACCAATAGTTCCTTTTTTCATTATCTGTGAAACTACACCATTGAACCTTGCGTTTTTAATTCCTAATGCGTGTGCTACTTTTTCGAAAAATCCATAATTTGCTAATTCGCGATCACTGATATCATATTTGTCTGCCTCATTTAATTTGACTTTGTTTCCTACACTAGATAATTGATCAGGAGTAACACCCTCTTTTTTCCAATTAACTAGACCTTTTGCTTTTCCACAGATAGTAGACCAGATATTTTTGAATACTGGTTTGTTGTTTTGGTCAACCATGTTGTTAGACATAATAAATTTGGTCAAACCACTGAATTTATCTTTCAACCAGTTCCATACTTTTGTACCAAGTTTTTTCACCATGTCATAAAGGCCACCAAGTAACTTTTTGATTGAGAAGTTTTTGAAGAAGTTAACAACACCTCCAAAAAATTTAGAAGCAATATTCTTTACATTTTTAGCTATGTTACTCACAGCATCTTTACCTTTTTTGAGAAGTTCACTTCCTTTCGAAATTAATTTACCTAGAAATTCTTCGGTAATTAAATCTTCTATAGGGACTAGTATATCTTCGGGAGTTACGTTACTCTCTTTGAGAAATTCACACTCCATCAATCTAGATTCATAAATCTTAGAATATTTTGAGTACTTTGAGGGTCTAGTATTTTTTACCATCTTTGTCTTTTAATTTTTTATAGATTTATATATTAAAAAATTAAACGTATTTTTTACTTTTAACCTATTCTATCAATAGAATATTGTAAATTTTGTTTAACTCTATTCCTTATATGTTCCGGCACATTATTTTTACTTAAAATTCTCTCACAAACTTCTTTCGAATCTTTATAATTTCCAGACCAAAAAGCAATTATAGAAAATTCATCTAAAATCCCATAATCATATACCCACCCTTCTGTAAATAAGCAACCACTTGGCATTTCTAAACCAATCGCATGTTTTCCAACAATATAACCTTGTTGGTGGAAGGCATTCATTCTGCAATAATATAAATACCCATATAAAGCCTCTCCCCTTTTTGGATTTACTTCTTGAGCTCTAATATATGTTTGGAGGACTTGTTCTTTTGGATAGGACAAATCTCTCATAATATTTCCAGATTGGTGTAGACTTATATAAATCTCCTCAGCCCAATAACCCATTTCAGATCTTTTTAAATAATTTTCCAAAGCTTTTTGTATATTACCAGAATCTCTATATGATTGGGCTAAATAAAATGTATATCTAGATTTTAACCAAATACCTTCTTCTTCTTTTGATATTGCTTCTTCTAATAACTCAATATCTTTTAAGAATTTATTTCCAGATTTATTTCTAGCACTATCTTGAATGGGTCTGTTTTCAAATCCATTGACAATAGATACTGATAAGTTTGTTAGACTTAGGAACTCATGAACAACACCAATATATTCACATACTTTTTTATTGGTAGTAATCTGTGGTCTTTCATAATAATTTCCCCACATATTTGTCTTAACATTATAAACATCAAATGTTAGATTTGATTTGAAGTTATCAACATCAAATCCTTCTTCAAAATGTAAAACTTCATCAGCATCAATCATTAAAGCATAATCAATAAACTCTTTCTCTCTTAATTTAGTGAGTGCAAAACTCCTATTATAAGCAAAGTTCTGCCAAGGCTCAGATATGACTTCACCTTGTATCGAATTGTCAGATAACCACTCATTTATAACCTCAATGGTGTTATCATCTGAACCAGTATCAACTATCAAAACATAGTCAATTAATCTTTTTACCGAATCCAAACATCTTTTAATGACATGAGATTCGTTCTTAACTATTATACAAAATCCTATTTTTTTCATCAAATATTTTCCCTATATTTGTATTATGATTAAGTATGAAAGTTTCCAATACATTTTTCCACCAAGACCCAAGAATCCAATTCAAATAAAAGATATTGGTATGTGGGACAATGATATGATGGTCGCTCAACCAAAATTGAATGGTTCAAACTGTACTATCTATATGAATGGTCAGAATTTTTATACTTATAATAGACATGGGCAAAGAATGTCTAATTTTGATATTGATTCAAAAGAAATATCCAATCTATATAAAGGTAAAGGTTGGATGGTTCTGAATGGTGAATATCTCAATAAATCTAAAAAGAATGAATTTGGTGAAACTTTCAATCACAAGTTTTGTATATTTGATATTTTAGTTTTTGAGAATAATTATTTGGTTGGTAAAACATTCCAAGAAAGGATCGATCTATTGGATGGATTTTATGGAAAACCAGAAAATTATATAACTTCTATTAGTGAAAATGCTTTTAGGATAAAATCCTACTATTCTGATTTTGAGAACCTATATAATAGTTTGGTGGGTATTGATATGGTTGAAGGATTAGTATTGAAAAGGAAATCAGCAAAACTTGAAGTTGGATCTACTGAGAATAATAACACAAAGAGTCAGATTAAAGTTAGGAAGGCTACAAAAAACTACAAATATTAATTAACTTTACTCTTAACATCCCAAAAATCATCTGGTATTATTTCATCATAGATATCTGAAAACATATCCTCTAAATATTCTAACTCACCCCCAATAGATTTCTCAAAAGAATCAATATACTTAGGTCCCTTTTCTGAACCAAATTCAACATTTTCATCATAGTCAACTAAGATGTAAATATCAAATTCATCCTCATATATAGTAATTTTGGTTTTAAATATCAAGGAATCTCCATCGAATCTTACATTATAAACATAAATCTTAACAACATCTTCATCCCAAAGTTTGTTAACTTCTTTTAGATTAAAGAAGTAATCATCATCTTTCAAATCCCTTTGAAAGCTATGTAGTCCTAATGCCATACCCATTTCTGGGTCCATAAGTTCATTGAATTTAAAAACCTTCTTATTTTTCATATGTTATATATTATATTTTAATATATAAAGAAAATTAGTTTTTTTAATGAAAAGATTTTCAACATTGAGACCAGAGGGAGATTCAACCAAAAAAGATGAAGTTCTATTTAAGGATGGATCAATGAAAGTTGTTAAGTATGAGGATTGGTCTGTTATTAATGATAAAGATTGTGTTATTTGTATTCCATATTTGATAGAACTTAATAAGTTTGTTATAAGACAAGAATATGTACCAGCATTCAAATATAAAGAAGGTCAACAACAACATTTAGTTTGTGTTGGTGGTGGTATAGAAAAAGGTGAAACCCCAGAAGAAGCTCTTTATAGAGAGTTACAGGAAGAAGCTGGTATTGTTCTAAGAGATGGATATACATTTGAATTTGATAAACCACTTTTCTATATGAAAGGATGTGCTAATAAATTCTATCCAGTTATATTACCCCTAACTGAAAATGATTATCATGAGATTGCTATAAGAGGTGATGGTAGTTTATTGGAGAAAATGAGTCAAACTGCTAAAGTTGATATGAAATATATTAATTCAATGTTACCTTCTGATGTTGTTACTGAAATGATGTTGATTAAGTTAAGACAGTTTGCTAATCTATAATTTCAAATGATGATTCTCCATAGAAGATTTTTTTATTCAGGACTCCAAGACCTATCAAAACCACGACCAGATTTCTTCCAACCAACCCTTCTTATTAATATTTCAAAACTATTTGATACATAAGTATCCTTTCCCCCCTGTGGTTCGTCATAAAATCCATTTGATCTTTCTGCTTGGGATAGTGTGGCTTTTAATGGACTGACATTTAATCTTTTAACTCTTTCACTCAATGATTTTGTGTATTTTATAAAATCATCAATTGTAGCATCAGAATCGCTACTCTGAATTTTTATTTTATACTGATATTGATTACTATAAATGACAAATGAATAACCTTCATCAATCATATCCAAAAAAATATCTTCTATTTCAGCAACTGTGGGGAAAGCACTTCTTTCATCTCTTATCATATTATAGACTTGGATCATATTATCCCTAAACTCAAGACACCTTTGTTTGCCTCACTATAAAGTTTCTGTGTAGCACCCTTATACTCATCATATCCACTATCATAGAAGTGAAAAAGGTTTTCCGCTTCAGGACTTGATAAAAAAACTTTTTCTATAGATTTACTTGGTTCAGAAGATTCTGAGAAATAATAAACAATTTCCATTGCCATTTCTTCTGTGAATCTACCACTCACTGATTCATTAAATGTATCCCACCTTTTTAACATAAAATATATATTAAAAAATGATTTCATTTTAATCTAAAAAGTATAAATTCAAAAAGTTTAACCCCATGTAAGTTTTTTTGAAAAAAGTAAACTTTTCTTGGTATTTGTAAAATAAAGGCTTACCTTTGTATTAAGAAATAAAGTGTTAATCCAAAACCAACATTGAATGAATATTAAAAAAACTTTTTTGAGACTTACTAGAAAAACTTACCCATATGGATTTGAGGACCAACTTATCTCATATCTTCCATCTGGATATTTTAAAGACATACACGGAAACTATTACTACCAAATTGGAACTTCAAAAACAGCATTTGCTTGTCACCTTGATACAGCTTGCAAAACACAAGTAAATGTAATTCATAAGTTTGATAAAAATATAATCTCCACTGATGGTAAATCAATCCTCGGTGCTGATGATAAAGCAGGTATGACAGTACTGCTCTATATGATTCACAAAAGAATTCCAGGTCTTTATTGCTTCTTCATAGGTGAAGAGGTTGGTTGTATTGGTTCTGGTAAAGCTTCTGATGATGAATGGTTTACAAACTATGATAGAATGATTTCATTTGATAGGCGTGGTACAAAGTCAGTAATCACCTTCCAATCTTCTAAAAGATGTTGCTCAGATGATTTTGCTCAATCTCTTTCAGCAGAATTTAATAAACACTCTCTAAGTATGGAGCCAGATAACACTGGTGTTTATACTGACTCTGCTGAGTTCACTGGTGTAATACCAGAATGTACTAACATTTCAGTTGGTTATTATAAAGAACATACTCACTTGGAAAATCAAGATATTGACCACTTGATTAAAATATGTCTTGCTTCAGTTAAGATTGATTGGGAGTCACTTCCTGTAAAACGTAATCCAAAAGAAGTTGAGTATAAGTCATATTCTTATGGAACTTATAATAGTAAAGGATATAGTTCATATGACTATGAGTATAGTAAATATGAAAAGTCTGGTGGTGCTGTCTATGACTCTTGGTCTGGTTGGGATAAATCTCCATCAAATGCCGCTAGAGCTAAGAGAAAGAAATATCAAAAGACTTATGGGTACTATGATGATTTCTATTTTGAAGATGATGATCATTGTGCGCCAAGTGGTAAATCTTACTTTGATGATTTAGATACAGAGATCACTGTAAGAAATACCGGAACTAAAAATTATTATGAGCCACTAAGACAAAGTTTATTAGATGATAAATTTAGTAATACTGAAATTACTAAGATTTCAGAGCAATATTTAGATTTCAATAATAATTTATCTGATAACCGATTTTTATTCTAACCTCTATGTGGTGAAATAATTTGTGAACTTTTTATTGTTTCCTCAGGAGCATTTTGTATCTTTGAATCCGAAATATTATGAGAGACTAAAAATTTACTTTTTTGTTTCTCTATTATTTTAACGGGTGTTATCATATGATTGTACCAATATTCAATCAGAACAATATCACCCTCTTTGTAATAATTTTTGTATTCTAAAATAAATTTCATAATAATATATATTAAATAACAATGTTGAAACCTGTTCGTCTTAGTAAGTATCTCACAGTAGACCATTCTTTGTTTAACTTTTTTTCTAATCATGGACATCATATGATAACTAATATCCTATTGAATGTAGATACTAATCCCGAAATTGGTTATGTTATGTCAGGTGAGAATGGAGACGATATTTCTTTCCTACCAATGAAAAAGTTCAAAGATGAAGAGGGGTTCGATCCTTGGAATAAAAAATCTGGTAGGACAACAATGAAAGTTGGTAGATTTATTAAAAAATTGATACCAGAAAAATTGTTCGATAGACTTGGTATTAAGAATCACCAAGTTGAAGATTTTGTTAATTCATATAAATCTTGGTTTGAACCAGTTTCCTATACTTTAAAAGTAGTAGAAGGTGATGAAATTAAAAAGTGGTATGATGAAGAGAACTACGCGACTGTGAATGGTATGCAATATGGTACACTTTGGAAATCTTGCATGAGATATAAGAATAGGTTGAGATTCTTAGATATGTACTCTAAAAATCCAAACTGTAAAATGTTGGTTATGATTGTTGACCAAGATGGTAGACAAGTAGTTAGATCTCGTTCACTACTATGGGATAATGTTTCTGTTGTGAAATCTTATTCAGAAGAACCAATGCCCGATACTATCAATGTAATGGATAGGATTTACTCAACGCATGATTCTGATGTGACTCTTTTTAAAAAATGGGCTGATGAAAATGGTTATATTCCAAAGTGGGAACAAAATGCTAAGTCACACCTATTCTTTGACATTAAAAACCAACCTGTAAAAGTGAAGTGTCAAATTGACTTAGATGCTTCTAAATTGAGTTACTATCCATATTTGGATACCTTCCCATATTTTAATTATGGAAATGGTGTTATATCCAATGATGAATATAATTTCAATTGGGATTACAAATTAATCCAAGCAACTGGTGGGTTAGAACCAGAGAGACAACAAGAAGATGATGAGGAAGAGAATAATGATTGGTAATTTATTTCCTTCTAAATTGTTCTTGTGATACTAGATTTTCATTTTCATCTTTCCACTTTTCATATTTCTCAACAATATTTATTAAGAATTTGTTTCTAACAATATCCTTTGAGCTAAATTGAAAATTGAAAATATCATCATCATTCTTATATAAGTTTATGAAATTCAGGAATTTTGAATCGTTTCTCTTTATATCGTATTGAGATACATCACCCATCATAACTGCTTTGGAGTTATTACCTAGTCTTGTTACCCATAGCATTAATTGTGTCATTGTTGAATTTTGAGCTTCGTCCATTAACATGATGGAATTATCATAAGTGGTTCCCCTCATATAAGCTAAAGGTTCAACCGAAATCTCCCCCACAGCTATCATCCAATCTAATGAAGATTTACCAATTATTTTTTCAAAATTAGAGAAGTAGGACTTCATGAATGGATCTGTTTTTTCTTGGATTGTACCAGGTAAAAAACCCAAATTTTCACCTGACTCTTGAATAGGTTTAGTAAGTATAATTTTATCAATTTTTTGATCAGCTAACAATGCTAATGCTGTATAACATGCTGTGAAGGTCTTGGAAGTTCCGGCTGGTCCTTGGCAGATTGTTAATATATTATTCCTTATTCCTTTATAAAGTTCTGATTGTTTTTCATTCAATACTATACCAGACCTTTCAAGTTCAGATCTTGTGAACTTACCCCTTCTTGAAGAATTCATTTTTCTTTGTTCGATAAACTCTTCAGATTCTACAAATATCTCTTTCTTTGTTTTTTGTCTAGATTTAGGATTTGCCATATATTACCTTTTTTTATTTATATATCATACCTTTTATTGTTCAGGTCAGGTTTCATTTTTTTAATATATAACTCAAACTTTAATCTATTCCCAATGAAGGATAAGGAGAAATTGATTTATGATTTAATATTTTCTGAAAACTCAGATTATAATATAAATATATCTGAATATATTGAGGATATTTATAAATATGATAAGTTTATTGAGGATATAAAAGGTGTACTCAGAAAATCAAAAGTATCAGTAATCAAGGAAAAGATTGACTTAGAAACTGAAAATGTGATTTGGAATTTAAAAGTTAAAAAATAAAAATATGTGGAATAGAGACCTGGATACCGGTAAGTGGTTTCAACAAACCGATAAGTTACCGAAAGATAAATATGAAAATCTAAAAATAGATTTAGAAAAAGTAAAGCTTTATTCCAAGTGTTTAAGTGGTGCTACATACCTAACAATAAATGATTTTGATAATTTATACCCAGAATTATCAATTGATAATATGGGATTTTATTTTGATGATCGACCGAATAATGGTCCCATAAAAAGAATATCAGAGTCTAATTCCGATGAGTTTTATAATAAATATTTAACGGAGGATGCTTTTACCGTAAAAAATCTTTTCACTCCAGATAAATTAATAAGTAGTGAAGGTAAAAATTTCATTACTGTAGATGTGGCTACAACTGAATTTTTTGATTTTAAACCATCCGCGAAAATAATAATCGATGGTATCCAACTGATAAAAGGACATAAAGTTTTAATAAAAAATCAAAAGAAAATTAAAGTTTTAAGTTTTAACGTTGATGTTGTAGATTACTTCACTAAAACATTACCGGTTGCTAGTTACACTTTGACTGTTGATAATGTTTCATCACAAACATATGAATATTACGATAACCAAAACGGCATTTATGAATACGATGGTAATTCATTAATAAGAATGGATTATTTATCCGAGTATCAGAAATCTAGAAAAATGGTAATTTCTGTTAAACTTGGTGATACCAATGCTGATAAAGAATTCAATCTGAAGAGATTACTTAATGGATATTTTTCCGTAGATGGTGACAATACCGAATTTTATGAAAGTAGAAATTGGGTGTTGAGGAATAGAGTTGATTATAATAATATTTATGATTTAAACTTCTATGATATAATTTCCCATGGTCCACAGACCATTTTCAATGAAATTACATCAAGAACTTATTCCATACCAGATAGAGTATTGACTGTTGGTGAATTTGGTTCCATCATAAACAATCAAGATAGATATTACACAACATCAACATATAGCATTTCAAATATTATCAGTAACAAATACAAAGTTAATTTAAGATCAATTGTTGAGGTAGATAAGTATTATTGGGTTTGTGGTGATGAGGGTGTTTTATTAAAAGTTTCAAAAATTGATTTAAGTATTGAAAAAATAGAATTATATGAAAATATAAATTTTACCTCTGTATCATTTGTTAATAACTTATATGGTGTTGTTGTTGGAAAATTCAATACAATTTATTTCACAAGGGATGGTGGTTTCAACTGGGTTAAAATAAAATTTGATGAGTTTGAAAAATATTCTTATTTATCTGTTAATCACATAGATCCTTATATTTTTATAGTTGGTGGTGAAAATGGAATCATGATTGAATTTACCTTTTCAAATGGTAACTGGTTTGCTTTTAAAAGAAACATTAAAAAGTTTTTAGGTCAATATGATGAATATTCTTTAGTTGAGGATATAAATGATTTTGATTATACAAATTTTGTAAACATAAAACCATTTAGTTATTCTGCTGGATTAAGCTTTAGTTCCATACTGCAGAATGGTTATGATATTTTACAAACAAAAATTGAAGATTTTCACTTTAATTCTGAAACTTTCTCCGAAGCAGCGACCGCTTATATTTCATTCTCATTTAGTAATGTAAATGGTAATTTCTATTATAACTCTAATTATGGACTGGAAGAGACAACAGATTATGACACTTATGATTTATATGTCGTTAAAGACGATGAGACAACAGATTTGAGTACATTTACCGTTTTGATGCCAACCGACGAAACCGGAAATTTAGTAGATGGTAAATATTATATTGGTGTGCATCTTATTAGTAATTATGATGCTTCAAATGATTCGATAGTTGATACTTATAGTAGATACTATAACTATGAGTTTAAATCAGAAAAAGGTAATATAATTTTGATAGGTGGTAATAACCAATCTATCATTTGTTATGATATCAATAATATATTATCTCCTATAAGTAATAATTTTGTATTTGCAACATTCACACAATCTAAAATTGGGGATATAAGGAGTATAGAAAGAAAAAAGAATACCCCAGATGTTTATATTTCTGGTGATAAAATTTATAAGTTTAATATTGGTTCATTCAATAAATTTGTAGATAGAACCACAAATGAATCTTTTGGTGAAGTTATAGATGTACAGGATGTATATGCTAATAAAATCACAACATCAACTAGTTCAATATATTTGGCAGGTAATAACTCCGTATTGAAAAAGTTTGATCTATCAGTGGATACATCTTTCACTGATTTAGATCCATCATTTAATGATAGGATAAAATCTAGATTTTTGATATTAGATTATGATATAGGTTCTAAGTTAAACTTTTTTGACGATAATGGTAATTATAGATTACCTGATTCTGTAACATTCGATAATTCTAGTTTAACTGTTGCCGAAACTACATTCTCAATATCATCACTTGATAATGAACTGAGTTGGATTGATTACTATAAAGATAGTGAAAAAACTTTTAAACTAGGATCAAACTTCCATGATGTAAATGTTGTGGAATTTTCTTCTAATTTTTCATACACTCCAAATGCTACAAAATATACAATATTATCGAATAAAATAGGAATTCAAAGTACAAGTAGGGCGACAAGGTTGGATATTTTCAAAAGAGAAGTGCTAGGTCAAACATTTTATATAATACCTGGGATACAAGATCCTTCACTCTCGGAGTTTCTTCTCCGAGTTGATATACCACCAACTTTATCAACTCCTTATGACTTACTATTACATAAAAATATCGCAGTATTTAAAAGATCTTTTAGTACAAAAAATTCCGCCGAAAGAAGTAAAGTTGAAAATTTTAATTTAGGAGATGTTTTAGAATTGACATCGGATGTGGTTGATGCTAAATTGACTATAAATAGAATTGAGTATTACGTATCGGAAAATGGTGATTTTGTTGCAGGTAGATTACCAAAAAGAATTTCGCCTAGACCAAATGACTTTTCAACTTATGAAAGTGTTGATATTTATTTATATGCTATTTCTAATTTCAATGAGAATATTATAAATAATTTATCCAAGTTAAGTTTAAGTAGTCCAATTAATATAAAGAATTTAAACCACTATTCTACTTCAGATGAGCTGATTACAAATTTAAATTCTCATCCGATTGGTATTGGTTACAAAATATCAAAATCAACAAATTCTACTACATTAGAGGGTCTTTTCAATGAGAAAACCGCTTATTACAATCAACAAGGTCAGATAAGTGTTGGAGGTGTAACAAAACAAATGAAGTATAAAGAAAGTTTCATGAATTTTGGTTATAGTCCAACTTATAATATATTTAGTTATCTGAATAAAATAGACCCAGGTATTTTTTATGGTGATAAGGAATTTCAAATTTTACCATATCTTGACTCTCTACCTGGAAATGGTGGTGTTGGTCTGACCAAAAATAATATTTATATAGATTCTGGTTCACAAAGTAATATTTTACTATTTGGTTCTGATTTAGAATTGCAATGGAGGGGATTACTTAAAAATACTTTTATAGATTTAATTGCAGTATCAACCACGAATAACCCAACTACATTCAATCAGTTACTAATAACTGATAAGTATTACGTACCAAGTTTAGATGCATACGCTGTGGAATTCAATAAAAAATTGACTATTGATGATTCGATAAAAACATTTAGCTTATTAAGTAGAAGAAAACTATCTCAGATAAGTGGTGATCTACAACTTTTAAATAATATTCATAGAAGTGAAACAGAAAAAAACTTTGAAATAAATAACGCAATTTACACTTTCACTAATTTGGAAAATTCAATAAGAACTAAGTTTTCCACAGATGCCTATCTAAAGGTATTGGCTTCTGATTATGACATAAGACAAAATATAAGTGCTATATTATACACCGACAAGGATTTTCAGATTGCGTTGAATATTCTTAATTTGGAATCTGTTTTAACGTATAATACATCCCGACCAAGATCTGTTCCGATTGAAAGTGGTTTCAAGGTTGGATTTTCGGTAGACGGATTGGATAATAAAATTAAACCTGGAGATTTAGTTTTTATTGATTTTGATGATGTTTACAATTCAACCATGACTGGTCTACAAACCATAATATCCGCTGACCGTAATTTTATAATAACTACTAAAGACTATGATCCTAATTCATTCATATCCGAAGGAACAATGCAATTTATAAAAAAGGATCCCTTTTTTAATTATCAACCAGTAGACATATTCAAACATGGTTCTGATTCACAAGTAACTAGGTCAGTTGAAGTTTTGCCAACAAACTATCTACTTACCGAAACCACATATAGTTTGGTTAATTTGGATTTGAATAAGTTTAAACTTCAATTAATAGATGGTCTTTCTTTACAAGAATTGAGTCAATCTTATCATTGGATTTTGGAGGCTGAGGTTTCTGATGCACTAATTGGTAAAGATCAAAATGGTATAGTTTGGTATTCTGGTATATGGAGATGTGGTAGGTGGTTTGGTGGTACTTGGATGTCTGGTCAGTGGTTAACCGGTGATTGGTATCGAGGCACTTGGAATGCGTTTAATGTATTAAATAAAGTTATCAGTGCTAAAGTAGATAATTCATATAGTAATCCTGAATTATCCAAATGGTATAACGGTAGATGGTTTGAAGGTACTTGGAATGATGGTACTTGGTATAATGGTAGAAGATATAGTGGTGATTGGAATGCTGGTATCTGGTATAATGGTGTTTGGAATGATGGTGTTTGGAAGATGGGATTTTTCTATGGTGGTATATGGGTGCAAGGAACTTGGGAAAATGGAATATTTAATTGTGAGAGTAAGCCTGCATATTGGTTAGATGGTACATTTAAAGCCGGTGATTTTGAGAATGGAATATGGTATAATGGTTTATTTGGAAATGACCAAAATATACAGACCAGATTCGGTACAAAATCATCAAATACTAGAACTGCTACTTGGCACGCTGGTAAATGGTTAGATGGAGAATTCCATTCTTATTTGAACTTGGATCAAAACGGAGTTCCTACTGTTTCAGACTTACATAAATATTCTATATGGAGAACTGGTGTTTGGAATAGGGGAAATTGGTATGGTGGTATAGCTTATAATATAGACTTTAGAGGGGGCATTTGGCATGGTGGTATATTGGAAGAGATACAGGTTATAGGAATCGATAGTATCCTACCAGCACAGACATCTAAAAATAAGATTTATATAAACGGTATATTTAAGTTTAATGTTGGGGATGAGATTTGGATTATAGATGATGAAAGAAACTTATACTTCTCAGCACTTGGTACTAATGAAAGTCCAATGAAGTATAGAATAAATCAAATAATTGAGGATACAGAAACTGATAGCACTGGTTTATTTTTAAATTATAATCTATCAACATTAGGTGTAAAAGAACCATATGCTTCAAAAACTTATTCTGTTTCAGAAAACCCTGATTTAGATTTGGGATTAAGAGTTGTTAGTAAATTTACTGATGTAACTTGGAAGAGTGGACTTTGGACAAATGGAATTTTTAGTAATGGTCAATATGATTCCGGTATTTGGTATAATGGTGTGTTTGATGGAAATTGGGGAAATTAAAATAATATATAAACTATGGAAATAAAATCCTTTTGGAAATATATTGTAGAAGAGGTTGAAGAACAATCGACCGAAGATAAACCTTCCTATGAGGAAGTTAAGAAAGATTTGGGCGAAATGATTGAAAAATCATTAAAAACATCGGATAAAAAAACTAAAGAAGATTTTATATCAGCTTATTTGAGAGACCCCGAAAAAACTCAAATTGAGGGATTAATAAATGATTCTGATGTTTATGAATTTTATTTAAAGTACAGAAACAATGTTGATGAGATTCTTTCTGACTCTGATTTTTTTGAGGAAAAGCCTTCTGATTTAGAATCTTTTAGTTTATATGATTATATTATAGTTGGAACTAAAAAGGCGGTTAAATCATTTATTGAAATGTTAAATAAGGCTTAAAACCATTTCGTATAAATCCTTATGTAAATGAAAGTGGTTAATGACCAATGTTCCAATCGAAAAGGTTATTAATAAAATTTTTAAAAATCCCAAAACAAAAATAACTTTTTTTATTGATTTTAATTGAAGTATTAAAATATTAAATAAAAAATTCACAACCAATAAAAGTAGAAAAAATTTCCAAGAATTTGTTATAAGTCCAAAAAACATCCAAAGAAAATCTAAAGTTAGAACTGAGTTGAAGGAATTTAGTTCTTTAAAATCCTCACTTTTCATATCTCCTTTGTTCGGTTTTCTTTTGGTGACCTTGAAGAAAGCATCAACCCAATTTTTAGTTTTTTGTATTTTTGAATATTTCATCAAAAGTCCTAAATCTACTAAAAAAAGTAATAAACCCAAAAAATAATAAATATCACCCAACATATATCTTTTTTATTATAATAAACCTTATAAGTTTTAAAGTTGAGAAAATTAAGAATTTTATATATATTCAAAATCATAATAATTAAGGAATAACATGACTCCACTTTATAAAAAAATGAAAGCTAATGGGACATCATTTTATGCTTTCCCTGGCGCGGCAGAAGATATATCAGCAGCTTATCAGAATCAGAACTATAAAATGTATTTCTCAAAATATGTTTTACTAAACTTACCAAAGCAAGATGTTACTGATGGTACAGATCCTACTTATTTTGATTTCAATGATACTACTGAAAATGGATTTGGATTCAAAACTTCTATAAGTTATAATAGTCAAGGTCAAACTTATCAAGATTCTTTAATTGAATCTTTGAGAAATTACGTGGCTAATTATGAAGTCACTATAAAGGCATCAAAAATAAATAATACTGAATTTTATTATGATAATACTTTATTAAGTACACCAACAGAAAAAATATTTTGGAAATGGTGTAGAAAACTAAATTTGATATCTTTAGAACCAGCTAACAATGGTGATGAGTATTTTGGAAATTTGGTAGAATTCGATTCTTTAAATGCAAATGATCCAACATATTTTAAAGAGTTACTTTGGAAAGAAAGAGAAATAGTTGATTACACCTCTCAGTATTTTGCTAAATTTTCCGGTTCTGACTTTCTAGAACTTAGATTTGACAACTCAACCACTTTTCAAATTGGTGATTATGTAGAGATAACAGGAATAGAAGATTCAACATTGTCTCTAATAGTACCAAGTGGCACAAGGTGTAGAATTATAAACAAAACGGCAGCTACATCAACAGCACTCGAAATAATAGTTACTGATTTTATTTTCAATGGTACGAGTACCTTTGAAATGACTGGTACTGTTACACTTGTTTATCATAAACTTGTCCAATATATCGGAGAAGTAAATGGTATAAATAATGTTCAACAATCAAATAGATCTTATACCGAAGTTTATGCTCACATTCCAGATTCTACTGGACAAACCCCCGATATTTTATTTAGAATAAAATCTGATGATAATTATAAACCAAATATGGTTTTCCCAATTATTCCTAGCCAATACCAACCAGAGATAATTGGAGCAGAAGTATTTAGTAATCCAATTGTTAGTAACCCAAATGCTTATCCAGGGTCTTACTATGGTCAATTCGATACTGAAGATTTTACTTATGAAACCTCATCTGGTGATTCTTTGAGGAGGAGTGGTGATTATTATGGTGTTAGTGGAAATATTAATACTGCAACTATTGATTCGAGATTGGTCGATGGTGTCGCTATTGATTTTGATCCTGCACATTATGTTAAAATGAATGTTATTGGCAAAGAAATAACAAACTTTGATCAATTTAACGCTATGGAGGTTAATAACCAACCACCAGCTGATTTTGAATTCAATGCGATACTTTGGTATTATACTGTTGAGGATGTAAGTGGGAATAAGACTAATAACTTATATGGTATTTCTTTTGTTGATAATCCAGATAACAATCCTATATCGACTGAGAAAGATACTGGGGGGAATGGATTAAGAGTTCCAGCTTTTAGAAAATTAGCGGCAAATAATTTACAGGATGGTGTATCTTATGCCTTTTCATTGAATCTTAATTTTAATATAATAAATGAAAATCCTCAAGATACCTTCAATCCAGAGGCTATTAATTCACTATTTAGTTTTAATATTTACAATGAGGCAATGAGGAGGTTATCCATTGTCAATGATTCCTTTATGAACATATTAGTTACACAGAATCAGTTACAGACTGATTTGAGTAACATGAAACAGTTGTTATATTCTCAAACTGATTTTCAAGTAATTAATAAGAAAATTACAAATCTAGAAACTTTATTGAGACTTTATGCGACTAATCAAATGGTTGATTCTGATACAATAACAGTAGAAAAGGATAATACTGCTAGCCCACCACTTATCAAACTTAGGAATATAGACCCGGTTTATAATAATGTTTTTACAGTTAAAACATCTGCTATGTATAATATAAATGGGGCAGTAATTTTTAATGTTAATGTTCCCAAAAACAAAAGCTTTCTAGTTTATGTACAAAATGATGATATAAATAGTTATGTTTTACCAAACAACGATAGATTAACTGTTTTATTGGATATGGATTTATCACATAAACAATCATTTGATTTAATAGTCGATTCCAACTTAACAGCTACTCAAAATAAACAATTGGAAATCTATATAAAATATAGATATGGTGTTGGTTCAGCTCCGATTGAATCTAAATTAATAGAAACAATTAATTTACCAATTTACTATAATACAACTACTCAACTTTCAAACTCGGCTGCTAATTACAGTAAATTTAATTTTGATATCGATTTAAATAGAGATATAATATTGAGTACTGGTGGTCTTTTATCTGTACCAATAGATTCAAATCTGAACATGATTAAGAATCACTTTAAGATTGGTGACACATTGATGTTAGATAATTTTAATATTGGAACATCTAGCCAATCTGATTTTTCTGGTCAATATAAAATAACAACAGTTGGTGCCACAAATTCTTATATTTTCTTGGATATAAATTCAAATATAGATTTCCTTTC